>Ga0070738_10004819_pt1 | contig 15667 bp, 14 predicted proteins | sample Coa_R2_2_FD_66446 | JGI IMG/M metagenome (GOLD analysis project Ga0070738, IMG submission 66446) | Surface soil microbial communities from Centralia Pennsylvania, which are recovering from an underground coalmine fire - Coalmine... | ecosystem: Environmental > Terrestrial > Soil > Unclassified ...
AGCCACCCGGCCCACCATTACCCAGGCTGGTGCCTAACACCACAACGGGTTGCCCGACTGGCAAATCGGTTCGAGCACCGTTGTATTCTGCCACGTAGCCGCTACAGTCCATGCCGACAATGCGGGGTAACGGCATGTCAGGAAAATTGCCCTGGCGAGACAGAATATCAAAGCGGTTGATGGAAGCAGCATGCACCCGGATTAGAACCATTTCTGGCTGTGGCTGCGGCAGAGGCAGTTCGTCTAGAGTTAAAACGTCCGGTGGCCCGAAAGTTGCTTGTCGAATAGCTTTCATCGTTGCCATAATGGCCTCCAATGGGTGAGGGTGGTTCACAATTCCAAATGACACAGCGGCGCATCAGCAAGCATCCAGTCAGGCTGGGATCCCAAACTTAGGTGAGTGTCAGAGCAAAGACAGGCGTGGTCGCCAGTAGTGGTTTGACCTGTTCTGGATCGATGCCTAACGGCACCACACAGGTTAGTTGATCCATCACGGCCAACATGCTGAATGCCTCGATCTGAAACCCTTGCGCGGCGGCAAACTCCCGAACGTGTTCGTCGGTGTCAAAGGCGCGATCGACAAAAGGCCGGCCCGTTTCATTCGCAATCCGTTGATTTGTCCTGGCTAACGCAGCATTGCTCTGATGCATCTGCGCTTCCCGCACTTTCGTGATTAAATCAGGTGTAATCCAAACGCCACCATAGGCCTGCAGCATTTCGCGGACGTTGGCAAAAACCCGCTCTTTCTCCGTAAGTGACAGGTACATCAGCAGTCCTTCACACACGATCGTGACTGGTTTGGTGGCATCGAAATGGCTGATTTGCAGCAGCGGATTGGGTTGCGCGGTGGCATCAATCGCCAGCAGGTGCAAATTTGGGCGGTCGCCAACCAGTTGCCGCACTAATTGCTGCTTCTGTTGGATCATGCCGGGCAAATCGCTTTCGACCACGGTGACACTCGGATCCTGTGATCGCACCAATCCCCTGGGCAATAACCCAGAAGCTAACTCCAGAATTTGGGTACGACCCAGACGATCAATCACCTGTTCCATCGCTTTATACCGCGCTTCTATCAGTGCACCGGCGACGATAGGCTGTTCCTGATCCTGATCCTGAACAATAAACTGCTTGACGGTAGCGATCGCATTGGTCAGTGCCGCAATTTCTTTGGTGTATGGAATATCGCTAAATTGTCTGGCATAGGCTGTCAGTAGGGCCGTCGGGCTAATTTTGTCAAAGTCATTAGTGGTGGATGTCGTCATGATTCTGGCCAGGATACTATGTCAGTGAATATCGCCGGGCTTAGGCGTGCGCCGCAGCAAAAAGATGATACTACCAACCAGCAGCAAGCTCATGCCCAGGAAATAAAAGCAATCGCTGAATGCCATAATGTTCGATTGTTGTCTTACAGTCTGGGACAGCGCTGATGTGGCCTGAGCTTGGGCGGCACTGGGGTCACCCAGCTTCGTTGTAAATACCTGGCTCAACTGTTGCAGTCGATCCTGGGTTTGGGTGTTGTAGTTAGACACCGCTTCCACCACATGGTTGGAGTGGAACTGTTCGCGTTTGGTCAGCAGGGTTCCCAGCAGCGCTGTACCTAAGGTTCCAGCGACGACGCGAATGCCATTGTAAATGGCTGACACCGAATCTGCTTGATCCTTTTGCACGCCAGCAGTAGCAATGAATGAAATGGCCACGACGAGTACTGGCTGGCCGATCGCCCGCACGATCTGCGACCAGACAAACTGTTCGCCGCCATTGGAGTAGGTCAGTGCCGAATTCATAAAGCAACTGGTGACAAAGATGCTTAACCCGATCGCCAGCACCAACCGCGCTTCAAGGTGTTCAACCAGTTTGGGCACCAGTGGATTGACCACCACGCCCCAAATCAGCACCGACCCAATTTGAACCGTGTTATAGCCTTGCACTTGCCCCAGATACTGCGGGAGGACAAACGTATACGCCAGCACCAATCCGACACTAAGGTTGAGGATATTTGCCAGGGCAAAGTTGGGCTGTACCAGTGGTCGAAGATCCACGAGCGGCGATCGAGTCACCCACTCCCAGCCACAAAACAACACCAGAAACAAGATGGAAGTCAAGCTCACATGCACAATCCAGTCAGAATCAAACCAATTTTCGGTGTTGCCTCGCTGGAGCACGACGATCAGACAAGTTTGGGCAATGGCTAATAAAATGAGACCCAACCAATCAATTTGTCGCAGGATGGATAACCGAAGAGGCTGTGGATCGAGCCAGCGCCAGAGTCCAGCGATCAAGAGCAGTCCTAATGGGACTTCAACGGAGTAAAAAAATCGCCAACTGTAGTGATCGACAAACCATCCTGCGGTTAGCTGGGCGATCGGGGTGGGGAGGCTGGAGGTAATCCCTACCATGACCAGGCCGAGGTGCTGCTTCGACCGCGGCATCTGCGTGATCACAATGGTAAATGCTGTGACAATAAATACTCCAGCGACTAATCCTTGCAGCGATCGAAACACCATGAACGATGTGAGATCCCAGGCCGAAGCGCAGGCGATCGTGATGCACACAAACAGTGCGGCATTGATGGAAAGAACCCAACGACGCGAAAACGCTTGATTTAACCAACCCGCCAATGGAATGCTGATCAGTTCTGCACTGGTGTAAGCGATGGAAACCCAGGTACCCTCATCCGCCGAAAACCCCAAAGCACCCTGCACATCCTTGAGACAGGCATTGGTCATCTGCAGGTCGAGCGTTGCCAGAAAGGAACCCAAAATGGGAATGATCACGCCCAGTAGCGCGCGTGCTGGCGACACCCGATCGGGACGGGGCGCAACCGTTGTGGGGGTAGGTTGGGGTGCCTGCGGCGGTAGCTGATTGCTTTGATTTGGTTGCACCATGTCACCTACTATTAACTAACCGTTCATCGCGGCCTGAGCCAGCGCTTGGTGGGTACGCAACCAGACATTATCTGGCTGGAGCGCGATCGCCTGATTGAAATCTGCCAGTGCCCGGTCATACCGCCCCAGGTGCCGATAGACCTCACCGCGGTTGCCCAGGGAACGCGCGCAGTGTGGATCGACCGCAATTGCTCGATCCAGATCCGCCAGAGCGTCCTCGTAGCGCTCAATGCGTCGGTAGATCTCGCCTCGATTGGCCAGACACCAGGCGCAGTTAGGCTCCAGTGCCAGCGCATCATTGAAGTCTGCCAATGCTTCGCGATCGCGTTCTAACTCCAAATAAGTTTTGCCCCGGTTGGCGATCGCCCATTTGTAATGAGGGTTGCGGTCAATTACGCGACTCAAATCAGCCAGTGCTTCGTGGTATCGCCCCAATCGCCGATGGGTTTCACCCCGGTTTGCCAAACACCAGAGACAGTCTGGATCCAGCACGAGCGCACGCGAGAAGTCTTGTAATGCCTCCTCATACTGTCCCATTTGTCGATAAATCTGCCCACGGTTCGCGATCGCCCACTTAAAGTCAGGCGCGATTTGAATGGCGCGGTTAAGATCCGTGAGCGCTTCAGCATAACGCCCCAGCAATCGGTAGGTTTCGCCCCGGTTCGCCAGACACCAGGAGCAACCCGGATCAAGGTTGAGTGCCTGGGTGAAGTCTACCAGTGCCGCCTCATATTGTCCCAGAAGCCGATGGATCTGCGCCCTGCCCGCGATCGCCCATTTGTTGCGTGGCTGATGGTGAAGCGCGCGCGTGAAGTCCATAAGTGCATGGGTCAATCGGCCACTTTCTTTGTGCGTCCATCCGCGCTGCGTTAAGGCCCAGGCAACGTCGAAGACAATTTCAATTGCAACGATTGCAATAATGCCTCCAATGACGCCAATAAACGCGATCGTGAGATCCATTGTTCGGTTGCGTGTAAAACGACGTTGTCACAAAGGGGGACGATCATCCAGCAATGCAAAGCCCTGATGATCTCTAAGTATTGTCTGTCGCCGGCTCTGCAACCAGATAAGATCATCACGTTAGGACAGAAGTTAATCAGAAAGTAGTCCTGTCGGACTTTCAGTTCATGCATATATATCGATCGGGCCCATCACCTGGGCGTTGTTGAGTATGGTTGATGCGATCGACCGTATTGAATCTTCAGGCATCATGATGGCATTATTTAATGTAATTAGTTGGATGCAATTCCATTGAAGGTCGCATTTGCGATGGAGGAGACGCCCCTGCTGGAAACAATCGCTTCACGCGCCTGTCCTAACGGTTAATTGGGCGACTGACTGAATCACTGAGTAATCACTAATGGCACACTGTCTCCACGAGGTAAAACATGAGTCGAGATCAAGAGCAGACTCGTTATTTGGAAAACTGGCAGGACGAAATTGAAAGTGCATTTCTCTACCGTGCATTAGCAAAGGCTGAACCACAGCCCGCGCTAGCTGAAGTGTATCGACGACTGGCTGCAACGGAAGAAACTCACGCGCAATTTTGGCAAGAGAAGCTGCTACAAACAGGCTTTCCCATCCCGCGACCGAAAATTGGATGGCGCACCCGCGTACTGGCGTGGCTCGCAAAACAGTTTGGCCCGCAGTTTGTACTGCCCACGATCAACGCGATGGAACAGGTAGACAGTCATAGCTATGACACACAGCCTGATGCACACAATACTCAATTACCCGTTGACGAGCGTTCTCACGCACGACTGTTGGAAGCGATCGCAGGGCCGTCGGGGAAGGGGATCGAGGGCGGCACGCTGGCACAGATTGAGGGGCGTCACCGTACGGCAGGCGGCAATTCACTCCGTGCCGCGGTGTTGGGAGCCAGTGATGGATTGCTGTCCAATCTCAGTCTGGTCATGGGCGTTGCGGGAGCCGAACTGACAGGGAAGTCCATTTTACTGACGGGGATTGCAGGGCTATTGGCGGGAGCCTGCTCGATGGCGCTCGGAGAATGGTTGTCGGTGCAGAGTTCGCGTGAGCTGTACGATCGCCAGATCCAGATTGAGCGCCGCGAAGTAGAAGAGGTGCCTGATGAGGAAGAAGAAGAGCTGGCGCTCATTTACGAAGCCAAAGGACTCCCAGAATCACAGGCGCGATCGCTGGCTGCACGGATGATGGCCGATAAAACGAATGCGCTGGATACTCTGGCTCGCGAGGAATTGGGAATTGATCCAGATGAACTGGGCGGATCGCCCTGGGCGGCTGGCATCACTTCATTTTTTCTGTTTGCGATCGGTGCAATTATCCCTGTTGCGCCATTTTTTGTCCTGGCAGGATTGCCCGCGGTCTGGGCCAGTTTGTTATTCAGCACAATTGCACTGTTTGGGATTGGTGCGGGTGTAACGCTGCTGACTGGGCGGAGCGTGCTTTACTCTGGATTGCGACAGGTGGTTTTTGGTCTTGCCGCTGCCGGGATCACCTTTGGTATCGGTCATTTAATTGGCGTTTCAATTAGCGGCTAGCAGTCAGCAAAACGGTCAGCGATCCATTGTCAGTGAAAACCTGATGATTGATCGCTGACCGATCGCGGCTGTGACGCGGAGACAGTCAGAAAGTTGATTGCAGCCTATAGTTGTCCCGATGTTCTGCTGGCGTGGTTCGGCTGGAATTGGTCTACTGGGCTGGCCCATACGCCCGCACCGATGCCGAGCCAATAGGCACAAAGCCTTTATCGCCCGTTCGACGCGCAGCCACCTCGTAAACCACTACATTTGCAGACGTTACCCGCTTCACCCCCTTCAAGGCCACCTTCAAAGTTGTACCCATAGCGACAGGATGAGTGAAATTAATGACCGCTTTTTGTTGATCGATCGCAACCTTTGTCTCAATCAGTTCATCGGCTTGATTGGTTACTTGGACGGATACTGGGGGCGTGATGTCTGCCGGAAACCGAATCACCAGTTGAGACAGTTTGGCGGCCTGTACCGTTAACGCAATATGATGGGTGGCACTTGATGGAATATCGCCGCCGGGCAGACTGGCCTCGGCTGGAATGAGTCGGGCGATCGGTGTATCAGCAGACGCTGTTCGCACGGTAGAAACGGCGATCGTACCAGCCAGTAATACCGACAATGCCCCATAAATTAGACCTTTCATCATAAGCTCCTGCACGCGATGGTGGCATCAATTAATGCGCTTGATTTTATCCATCAGTTTGGGCGTTGAGTGAGCATTTCAGCCAGTCAAGAAAACCAAGTTAGGATGGAATTTAACGAACTCGTTAAACTGATTGATATCGACTATTGTTGCGAATGCTGTTGCCTCACCAGGCGCAAAAGCCCTGCTCGATATATTTGCTTGCCCTGCAAATTGAGGTGCACTCCATCCACCGTCAGGTCTTCTCGCAGCGCTTTTTCCGTAAACAAAGGCTGAATGACATCCGCCGCAACTGTGAGGTTTTCGGCACTGGCCACGTGCTCAATCCGTGCATTAATGGTTTGTACACGCTCAATTGTCCCGGCGATCGATGGGTCGTGGCTGGCCGCGATCGTCGAGTAAAAGGCTGGCAACAAAATGATGCGTTGCGTTTCCATCCGTTGCTTTAGCGTCGTTATGATTTGCCGCAAATTCTGCTCAAACTGGGCCTCAGTGGTGCGGTAAGCAGCATCATTGGTACCGATTGCCACGATCGCGGTGTGACATTTCAGATGCACGGCTGTCAGTGCTTTGAGTTGAGCCAGTTGTGAAATGGTGCTCATGCCAGGAATGGCAAAATTAAATGTTTGATCGCCTAAGGTGTTTTCAACTGCTGCAGAAATGGAGTCACCAAATAGACAAACGCTGAGATGCTGGTGGTCAACAACGGTTTGCTGATATTGAACTGTTTCTTGCCAGATGGGTTGGTCAATCAATGTATCTGTTGGACTGGCTAAATTGTCACCGGTAGCCGCAATTAAGAACCGACCAAGGTATCCCCACTTGTAAGTAATGTAGGCGACGATGGCGAGTAGCAACAGGTTGAGCGCGAGGGACGTGGCAAGAAGTAAACGCGGCATGGCTGAGTGAGTTCCGGCGACCAAAACATTACACAGCGTATCATTTTGCCCTAGGTCGTGCGCTCGTCATCCAACTCACCTGTACGAGTAAGGCTGAATTTGTCTCTGGCTTTTTGAATAGGACGATCGTGGATCAGCGCAATCAACAAATCGTCGTGCTCGGATGCCATCATTCGTTACAAACCTTAAAAGAGGCTCGATCGCGGTCGCGACTGAGAACGTAAAACTTAAAATTCTCCCATCATCAAGTTTTTTGAGGCATGATGCAGTCACATGTTGCAGCTATGCAAGCGTGGAGAATAATCATGAAAATTTCCCGACGACAGGCGCTCAAGCTCGGACTCGCAGGCAGTGGTACGTTGCTGTCGCCTTTAGGCTTTTCAGGCTTTGCCCAGGCTCAATGTTTGCAAGAGCCGCTTCCACCGGGTACTCAGTTGTCGCCCTTTAGTCCCCATGTTGAGCGTTTCGCCCAGCCACTCTATATTCCGGAAGCACTTAAGCCGCTATCGGGGGGCAGTCCTGCAGGGACGGGGGCGCGCGGGGCGATCGACGATTACGAAATAACGATGCGGAAACAATTCGTTGAGCTTATGCCGGCTCAGAATGGTCAACCGGCGGTGACTACAGAAGTCTGGAGCTATAACGGCGCGTTTCCGGGGCCGTTAATTCGCCAGCGCAAAGGGCGTGTCTCTTGTATTCGCTTTATCAACCAACTGGGACAGGATGCCGATGGAACCGATATCTGTACGTCTGTGCATCTGCACGGCATGGCATCGCTGCCTCAGTACGACGGTTACGCAGAGGACTTAATCCCGCTCAACCATTACAAAGACTACTACTATCCCAACAATCGTGCTTCGATCCTCTGGTATCACGACCACGCCATTCACAAGACTTCGCGCAATGTCTACATGGGGCTGGCTGGCATGTATATCGTGGAGTACGACCGCGAGGATTTTTGTCACCAGGCTGATTTTGGTTGCCTCCCCAGCGGCGAGTTTGAGCTACCGCTGATCATCCAGGACAAGACTTTTGCGATCGCCAGTCAGGATCATTGGCGGCTTGTTTTCAACGATCGCAATCATCTCGGGGTGTATGCCGATGTCACCCTGATCAATGGCACCCCATTTCCCTACCTGAACGTTAAACGCCGGAAGTATTACTTTCGTGTATTAAACGCCTCTGCTTCTCGTACCTACCAACTGGCCTTGAGCCGCAATGAGCAGACGTTGACGATTGCAGGCGATCCCATTACCGTCATTGGCAGTGATGCAGGACTGCTAGCGGCACCTGCCCCTCTGGTGGCCCCCAATCAGCCTCTCCGTATCGGTGTTGCAGAACGGTATGGAATTATTATCGATTTCGCCAAGTTCCCCGCTGATGTGCAGCATGTATACTTGCGTGATTTAGGGTTTGCGGATAATTTGGGTGCTGGCGCAACGTCTTTGATGCGATTTGATTTACAGCCCGATCCAGTTATCGACGATAGCTATATCCCCAATCAACTGGGAATTGTGACGCGGCGGGATGCGCTAGAACGCCACAGTACACAGACGCGGACGTTTCGCTTTGGGCGATCGGGTCAGCAGTGGGGCATCAACAACCATACTTGGGATCGTGGTTATGTTGCCGCACAGCCGAAACAGTGCGACATCGAAATTTGGCAGCTTGTAAATACGGGTGGGTGGACGCATCCGGTTCACATTCATCTGGTCGATTTTCAGATCCTCGATCGCAATGGATCACCGCCGTTGCCCTACGAACAGGGTTGGAAAGATGTGGTGGTGCTGAACGACCTTGAAACCGTACGGGTCATCGCCAAATTTGCGCCCCACCGGGGTAAATATATGATGCACTGTCACAATCTTGCGCATGAAGACCATGACATGATGACTCAATTTGAAGTAGGGACAGATGGGCCAGATCCCCTCTCCGAGCCAGCAAAACCATTACCAGCACAGCCCCTCAGCACGACCAGGCCGCCCACAGCCAGCGATGGCCCATTCCCACCCCAATGCGCTGAAGTGCTGCCAACAAACTGTCCCAGACCTCCCCTCAATGCGTAGATCGATCGCGAACTCAATTGATTTCACGAACCATACAGCGCGCGGTTGAAGGTCTGAATAGCGTCCATGTCGTACGGGCTGGAAGGTTGGGCCGTGGACGGCTCTGCTGTTGGGACTGGAGGCGTGTCCTGATTGGGCCGATCGCGCTGGTTGGGTGCACTACCTGCGGGTGGCTGAGCGTGGGTCGATCGGCTCGCTTCAACCTGCGTTGCATCTGGCCGTAGCTCTCTTTCGCGTGAGTGGGGGATGTCTGATGGAATCGGGGCGGGTGCTAGTTGAACCAGCAGCCATGGCTCTTGCAGTAATAGACCATCAGCGCGACCAGTCGGCAGCGCCACGATCGCAACCAGGACAAGCAGCCATAGACAAAAAAGGTTGGCAATGAAAGTTTTCATCACTATTTTGCTGATTTATAGAATATTTCTTACTTTCGATCATACGGATCGCCACCGCATCTGTGTGCTGGCGATCGCTAAAACGATACAGACAGTCCAGCCAGGGCAGCCAGCCAGATGACCAGTGGTGGAGTCAGCAGAGCCAAGAGTAGAAAGTCGGCTCGGCACCAATCTTGCAGCAGAGAGCCTGTTCTCGGCCTTCTGTCTGACGCTATAGTGTAGCCGTAGCCACATTCAGGATGGCAGCGGCGAGTCAGTCAACCCACCCAGAATCGGCTATCCGGCGATTGCCTCTGTCCTGAGCCTGCTGACCAAAGCTATAGTAGCGATCACTTCGGACTGGCGTTGAGGACATGTCTCATCCTGGGCCTGACCGAACTTCGAATGTCTGATACCGCTACGGCCCGACAGTAGCATCGTTGCCCTGATGGTCTAGCGCTGTTTACTGAACGTCCCATTTTGTCAGTCAGGGGGAAAGCATTGGTTACTGGTGTCACTCAAGCGGTCCCCGTTCCGGCCTGGGGCGAATACACGATCCTCCATGTGCCGCAACTGTTTAACCCGATCGCGGGCAAAAATATCAGCTACAGCATCACTGGCCTGGGTAAGGTTGCCAGTAATGGCGACGGTGATGTGGTGCTAGCGCTAGATTCGCAGGCCGGGACGGTCACGATCCAGCGCACGGGGCGGTTTATGCTGTGTGGGTCAACCTACATCGCTGGATCCATCCAAAACGCTAACCCCGATGCCACGATCGACGTTGCTGGCATAATTTACATTCAAATACCAGCAAACCCGGCTCTCGCTCCGGGTGTCCACACCCACGAACTGCGGCTTGGTCAGTCAGTGGTGCGTTTATCGTCTCTCGGCAGCCTCCAATTTTCAGGCTTTAGCTTTTCTGCCTGTATGCCGCTGATGCTACCCGCAGGCACAAAAATTAGCCTGAAAGTCACAGTGTTTGCCGATAATCTTTCCCATGGGCAGTTTCTCAACTGGCAGACACGCGATGATTCGGCGGCAGGCGGTGCAAATCTCTCGATTCATGAGCTTTCTGGTGGTACTTAGGGTCGCGAATTCAATTGCCTGTAGATGGAAGGCCGTATGGGCATATCAGAAAGATCAGTGATGGGGACAGCATCCAGGCATAAGTCTGCGGCCAGAGCGATCGCGCTTCTGGTTAGTCTTGTTTGCAATTAACCGTTAGTTGCCCCGTCAACTCTGTTACGTTCCAGCAGGTTTGATCCCCCTGACGCCAGGCATGGAGCCCTACAGTCGCGTCACCCACACGCAAGTTTGTGAGTTCGACATCCGACAACCACTCGGGTAGCGTGGGCTGTACGATGAGCTGCTGCTTGCGGAGCGTTGGCTTGCAGTCCTAACATGGCGCGGATCAGGAGCAGAATCGACCCGGCGGCCCACGCCTGGGGAATATTAGCATCGGGATAGGGGACTGGGAAGCTATTGGGCTGGCGTTCAATGCCACCAAACAGTTCGGGCATCCGCCCCGCTTCAAAGTAACTGGCGGCCGCAAAGATCCCTTCCGCCACCCGATTGGCTTCGGCATGGTAGCCATAGCGTTTCAGCCCCATCGCGATCGCGGCATTATCGTGGGGCCACACACTGCCCAACTGGTAGCTGATGGGGTTATACGCCGGATTGCTACTGGAAAGCGTCCGAATACCCCAGCCACACCAGAGATCGGGCTGAAAGAGACGTTTTACCAATCGGGCTGCATAGTCTGGCGGTACAATGCCCGACCACAGCAAATGACCAGGATTTGAGGCGATCGACCGAATTTGCTGTTTCTTACTATCCAATCCAAGACAATAGAAGCCGACATCTTCCATCCAGAAACAATCATTAAACTTCTGGTAGAGCGCCTTTGCTTTCTGTCGTAGCCGTTTGGCCGTTTCCAGTTCACCCCAAATCTCATAAATCTCAGCCGCTCGTAACCACGCATCGTAGACGTAGCCCTGCACTTCGCACAGGGCGATCGGGGGGTCTACCTGAGTGCCATCAGGATACACGATCGAGTCACCTGAATCTTTCCAACCCTGATTGCGAAGACCCACGGACGATCGGGTCTGGTACTCGACAAAGCCATCCTGATCAAAATCACCATACTTGTCGATCCAAAGAAGCGCACGTTCCAAAGCACCCCGGCATTCGCTCAAAATTGCGGCATCGCCGCTCCAGTGGTAAGCTTCGGCCAGCGTAATGATCCAGAGAATTGTGGTGTCGATCGTCCCGTAATAAGGGGTATAGGGCAACTGGTGCAGTTGCGTCAATTCATCCTGCCGCAGTTCATGCAGCATTTTGCCTGGTTGAGCATCACGCCAGTCATCAACGTCGGTTGCCTGTAGTTGTGCCAGTTTGACCAGCGTACCGTGGGCAAATGCTGGATATACCGCCATTGTCTGTAAGCTTACAGTCACCGAGTCACGCCCAAACACGGCCACAAACCAGGGAATTCCCGCCGCTGGCATCCAGAATTGGTGTCCATGATCCTCTACTTTGATGCGTAAGGCGCTTAAATCGATCAGGGCTTGCTGATAATACTGGGTAATTTCAGCATCAGAGGCGCGAAATTTTGTCGCCTGTGCCAGAAAATCCTCACTCACCTGCTTGGCTTCCGTTCGCACGGGGATGACACAGACTTGGTCGCGATCGCAGTCGGCATCTGTGAGGGCAAAAAAGTGAATATTACTGTGCCAGGTGGCCCCTGGATCGAGCACCACATCAAACAGCAGGCGACCATTAGCATAATGTGGTTGGGAACTCGAACGTTCCGGTTGGATTATCAGGCTGCGGTAAAACGAGCCATTGCGATATTCTGTGGTGAGTTCCCCATCAGCCCAGGTGGTTTCGGTTTCGCCCCGCGTCAGGATTTGTTTGGCTTTGACTTCAAAAATATCGGCAAAATCTGACCGAATTGCCAGCATGAGCTGGAATTCTACGCACTCTGAATAATGGTTAGTAATATCAATCGCTTCCTGCATCCCATTGGCAATATTGCGGCGCAGACTGATCATCAACTGGCCTTGAGGCAATGTTCCTGCAATTGTACGAAGCGTCGGGTTGGTGAACTGATACAGGGCGCTGTGATGATTAATCGGGCTGGAGGCCAATAGCAGCAAGCGATCGCGATTGATGGATATTTCATAGTAGGAAATCATGCGCGTATCGTTAACGAAAAACCCTTGAGGCAGATTATCGTCAATCCAGCCATAGGAATTTGTCACAAGAAACGTTGAGCCATCATTAATGGTGATTTGACCCGAATTAACAGAGACTTTGGTTGGCATTGGTCGATCAATAACAACGAAATAATGAGCTTATTCATGCAATGGTTTGATTTGCATGCCTGAGAGCGCTTATAGCTCAGTACAGCTTTTGCGGTCAGGCTCAAGCTTGCACCACCACATTTTACGTAAAGAGAAGTTGCACTCAAAACTTTTCAGAACACGTTGAATGTTGAATCAGGATAAATCGATCGCAGCTTGATTAAGACGATCGCATCTTGATTAAGACGCTTTACGTTTCCGGTGAAGTAACCTTAAGCAGTCTTTCAACCGATTGCTTCTGCCTCCAGTAGGAAGCCGCTCTATCGTTCGTAAACGAGTAAAAACGTCACAAAAAAGACATCCAGATTCACTCAAACGTCAAACTTCTGGAATTAAACAAGCGCCTTGATTCACATTTCCTCCAGGAATGGGGCAATCTCCCTCTCAAGGCTGATCAAAGTTCCCTGACAGTCTGAAAGAATCTATACGCCTCTGCTTTGTGAGTCTAAGCCTTGCTATTTAAGAAACGCGCTACGTCTGAAAATCATCGGTATCTGTCCTGGCTAGAAAGTCTAGCAGAGCGCAATCCGCTCACAATATCGCGCTGGTTTATTTGCTGGATTGTGATTGGGATCGGCAGTGGTCTCTTTGCTGGACTATATTGGACTGTGCTGGAACTGCTAACGCATCAACTGCGATCGTTTCAAGGTGCGAGCCTGTTGCTGGTCATGCCGTTAGCCGGATTAATCATTGGTCTAATCATCCACTTTTTGGGTAATCCAGGTGAGATTAGCCTGATTGTGGACAACATCCACTTTCGCGGTGGACGAATTGATGTTCGCAAAAATCCCTCGATGCTCCTGACTTCGCTGGTCAGTATTGCAGCGGGTGGTAGCCTGGGGCCAGAAGCGCCAATGGTACAAGTGACTGGGTCTTTGGGGACATGGGTTGCTGATCGGCTTCATTTGACGGGGGAATCCCTCAGAACTTTGAGTCTGGCTGGAATGGCGGCAGGTTTCACAGCGCTCTTTGGCGCACCGCTAGGCGGGGCTTTTTTTGCGTTAGAAATCCTTCATCATCACCATGTTCTGGAGTATTACGAAGCGATTTTGCCGGCGATCGTGGCTAGCTGTGCGAGTTACCTGGTCTTCGTTCTCATTACCCACTTGGGCATTGCTCCCACATGGGGATTTCCGCAGTACCATGTCGATCGTATCGATGACTTTGCGCTGGCGATTCTGTATGGCCTGATTGGTGCGGTTGCCGCCTGGGTCTTTATCTGTATTTTCAAAGTGTGTGCGTGGGGATTTGAGAAAATTGCGTTGCCCATTTATGTGCGTACTACCCTGGCAGGGTTGCTATTAGGAATTCTGGCGTTCTTTTTACCGCTGACACGCTATTTTGGCCATGAAGAATTGAATCTTGTCGTCGAAGGTCAATTTGCAGGTGGATTATTGTTGCTATTGGCCTTTGCAAAGATGATTGCAATCGGCGTGACGGTCAATGGCGAGTGGCGGGGGGGCTTTATTATCCCAATCTTTTTTACAGGGGCTTGTGTGGGCAAAGCCGTCGCGCTGCTCATTCCGGGTACACATCCGGCACTGGCCATGATTGCGACTATGGCAGCGTTAAACGCAGCGGTGACTCGAACACCGATCAGCACCACATTACTATTAACGAAGCTGACCGGCTTTACGCCCTTCGCGCCAATTCTATTCGCCAGCTTAATTGGGTTTTTCTTGTCCCCCCGAATGCCATTAATTAGATCTCAACTCAAGACCACTCAGCATTCTTTTCAGGAGTAAAAGAAGCAATGCTTCTGCCGTTGAACAACCAGGATTTACCCTATCCCGACCCGATCCATCCGATCGTGGTTCACTTCATCATTGCAATGGTGTTCTTTTCCTTTTTCTGTGATGTGGTGGGTTATTTTACTCACAACGATCGCTTACATGAGGTGAGCGTTTGGAATTTAGTCGTCGCGTCTGTTTCAATTTTCATCGCGATTTTATTTGGGCAATTTGAAGCCGGGATCGCGCAGCCGTATGCCGCGGCCAAGTCCATACTCAGCTTACATACCATCACTGGTTGGTCACTCTCAGCGCTGCTGGTCGCGCTAACCACCTGGCGGTTTGTAATGCGTCAGCGAAATCCAATTCGCATATCGCCCGTTTATCTGGGTGCGGCAACGGTTCTTGTTTGTATTGTGTTCTTTCAAATGGTGCTGGGGACTCGTCTGGTGTGGGTCTATGGGTTACACGTTGAACCGGTCGTTGAAGCCGCACGGAAAGGACTTTTACAATGATGCCGCTGCTGCTGGAGTTGAGTTTAAACTTGGGTGCCAATGGTCTGCCTTACGGGATGCCATTGCATCCGACGTTGGTGCATTTAACCCTGGGACTGTTTATCATTGCGGTCATTTTTGATATTGCTGGAAACCTATTTCCCTTAGAGCGTCCGCTATTTAAAGTGTTTGCGATTCCGGCCATTCGTGCTGGCTTTTACGATGTCGGTTGGTACAATCTGCTGGCAACCGCTATCATTACCGTGTTTACCGTTGCCGCTGGTTTCTTCGAAATCATGCTGGCCGATCGCTCAAGTAATCAGTTAAGTGCCTGGGGCCTGAGCCTGAATACCACGATGTTGCTACATGGACTGGGCGGCATTTTACTGCTGGGAGCGATCGTAGGGATGACCGTATGGCGAGGGTTTCAGCGTTATCGCTGGCGACGGGAACGGCCACGGCAAGCGCAGTGGAGCTACTTGTTAGTGGGAGTGATCATGTTTGGCCTTTTGTTCGCTCAAGGGACGTTGGGTGCGCAGCTTGGCGATGAGTTTGGTGTGCACAATACAGCGGCTGGGTTGTTGCGACAGGGGCAAAATCCAGGTGAGGTGCTGAAGTAAGCCATGCGAAAACTATTTAACCGCATTCTCCTTGCGGTTTTAATTGCGGTAAATCTAGTGGTGAGCCGATTAGTAGGACAG
>Ga0070738_10004820_pt1 | contig 15661 bp, 16 predicted proteins | sample Coa_R2_2_FD_66446 | JGI IMG/M metagenome (GOLD analysis project Ga0070738, IMG submission 66446) | Surface soil microbial communities from Centralia Pennsylvania, which are recovering from an underground coalmine fire - Coalmine... | ecosystem: Environmental > Terrestrial > Soil > Unclassified ...
GCCCCCCCACCCAGCCTCCCCCCCGCTGCGCGGGGGGGAGGAGTCGTGCGCGCATTTGGTAGCTTCCCGACCGTGACGACCACCCGCGGGAGCGCACCGCTCCAGCTCACCCTCATGGGGAGCGAAGTCGCCTCGCTCGCGGCGATCCTCGAGCCCGGGTGCGTCTCGATCCCGCTCGCGACCGAGGCGAAGGTCGAGGTCCACGAGCGCGAAGGCGATCACCGCGCCCTCGTCCGAGGCTTCGGACGCGAGCTCCTCGTCGAGCCCGCCCTCGAGGCCGCGTTCGACGAGGGCACCCTCGCCCTCGAGGCGGGCGTCCTGCGGCGGCTCGCTCCGGGCGAAGCGCTCGAGGTCGCGATCGACGCGCCCGACGCTCCCGACCTCGCGAGCCTCGAGGCCCGGGCCGACGCGCTCGCGCGCGCCCTCGAGGCGCGCGGCCACTCGTCGAAGCCGGCCGAGACGCGCGCGCTCGCCGCCCGCGCCGGGAGTCCGGTCGCCGAGACGCCTCGCGGCACGGCGGTGGCCGAGCTCGACGGTTCGTGGCGCGCGCTCGACGCCCGCACGGCCCCGTGGCGAGACGAGGTCCTCCTCCTCCGCGACCCTCACGCTCCTCCGGGCCCGTCGAGCCGCCTCGCCCGGATCGCGTGGCACGAGGGCCGCGCCCGCGACGCCCTCCGCGACGCCGCCCGCGCCTCGCGCGCCGGAGCCCGGCTCGCGTCCCGGGGCGCCACGTCCCTGGCGCCTCTCGTCGACCGTGAGGAGCGCGCCCTCGCGGCGCTCGCTCCCCGCGCGCTCCGCGACGCTCGCGTCCTCGAGCGCTTGAGAGTGGCCGGCGCCCTCGCGCTCCGCCGCCTCGGCGAGCGCGGCCTCATCCTCGTCCTCGCCCCGCGCGAGCGCCACGACGCGATCCGCGCGGCCGCCCTCGCCATGAACCTCACGGAGATCCCAGCGTGACCGACCTGCGCGTCGTGTTCGTGACCGTCTCGTCCGAGGAGGAGGGCATGAAGATCGCCCGCGCCCTCGTCGCGAAGAAGCTCGCCGCCTGCGTGAACCTCGTCCCGGGCGTGCGCTCCGTCTTCCGCTGGAAGGGCGAGGTCAAGGACGAGAAGGAGCTCCTCCTCGTCGTGAAGACGCGCGAGTCGAAGCTCGCCCACCTCGTCCAGGCCGTGAAGGAGCTCCACAGCTACACCGTCCCCGAGACGATCGCTCTCCCGATCCTGGGCGGATCGGAGGCGTACCTCGGATGGCTCCGGGAGGAGACCCCGTGAAGAAGCGAATCATCCTCACCCTCGTTCCCTTCCTCTTCGCGCTCGTCGCGAGCGCGGAGGACGGAGCACGCGCCCCGGGCGACCAGGAGAAGCTCAAGGCCAGGGCCTTCTCGGCCGAGCGCCTCCACGAGCGGCGCCGCGCTCTCGCCAGGGCGCTCGGCAAGAACGCCCTCGTCGTCCTCTCGTCGGGGAAGGACACGGAGAGCGACGCCCTCCAGCACCGGGCGAACCGCGACTTCATGTATCTCACCGGGATCGAGGATCCGGGCTGCTCCGTCATCATCGATGGCGAGAGCGAGGTCGTCTACGCGCCGCAGCGGAACGCGCGCGCCGAGATCTGGACGGGGGTCCACGTCTACGCGAGCGAGGAGACGGCGACGCGCTTCGGCTTCACGGCGGCGAAGAAGACCGACGCCTTCAAGAAGGACCTCGCGGCGGCGCGCGAGCGGGCGGAGAAGATCTTCCAGGCGGGATTCCGCAAGGAGGAGTTGCAGGACGTCTTCGGGACGAAGGACGTGGAGAGCGCCGCCACGGCGATCGGCCGCCTCCGCCAGGTGAAGGACGACGACGAGCTCGCGCTCATGAAGCGCGCCGCCGAGATCTCCGCCGTCGCCCACATCTACTGCACGAAGGCGATCGCTCCCGACCGCTTCGAGTACGAGGTCCAGGGCCTCTTCGAGGGGTGCTGCCGGTTCTACGGCTGCGAGGCGCAGGGCTACCCGTCGATCGTCGGGAGCGGGCCGAACTCCTGCATCCTCCACTACGACAAGAACCGCCGGCAGATGAAGTCCGGCGACATGCTCGTCCTCGACGCGGCGGGCGAATGCGGGGGCTACTCCGCCGACGTGACCCGGACGTTCCCGATCTCGGGCAAGTTCACCGACGAGCAGCGGAAGGTCTACAACGCCGTCCTCCGCGCGCAGGACGCCGGGATCGAGATGTGCCGCCCGGGCGTCACGGTGCGCGAGGTGGGTGAGGCTTCACGGGCCGTCCTCAAGGAGGAGGGCTACCTCGAGTACCTCCCGCACGGCGTCTCGCACTGGCTCGGCCTCGACGTCCACGACGCCGGCGACTACTCGCTGCCGCTCGCTCCGGGCATGGTCCTCACGGTCGAGCCGGGCATCTACATCGCCGCCAAGGAGCTCGGCTGCCGGATCGAGGACGACATCCTCGTGACCGAGGACGGGCCCGTGAACCTCTCGGGCTACGCCCCCCGCAAGGCGGAGGAGATCGAGGCGCTCCTCGCCAAGGCGAAGGCGGGCAAGCTCGAGCTCCCGCCCCTCCCGGACACGCCGGCGATCAAGCTCGGGAAGAAGCACAAGGGCAGGCTCTACTGACTCCTCGGGCCGGCCTCGCGCCACGGCCGCGTCGAGAGGTCGAAGAGCTTCACCGTCCCGTCAGCGCCGCCGACGGCGAGGAGCCGTCCATCGGGTGACGTCGTGAACGCGCTCGGGTGGCTCACCGCGCTGACCGCCTGGCCCCTCACGAAGCTCATGTGGAGCTCGCCGCCGACGGCGAACCACTGCTGGCACTCGCCATCGGAGGCGCACGTCACGAGCGAGCCGTCGGGCAGGGCCCGGATCCACATGCGCCCTCGAAGGCGGGCCGCCTCGGAGCTCGCGAGGACCTCGAGCAGGCTGTTCTGGACGGCGAGCGTCCCGTCCTCGCCGACCGTCGCGAGCCAGTGACGGTCGGCGAGGGGACCCGAGAAGAACGCTCCGCCCGTCGTCGGCTCCTTCCGCCGCGCGCCGCTGTTGCGGATGAAGGCGTCGGGATGCGCGATGTCGATGATGCCCACGTCGCCCACCCCGCCGTAGGCGACCGCCGAGGAGTCGCGAGGGATGACGAAGCCCGGCCTCATGTTGAGGATCTTGATGTGGAGGACGGAGGGCCCCGGCCGCGAGGGATCCCACGAGCGGAACTGCCCCTCCTCGCCCACCGAGACGGCCCACACACCCTCGGGTCCGAGCGCGACGGAGACCCCGGCCGTGTGCTCCTGGCAGGAGGCGAGCTCGTGCGGCGGGGCGCGGAGCTCCCAGGACTCGGCGACTCCGTTCGCCAGGCCCACGAGGACGGGAAGCCCCGCCCCGCCGGCGGCGAGGTCGCGGATCGGAGCATGCATCGGAACCGCGAGGAGCTCCTTCGCCGTGCTGGTGTCGATCACGTGGAGCACGCGGTCGTCGCCGCCCACGAGGAGCCGGGAGTTTCCGTCGAGCTCGGCGAACGCGAGCGCCCGCACCGGTGACGGCAGCGCGGCGACGACGCCGCGCCAGGAGGTCCCGCGGGGGGGATCGACCGTCCCCGGGACGACCTCGGGCCTGACCGGTCCCCGCCCGACGACGAGCGCGCCAGCGAGCGCGGCGGCGAGGCCCATGGCCATCATCGCGAAGGCTGCCCCGCGCCGGAGATCCCTCGGGCGCGATTCGACGCTCGCGCCGAGCGCGGCCGCGAACGCGGACCCGTCCGCGAACCGCTCCCCCGGGTCGCGCGCGAGCGCGCGCTCGATCGCCGCGGCGACCGCCTGAGGGACCTCGCGGCGGAGCTCGCGGAGGCGCATGAACTTCTCGCGCTCGATCACGTCCATGAGCTCGAAGAGAGTGGCGCCCACGTAGGGGGGAACGCCGGCCAGGCACTCGTAGAGGATCGCTCCGAGCGCGAACACGTCGACGCTCGGACCGACGCGCTTCGAGCCTCGCATCTGCTCGACCGGCATGTAGCCGAACGTCCCGCGCAGGTCGCCCGAGGCCGAGAGCTGGACGGACACGCTGGCGCCCGGCGTGTCGGCACGGAAGTGCTTCGCGAGGCCCAGGTCGGCGAGGAGAGGGGTGGTGCCCACCGCGTCGAACAGGACGTTCTCGGGCTTCACGTCGCGATGCACGATCCCGCGCGCGTGGGCGCGGCCGAGGGCGAGGGCGAGCGACCGCCCGAGCGCGACCGTCTCCTCGACGCCGAGAGGTCCCTTCGCGAGCCGTGCCCGCAGCGTGCCACCGGCGACGAACGGCATGACGATGAACGCGCCCTCGGGATCGGCGTCGAGGAGCGGGACGAATCCCTCCCTCTCGCCGAGCGTCGCGAGCAGCCGCCGCTCGCGCGCGAACCGGGCGCGCGCGTCGGCGAAGCGGCTCTCGAGGACCTTGAGCGCGACCTCCCTGCCGTCGGAGGTGCGGCCACGATAGACGGTGCCGGAGCCCCCGCGGCCGACGAGCGCCACGACCTCGTAGCCGCCGACGCGGCTCCCGGGCTGAAGGTCCAACCGAGCTCCTCGCCGGAGATTCTAGCGACGCCGGAAAAGGAACCGGTAGACCGGGTCTCCCTGGCTCTCGTGCCACGCCTCGCGGTCGCTCGCGATCCCCGGAACCAGCGGCGAGGTGGCCATGACGCCGGGCCCGAGAGCGTTCTCGAACGCCGGGTGCGCCTCGACGAGCGCGGAGGCCTCGCGGGCGTACTCCTCGTAGTCGGTCATGAAGTGGAGCTCGCCGCCCGGCTTCAAGCGGCTCGCGAGGACGTCGAGGAAGGCCGGCGTCACGACCCGACGCTTCTTGTGGCGCGTCTTGAACCAGGGGTCCGGGAAGTGGACGTAGACGCGATCCACGGAGGACGCCGCGAAGAGCCGCTCGAAGTCGGAGTTCGCGTTCGCCTCGATGACGTGGACGTTCGCGAGGCCCTGGGCCTGCGCGTCCCGCTTCGCGCGCTCGACCATGGGCCGGCGGATCTCGAGACCGACGAGGTTTCTCTCCTTGGCCTGCGCGGCGCGCGCCAGGAGGAAGGTCCCCTTGGCGCTCCCGACATCGACCTCGAGCGGCCGCGTCGCGTCGGCGAACACGTGCGACCAGTCGGGCACCGGGGGCTCGGGCCGGTAGTTGAGGGGGTTGACGTGGTGCCGGCAGCGCTTCTTGGTCACGCGCCTTCATTCTAGAATGCGCACGTGAATCCCTTCCTCCGTGGCGTCCCGCTCGAGCGTCCCCTAAGGATCGGCCACCGCGGCGCCCCCAAGCTCGCCCCCGAGAACACGCTCGCCTCCTTCGAGCGCGCCTTCGCTTCGCCGAGCGTCGACATGGTCGAGCTCGACGTGCACCTGACGAAGGACGGCAAGGTCGCCGTCATCCACGACGACAAGCTCGACCGGACGACGAAGGCGAAGGGATTCGTCTCCGAGCGCGAGGTCGGGGAGCTCCGCGAGCTCGGAGTCCCGCTCCTCGAGGACGTGCTCGAGCTCGCGCGGCGCCGCGAGAAGGGCGTCATGGTCGAGCTCAAGATGCAGCCCCGCTTCTACCGGGAGCTCCCGGCGGCCGTGCTCGCCCTCGTCCGCGCCGCCCGCATGGAGTCGAGCGTCATCGTGACCTCGTTCGACCACCGCTCGATCGCCGCCTTGAAGAAGGCGGCCCCCGAGATCGCGTGCGGCGCGCTCTGCGGCCAGCGGCTCCACGAGCCCGGCCGCTACGTCGCCGAGTTCCTCGGGCTCGACTGGTGGCTCCCGGGGTGTCTCGGGGACTTCGACTCGATCGGGTTCTTCTCCGCCGCTCGCGACCTCGACAAGGAAGGCCTCGAGGGAGCGCGGCGGGCCGGGGTCAAGACCTGCGTCTGGACGGTCAACGTGAAGGAGTGGCTCGCGCCGCTCCTCGCGCTCGGGGCCGAGGGAATCATCAGCGACGATCTCGACGTCCTCGCTCTCGTGGGGAGTTGAGGGCGTGGACCAGATCGCGGTCCTCGGCTACACGAAGGTCTACGGCGACTTCACCGCCGTCCACGACCTCTCCTTCTCGGTCGCGGCGGGCGAGATCCTGGGCCTCTGCGGCCCCAACGGAGCCGGCAAGACGACGACCCTCCGCGCCCTCGCCGGGATCCTCCAGCCGACGCGCGGGATCGTGAGGGTCGCGGGCCACGACCTCGCGATCGACCCGATCCCCGCCAAGCGCGCTCTCGCGTTCGTCCCCGACGAGCCCGCGCTCTTCGAGCACCTGACGGTGAGCGAGCACCTCGAGCTCATCGCCCGCCTCTACGGCGTGCCGGACTACCTGCCCCGGGCGCAGGCGATCCTCAGCGAGGTCGAGCTGACCGAGAAGAAGGACGACCTCCCGCAGGCGCTCTCGCGCGGCATGAAGCAGAAGCTCTCGCTCGCCTGCGCGCTCCTCCACGCGCCGCGGGCGATCATCCTCGACGAGCCGCTCACCGGCCTCGACCCGGTCGGGATCCGTCGCATGAAGGACACGATCATGCGCTGCGCGCGCGAGGGCGCGGCCGTCGTCCTCTCGTCGCACCTCCTCTCGCTCGTCGAGGAGATGTGCCAGCGCGTCCTCATCATCAAGCGGGGCCAGCGCGTCTTCCTCGGATCGAAGGCCGAGATCGTCGAGAGCTATCCGGGGCTCTCGCTCGAGGAGGTGTTCCTCAAGCTCACACAGGACGGACAGCCGCCCGCATCCCTTCCCCCCACCCCGGCCCTCCCCCCGCAAGCGGGGGGAGGGAGCTGAAGCGTGAACGCTCTCTTCTGGCTCCTCCGGCGCTCGTTCCGGAACTGGATCGTTCTCAAGATCACACGCTTGAAGCAGCCGAAGTACGCGGTCTCGACGGTCTTCCTGTGTCTCTACTTCTGCATGATCCTCGCGCCGCTCGCCTTCACCACCGGAGAGCCCTTGAAGCCCGGCGAGCGCTCGCACGCGCGGGAGATGGTCCAGGTGATCCCGACCGGGCTCCTCATGTTCTCGGTCCTCTGGGCGTGGATCTTCGGCGCCACGGGAGCCCTCACGTTCACCATGCCGGAGGCGATCCTCCTCTTCCCCGCGCCCGTCTCGCGCCGCGCCCTCCTCATCATGAGGATCGCGCGGACGCAGCTCCCGGTCCTGATCTCGTCGCTCTTCTTCGCCCTCGCCGGGCGGGGTTTCGCCTCGACGCTCTCCCGGGGAGGGATCGTCGTCATGAACCTCCTCCTGTTCAACGCGATCTTCCTGAACCGCATGGCGGCCGGACTCGCCCAGTGTCCGCGCCCCGCGACGGGGAGACCGGGCCTCGTCGCCCATCTCGGGAAGGCGGCGGCGATCGGCGTCATCGCGGCGATCGTCCTGTCGTTCCGGCCGCGTCCGATCGAGCCCTCGCTCGACTCGATCCTCGGCATGCTCGGCGCCTGGGCGAACACGCCGCCGGCTCGGTACGTCCTGGTCCCCTTCCGCGCCTTCGCGGCGCCCGCGGTCGCTCACCCGGGGCCCGAGCTCGTCCTCGCCCTCGCGCTCCCTTTCGGGATCCTCGTCTTCCTCGCCGCCTGCGTCCTCCTCTCGAACGTCCCCTTCGAGGAGACCGCCGTCGTCCAGAGCGAGAGCTTGAAGCAGCGGATCGACTTCATCCGCCGCACCGGCCGGGTCAACCAGCAGAAGGGCAAGGTCAAGAAGGCGCCGATCCCGCTCCCCGCGTTCTCGGGCCCCGTCCTCGCCCTCGCCTGGAAGAACTACCTCGCGGTCTCGCGCATGCCGCTCGTGCGCGTCTTCCTCCTCACGATCCTCGCGCTCGGCATCGCCGCCTGGATCCCGACCCGCCCCGACACGCGCTTCCTCGTCCCGCCTCTCGGCGTCGCCGCGGCGTGGTCCGCCGGGTTCGCGACCTTCATGGGACCGGACTCGCTCAGGAGCGACCTCCGCGCGAGCCTTCGCGCCGCCGATCTCGTGAAGACGTTCCCCGCGGCCGGCTGGAAGATCTTCCTCGGCGAGATCCTGCCCGGGCCGATCATCCTCTCCTACATCCAGGGTGTCCTCCTCGCGATCGCCGGCGTCTTCGCCCACGCGGCCATGCCCGACGTGAAGCCCGTCACGTTCGTCTACGTGTGGCTCGCGGCCATGCTGTTCCTCGTGCCGCTCGACTTCCTCGTCTTCACGGTCGCGAACGGCGCCGCCGTCCTCTTTCCCCAGTGGGTGCAGCTCGGTCCCCAGAAGGAGCGTGGCGCCGAGGCGATCGGGGCCAACATGCTCGTCGGCATCGTCCGCTACCTCGTCCTCATGGTGGGAGTCCTTCCGGCCGGGATCGTGGGCGGGGTCGCGGCGTGGGTGGGCGACGCGTGGTTCGGTCCCAGCTCGCTCCCTCTCGCCGCGGCCCTCGGGAGCACGATCGTCGCGGTCGAGGTCGCGGGCATGGTGCGCTACTTCGGCGGGGCGCTCGATCGGCTCGATCCGAGCGCCGAGCTCTAGGACGCCGTTGAACGCCGAGGAAGCAGAGCTCTTGCCGCAAAGGAACGCGGAGAGCGCGTCACGTGGCTCTCTCGATGGCCGCGCGACGCGGCGCTTCCGGTTGGCGTCCGCGGGCACGATCATTTGCTTTCACCGTCGAACACAGGCTCTGGGTCTCAGAGCGTGAGTCAATCGGCCTGATAGCCACAGAGAGCACAGAGATCACAGAGTCGGTGTCGTTCCTCTGTGTTCTCTGTGATCTCTGTGGCCACCTTGGGATCACGTCAACCGGGTCGACGCTATCAGTGATAGAAGTACTGCGACCAGACCCCCTCGCGAAGCTCGATGTTGCGACAGAAGTGCCGGTCGGTCGACCGTAGGCCCGAAACGTCGGCACGCTCGGGCAGCACGAGGAGATAGTAGCCGTAGCCGTACCGCCCGTCGTCATCCCAGCCGAGCGAGACCCCAGTCTCGGTCACCGAGACACACACCGGCGCGAGATCGACGATCGCGCGAGGAAGCTCGTCCAGACTCCGTGCGTGCTCGTCCGGCTGGAGGCCCACGGTGGGCGTCGCATGGGCGCTCCAGTACGACCCTCTTGCCTTCGGGTCTCGCATGAGAGCCCGACAGGTCGCGATCCACTCCTCCACGTGATCGTGCGGAAGGTGCCACTTCCCAGGCGCTGGCTCGGTCGGAATCCACAGCGGCAGGCATACGAGCTGTTGGAAGGCGTAGAAGCCGAAGGGGCATGAACCCACGATCGCCAGAACCGCACCCGCGAGCCAGAGAATTCGACGGCGCGTCCACCGATTCGGCGTCTCGGACTCTCGGAGCCGACCGATCTCCACAGGACTCAATGTACTCGGCTTCACCGCACGCGTCAGGAAGAGAACGACCTCTCCGCGGCCCTTTGCGGCAAGGAGCTCCGCGCCCTCCGCGTTTGACGCCCCCTTCAGATCCACCGGCTACCCCCTGGAACCCCGTCCCGTAAGATGCGTATCCCTTGTCAGTGAAGCGCGCCCTCGTCCTCTCCCTCGTCCTCGTTTCCATGGCGCTCGCCCAGGACGACCTGGCGACGACGCTGGCGAAGAAGCACGCCGCGCTCGGGAAGAAGCTCAAGCAGCAGGGCTCCTGGCAGGAGATGCGCCGCGAGCTCGTTCTCGCCCTCGAGCTCGACAGGGACTGCAAGGACGCGCGGATCGCCCTCGGCTACAAGAAGGAGGGCGACGAGTGGAAGGGCGCTCCGGGACCTCTCAAGCCCGACCGCGCCGAGCCCGGGCCCACCCTCAAGAACGAGATCGGGACGCTCCACGCCGAGGCGGCGCAGAAGCTCGTGACGGCGGCGCTCGACGCGAAGAAGGCCGGCAAGACGGACGAGGCACGCGCGCTCGCCGGCCTGGCCCTGGACGAGGACGACGACGACGCGAAGGCGCGCGACCTCCTCGACCACGTGAAGCTCGGGAAGACGTGGACGAGCCCCCACGAGCGCGCGACCCGCAAAGTCTTCGCCGATGCCGCGGAGGCCGCGAAGAAGGAAGAACCGCCGATCACCCACGGCGACGAGGCGCTCGAGAAGCTCCTCGACCTGGGCCCCCTCGAGCGCCGCGAGAGCGAGCACGCCGTCTTCCTCGCCACGAAGAAGGCCGCGGCCGACCTCCCGGCCCTCGCGCGGACGATCGACACGATCCGCCACGCCTGGGTCGCCCTCGTGCCGAAGCCCGAGAAGCCCGAGCCCCCGTCGGACCCCGCCGCCCCGGTCGCCAGCGCGGCGAAGACGAAGGCGCGCTGGATCGTCGTCGCGCCGTCGGAGCACCAGAAGTTCGTCGAGAAGGCCGTCACCGAGAAGACGCGCCAGCCTCTCGCGAAGCAGCTCAAGTCGTTCTCCGGCTGGACGGAGGTCTCGGGCGAGAAGCTCTTCCTCTACGAGTGCAGCCTCGACCCCGAGAACCGGGGCGAGTGGGCGGCTCTCACGGCCGTGAAGACGCTCATCCAGCAGATCCTCCCTCGCAAGGCCTCGCCGCCCGGCTTCCTCGTCGAGGGCCTGGCGCGCTCCTTCGCCGGGCGCGTCACGGGGAGGATCGACATCTCGTTCGTGAGCGCGAAGCAGAGCCTCTCGGTCCACGAGCGCTCGTCGCTCTCGTTCGAGCAGATGCGCTCGTTCGAGCGGACCGTGCTCGGGCTCTCGCTCGAGGGCGACTTCCGCAAGCTCGTCTCGAAGTCGCTCAACGACATGGAGGACGTGGACTCCGAGCTCGCCCTCGCGACCGTCGAGTTCCTGCTCGAGAAGAAGACGAGCGAGACCGCGAAGTTCCTCGGCGCCCTCTCGCCCGACGAGGCTCCAAGCGTTACGCTCGAACGCATCCTCGGCACGTCCCTGGACCAGGCCGAGCGGGAGCTGAGAGCGTGGGCGCGCGAGGAGTACTGATCGCCTTCTTCCTGGCCGCGGGGGCCTTCGTGGCCCGCGCCGACGAGCCGGGGAAGGGCCTCCGCGACACGATCGCGGACAAGCACGTCGCGCTCGCGAAGAAGCTCGAGAAGGCCCATCCGCGCGAGTGCTACGAGGAGCTCCTCCTCGCGCTCGAGATGAACCCCGACAACCACGACGCGCGCGCCAAGCTCGGCTACAAGCGCGACGCGGACAAGAAGTGGCGCGGGGCGCCCGTGATCCCCGGGCTCTCGAACGACGAGCTCGACCCGAAGCTCAAGACCGAGCGGGCCCGGGAGCGCAAGGACGCGGCGGGCAAGCTCGCCAAGCTCGCCAAGGACCTCGAGAAGAACGGGAAGACGGACGACGCGCGCATGATCGCCGGCCTCGCGCTCGAGGAGATCGCCGACGACCGCGCCGTCGCCGATGCGGCGAACGAGGAGAAGATCGCCCGGGCCGTCCTCGGCCACGAGAAGAAGGGCGACGCCTGGCGGAGCGCGCGCGAGCAGAAGATCGACGCGGCGTTCGAGAAGGCCCTCCAGGCCGCCAAGCCCGCCGAGGCGAAGAACGTCCCCGACGACGTGACGAAGCTCGCCGGGCTCGGGGCACTCCAGGGGAAGGAGAACGCCCACGCGCGGGTCATGTGGACGGGGAGCGCGGAGTCCGTCGACGCCGATGCGCTCATCCGCGCCGCCGAGACGGCGTGGAACGCCCAGCGCTACTTCATTGCGGGCGACGACGCCGGGTTCTCGGTCGACGGCGAGCCGAAGCGCGAGGCGACGGGCGCCGCCCCGGCGCCCACGCTCCGGCCCGACTGGCTCGTCGTCGCCAACTCGGAGCACGCGCCGTTCGTCGAGCACGCCGTCTCGGACAAGGGACTCCACGCTTTCGCGAAGGGCCTCGTCGGCTGGGCCAACTACTACAGGGTCAACGGCCAGAACTACCTCATCCACGAGGGCCACTTCGTCCCCACCGTCCGCGCCGAGTGGGTCGCGGCCGGCATGTCCGAGTTCCTCACGGCGGCGCCGCTCCAGAAGCGCTACGAGGCCGTCCCGGACCTCGTGAACGAGGGCTTGAAGCGCTTCTTCTCCGGCCACGTCTCGGGGCGCGTCGACATCTGCTACTCGTCCGCCGGATCGAGCACCGGCAAGCGCGCGTTCAAGGCGGGGAGCTTCGACCAGCTCCGGCTCCTCGCGCGCCTCGGCCTCCAGCAGGCGCCCGAGGGCGAGCTCCGCTCCATGCTCGCGAAGAAGGTGAACGACCTCGACCAGCTCGACTCGGCCGTCGCGCTCGCCCTCTTCGACTTCCTGCTCGCGACCAAGAGGCAGGAGCTCGCGAACTTCTACGCCGAGGTCAAGCTCGACGAGCCTGCCCTCACGACGTTCGAGCGCGTCATGAAGAAGAGCGTCGAGGACGTAGAGCAGGAGCTCCGGGCTTGGGTCCGGCAGGAGTACTGAGGAGAGCCGTCCTCGCCCTCGCGCTGGTCGCCGGGTGCGGATCGGACGAGGCTGGCATCCGCGAGGTCGAGCGTCACCCCGAAGCGACGGCACCCGAACCCGTCCGCTTCGAGCTCGACGAGACGGCGACGATCGCGACGGGCACGGCCGAGGTCTGGTTCCCGCTCGCTTCGAGCGAGGCGGGGGTCCAGGAGATCGAGCGTCTCGACGTGACGATCAAGCCCGACGGGCCCTACGAGATCGAGGCCGACGCGCGAGGCAACCGGACGCTCCACGTCCGCGGCGCAGCGCTCATCTCCGTCACGTACCGCGCGTCGTGCTCCAGGCCCGTGCCCGACCTACCGCCGACCAAGCCGCCCGCGCCGGTCGACCCTCGTCTCTTCCCCGACGAGCTCGCACCCACCGATGATCCCGCCCTTGCACACCTCCGCGAGGAAGGCATTCCGGCCCGCCATGCCGCGGGCGTCGCGGTCGAGGGCGGCGCGAAGGCGGTCTCCTGGGTCGAAGTGTTCAAGTGGGGATGTTGGCAGCCACCCTCATACGATCACTGGGAACCGATCCTCGTCGTGGCTCACGGCAAGGACCGCGCGCTCCCGCGTGCCCACGTCGATGGAGCCCTGGTCGAACCCTCGGTGGAGCTCGCGGTCCGCGAGATCCACTGAGCGCCAGCGGTTCTCCGTCAGAACACCCGGGGGACGAGGCGCCAGTGGACCTTCTCGCGGTACTCGACGTAGCCCGGGAGGTTCTTCACGAGGAACTTCTCCTCCTCGACGAGACGCCAGATGAGCGAGGGGAGCATCACCGCGAGCACGGAGAGGCCCCAGAAGGAGCCGAGCGCGGGCGACATGCCGACGAGCAGGACGAGTCCGCCCGAATACATGGGGTGACGGACGATCGCGTACGGACCCGTCGAGATCACGCGCTGATCGTTCGCGAGCTCGATCGTGGCGGACGTGAACGGGTTCTCCCGGTAGACGCGGAAGACGACGGCGAAGCCGAGCGCGACGAGGAAGTCCCCGACGACCACGAGAGGGAGCGGCACCTCCGACCACCCGAAGCGCCGGTCGAGTCCGGACACGACGAGGAGCCCCACGAACCCGAGCGACGTGAGGAGCATGATGAACTTCTGCGTCCTCTCCTTCTCGGCGGTCGGGCCGCCGCGGAGGCGACGCTCGAGGAGGGCGGGGTCGTACCTCGCGAGGTAGAGCGTGATGAGGAACGAAGCGCCGAAGAAGAGACCGAGGAAGACCCAGGCCTGCCAGTAGTGCAGAGTCCCCGCCGCGAGGAAGAGCGTGGCCCCCATCGAGACGACGAGGAACACGAGGCCGAGCCAGGCGCGCCCTTCGAGGCTCACGGGACCATCTTGCCAGATCCCGGGTGGCCGGAGGCCGCGTAGGATGGCGCCGAGGCACCTCCTCCAACCATGACGCGAGAGCGCTGAGCTCAGCCGCACGCGGGCGTTGCTCACGCGGGCGCGGGCCACCTCCGTGCGCGGGCACGCAAGGCTCGTCCCGTCACGTGCGTCGCTCATCCCGGGGGAGACGGATCTCGTGTGCAGCGGGACGAAGTCCGTCCTCGCAGAGGTGAAGCTCGCGCGCTCGCCCGCGGCCCTCGATCGCATGTCGCTGTATCTCAAGCAGATGCGCGCAGGCTTCGCCTAGCCGCGCGCGTTGTTCATGCGCGAGCTCACGAAGGACGAACGAGCGGTCATGAAGCTCGAACGCGCGCGTTCGAGCTTCATGACCGCGCGTGCGAGCTTCATGACGAGCAGAATGGAGCCCGTTCGTGACGGCACGCGTCATGAACGCGCACGTCTCGAGCTCATGCGCCTCCGCGCGTGCCCGAGCCGCGCGCGCACGAAGCTCAGACGCAAAGCGAGATCGCTCAACCGGATCGGCGCGGAGCTCGTGCCCCTGCGCCTCGAGGACGCGCGCGCGCGCTCGAAGCTCGTCGCCGTGCGCTCGGAGCTCATCTCCAGGCGGATGAGCGACATGCGAGCGCGCGCGGCGTCCCTCTGGGAGGCCGCGAGGCTCGAGCGCGCCCGCGCGTCGCTCCGATCCGACCGCATGAAGCCCGCACGTGCGCGCATGAAGCTGGCCCGTGTGCGGACGAAGCCGACCCGCGTGCGCGCGAGCGTGACTCGCGGCCGTCTCAGGCTCTACTCGTCCTCGTCGTCGTCCGAGTCCTCGACGGCGTCCTCGTCATCCGGCACGGGACCCTTCTCCTTCTTGATCTTGTCGAGGATCTCCGCGACCTTGAAGCTCTTGTCGACGGAAGTGTCGAGGACGAACGCGAGAGCAGGAGTCACCCGCGTCCTGAGAGTGCCCGCCACCCCACGCTGTATGTAGCCCGTCGCGTCCTTGAGCATGCGCATGACCTTGCGCCGCTCCGCGTCCGCGCCGAGCACCGAGATGAAGATCTTGGCGTGCCGGAGATCGTTCGAGAGCTCGACGCTCTGGACGGTGATGAAGCCCGCCCGCGGGTCGTTCATCTCCGTCATGATGATCCGCGCGCACTCGGCCCGGATCTTCTCGCGCAGACGCTCGATCTTGATGGAGCCCATCGTTCACCGCCACTCGACGGAGAAGTCGACGAGCTCGGCCTCGCGGTCGCGCCGCACGAAGCCCACGATCCTCTGGAGCACCGGCTCGAGGACGGCGGCCTCGGTCCCACAGATCGCCACGCCGAGCACCCCTTCCTTGATCGCGTCCTGCTTATCGACCTCCGCGCACGAGACCTCGAACTCGTCTCGGATCCTGTCCTTCAAGGAAAGAAGGACGCGCCGCTTGTCCTTGAGGGAACGAGCGGCGCGGACCAGGAAACGGATCTCGAGGGCTCCGATGACCAATCAGAGCGTGCGCGCGACCTTCTGGACCTCGTAGACCTCGACGCGATCGCCTTCCTTCACGTCGTCCTGGCCCTTGAGCTTGAGGCCGCACTCGAAGCCTTCCTTGACTTCCTTCACGTCGTCCTTGAAGCGCTTCAGGCTCTCGATGTCGCCCTCCCAGATCACGATGCCGTCGCGGTTGAGGCGGGCCTTGCCCGAGCGCTTGACCGTGCCCTTCTCGACGACGCAGCCGGCGATCGTGCCGACCTTCGAGCTCTTGAAGGTCTGGCGGATGAGGAGCGTGCCGAGGACGACTTCCTTCTCCTCGGGAGCGATCTCGCCCGACATGATCTTCTCGAGGTCGTCGAGGAGCTCGTAGATGATCCGGTAGGTGCGGATCTCGATCGCCTTCTCGCGAGCGAGAGCCGCGGCCTCTCCGTCGGGATCGACCGCGAAGCCGATCACGAAGCAGGGCTTCGAGGCCTCGGCGAGGATCACGTCGGAGGTCGAGATCGTCCCGACCGCCGAGTGGAGGA
>Ga0070738_10004821_pt1 | contig 15651 bp, 11 predicted proteins | sample Coa_R2_2_FD_66446 | JGI IMG/M metagenome (GOLD analysis project Ga0070738, IMG submission 66446) | Surface soil microbial communities from Centralia Pennsylvania, which are recovering from an underground coalmine fire - Coalmine... | ecosystem: Environmental > Terrestrial > Soil > Unclassified ...
TGGTGGATCGAGCGCGTCCTCTACCCGCTGCAAGCGTATGGCTCGTACTTTCCGGCGCCCGGGGCAGGCATGACGGCGACACCGATAGCGGGAACAGGCACCGGCATCGGCTCCTACGCATATGCCGTGACCTTCCTTTCACAGGGCGGCGAGACCACGCCCTCGCCACTGGCAACGGTAACGACGACGAGCGGCAACCAGCAGGTGCAACTGGCGAACATCCCCATTGGCCCCGCCGCTCCCTCGACGCCCGGTAGCGCGACCAACACGGTTATCGGGCGCAACCTCTATCGCACGCAGGTCGGCGGCTCGCAGTTGTACCTGCTGGCCACGCTGGCGGACAACACGACAACGCAGTTCGTAGATAACAGCGCAGACAGCGCCATCGCCGCCAGACCCATGCCACCGAGCGTCAATACCAGCGGGGTCATGCTCTGGCCCCCGTTCGAGCGCGACTTCGCGGAATATTCCAATCTCTTCGATAGCATGGCGGCGCTGGCCGCTGGCGGCAATCTGGGCGCGCAGGGCGCGGTCGGCTCCGGTTCCGGCCCCACAGGCACGGCAACGCCCAGCTTTACCCTCAAACTGTCGAGCGCGGAACTGCCGCAGGACTCGACACTGGTGCTGCGTGTCTTCTACGCCACAAAGCACCAGCTCGACTACTCCGGCTCGACCATCCCGGAGGCCCATCGCGACATCATCGTGCTGGGCGCCTGCGCTTACGCTATGGAAGCCTACCAGATTCCTACCAACGACAACTTCGATTTCCAGGATGGCGCGCTGCGCGACCGTGTTGACGACACTCACATCCCAACGGCCTGGCTGCAAGCGGCGCAGAACAAAATGCAGCAGTTTGAGACACGGCTGACAGAGATCAAGAATCAGCGCGATTTCGCAGCCTCCTCAAGAGTTCACTGGGGTGACATCCCGGCTCGCTGGCCCCGATTGTAACATGAGGCCTGATACAGGTGCTGATTTACACATGGAGGAAAACAATGGCAACCCTGGCCGAATGGATGCCAATGGTGAACCTGGCGTTCCTGATCTTCCTCGCCATCGGTGGCTTTGTAGCTTATCGCGTAGGCTTCGCGCACACCACCGAAGAGGTGCAGGAACGAGTCATCAACGCGCTGAACGTCGAACTGAACATGCTGCGCGACCGCGTGCTGGCAACGGAAAAAGAGAATGCCCGCCTCTCGCAGATCATCCTCATCATCACCACCGCGCTGAAAAAATGGGGCCTCTCCGTCACCATTGACGGCGAACTGGTCTCTATCAGCGACACGAAAACGACGCAGACTTCACGCATCTCCCCCGAATCTAAGTAATGGGCATGTCCTGCTGAGTGAAGCGAAGCGTCTGTTCGTCGGGTACACCGCAACCCGGATGCTTCGCTTCATTCAGCAGGATACATCCAGAGACCATACAGACATAAAGGAGCAATAGCATGGCAACCATCGGGCAGGACTGTGAAGTGATTATCGATGGAACCGGCTACTTCGTGAAGCCGGGGACGTACCGCATGAAGCAGCCGCGAGTGCGCAAGGCGACGGTGCGGGCGGACAACGGCGAGTCGTATGTCGATCTGGGGCCGGGCAAGCGCACGTGGTCGATGGTGCTGCTCTGCTACAACGACCTGCTCAAATACGACGGCGCGCCCACCGGCCTGACGGGCCAGCAGTACCGCGACGCCCTGCGCGCCTCCTACGCGCAGACAGGCGTGACCATCAATTACGTTGACCCGCTCAACGCCGCCCCGGTCAGCGTCCATTTTGACAGCTACGCCGAAACCTGCCTCGACCTGCACAGCCAGCAAATCCCCCTCGCTACCGGCAATGCCCCCGGCCTCTCCTACGAAGTAGCCATCGAACTGGTCGAAGCATGAACGAAACGTTTCAGACCCACAGGTACCATTCCCTTGACGGCAGAGCCAGCAGAAATTTATAGTGCGATTATGGAAGAAAACATGGTCAATAATCAAGCCTCTCGCAGCCCGCTTGCTGCGCGGGCCATCATCTGCATTATGGCGCTGGCATTGCTCACAGTAGGGAGTCTGAGCGCGCAGGGTGGCAGAGTGCAGGCGGCAACCACGCAGCTCGCGAAGGGAACCATGACGAGTACGCCAGCATCGGGGCCAACCGGGGCCACCATCGCCGTCCGCGGCTCCGGCTGGCAGGGCGTGGCCGATGGCACGGTGGTCAATTTCGGCTACAGCTCCGGCTCATCCTGCGCCGCCAGTACCTACACGCCTGCCGCGACGGAGCAGGCCGCCGTTGTCAGCGGGGGAGCCTTTAGCGGCTGGTTCGTCTGGCCCGCGAAAACGCCAACCGGCCTGTACGCCGTCTGCGCTTCTATTGGCTCGACGCTGGCAGTGGCCGGGTCCTACACCGTCCTCTCGGCAGCCCCGGCGCAACTCACCATCTCCTCTTCCACCTTCAACGTCGGCCAGCAAGCCGTTGTCAGCGGCAGCAACTTCTTGCCGCCACAGACAAGCATTACGCTGACGCTACAACAGCTCAGCGGCGGCGCCAGAATCCCGCTGGGAACGGCCACATCTGACGCCAACGGCGCGTTTTCCCGAACCTATACCATTCCCGCCAACCCGACCGGGCCGGTCGAGCTAATCGCCAGCGCAGGCAGCGGTAGCCCACCCGCGCTGAGCGCCTCGGTCACTTTTATCGTCTACGCGGCCCCGGCCACCCCCACGCCTTCGCCTGCACCATCACCGACACCGGGCAGAACGATTACTCCCACAGCAGGCCAGACGGCCACACCGGCCTCGATTCCGACGCAATCCACACAGCCAACTCCCACACCGGCTACAACGGCCACTCCCATCAGTCAGGGAACGCAGTTGCAAACACCCACGCCAATCGGCAGCCCGCAGGCCACACGGCAGCCAACCGGGCAAACACTCGCCGCAGGCAGCCAGCAAAGCAAAAAAACGCTGGCTCTGATCGCGGGCGCCGCGTTTGTGCTACTGGCGGTCAGCCTCGCCGTCTTCCTGTGGCGGCGCAAAACCAGAAAACGGGCCTCCACACACCATCCTGCCATGCCAGGGATAACTTCCCCTGCATATATGCCTGGCCAGAACGCAGGGTTTGCACAATCAGCGCCGCCAGCGCAACCGGCAACAGGCCGGGGCGATTTGCCGCTCCAGCAGCTATCTCCCTCTCTGCCTGTCCCACAGCCTTCCCCGCATAATTATATGACTACAGGAAATCCCGTTCTTATGCAGAGAACAGGCGAGGCATCTGCCATGCCGGGTACAAATGGAACGGCTGTCAGGCACGAACCGGACACGGCCTCACCGGCTATGACCGCGCCGTCAGCTTCGACCAGCAGCGATCTGCTTCAAGACCCCCTGCTGGCGGCCATCGTGCAACAAGCGCGCAGCGGACTGTTCGTTCTGCCCGGAAAAAAGCCCTGATGGGCTACTCGCAGATGAGATTTTTCTCCTACCTCTTTGACTGTCAGGCAAGTATTCAGATACAGTTATTCTCACGGGGAAGGTGTAATCTGCATATCAGGAGAGTTTGCCGGGGACTGATTCTGGCAATCAGGAAATCTGAAAGGCCGCATATCAGCCATGACACGCCTTGCTGATTTCATGCATTATGGTAAGGGGGAAAATACAGGCATCGGGGGCAGAAACAATGGAGAAAAGCCAGCAGACAAAACAAACAGATCAGGATAACCCTGAACAAACAAAACGAACAAAGCAAACAGAGAGCGCAAAACGGCAGGCTGTTCGTCGGCGCAATGGCATTTTTGCCGCGCTGTGCTGCTCGCTGCTGCTGTTTACCCTCGTCGGCATGCTCGCCCATCTCCGTGCTACTTACGCCCATCAGGCCGACGTCACGCCAACAGTGACGCAGTTTGTCACGTCGACCGATACGCCCACCGATACACCAACGCCTTCTCCCACACCCACCGATACGCCAACACCCACACCGACGCCCTCGCCTACGCCTTCTCCCACACCGACAACCGCGCCGACCGCCACGCCGACAACCGCGCCGACCGCCACACCCACGCAGCCCCGGCCTACGCCTACTCGCCAGTCCGGGCCAACGCCCACATCTACCGTTGGCAATCAGGTCTATCCAACCGCCACGCCAGCGCCGAACACCACACCAACGGCGGCTGCGTCGCCCACGCCGACAGGCACCGGCAGCAGTTTGTCCACTGCTACCCCGATCGCTACCGCCATAACGCCCGGCAACAGCACCGATCAGAGTTCCACCTCGCCGGATAACAGCAGTACCGGCAACAAGACTTCCGACTCGATCACACCCATGCTTGTCCTGGGCAGTTTAGCCGCCGGGCTGCTCTTGCTGGTGGTCGTCGCCATTTTCCTGGTGCGCAAGCTGCTCAACCCGGTACCTGCTCAGGCGAGCCTTCCGCCCAGCGGCGCTCGCCCCTGGTCGCGCACGCCCAGCCCAAGCATGGACGGGGCCACCAACCTCTATGGCTGGGAAAACCCCGCGACCGACGAGCAGGCATGGGCAAATGATCCCTTCGCAAAACCCACGCCAGCCCCTGCCTTCGCTGCCCCGTTCCCACAACAGCCGCAGCAAACTGCCGATATGTGGATACCGCAAAATCCAGCAATGGCAGTCGGCAATGGCTGGAATAGCATTCCAGCAACCGATGCCGGTCAACCCACCTGGAATGCAGGAAATACTGGCAATCCTGCTTTCGCCAATCAGAGTCCCTTCTACCCCGCCCCTGAGAGCAGCGGATTCCCTGTCACGCCCGGCACGCTGCCCACAACGGGAACACAGTGGGGCATATCAGCGGGCAATATATCCACACCCTTCTATGCACAGGGTAACCCTCCGTTCGCGCCATCAAATGCCAGTTTCCCCACCATGCAGCCTTCACCTGCCATTGGGGGACAGCCGCCGGTGGCAAATCCGGCCACCTACGACAAGCAGCTTCCCTTCCCCGGCATGCCCTTCGACGGCAGCTAGTTTCGATGAAGAACCATCTGGGGCGTGTCATGCATGCCAGATACAGATGCTCCGATAGACAGGGCGAGAGAAAGAGATTATAATCCTGGCAATACGACTGAACAGTAGCATTATCCGGGAACGTTTTACGTATTTCGAGGACAGTGTGTGAGGAGGAAAGCTTTCATGGAACTCGCGTCCGTTTATATCCACCCGACCGCCGAAGTCTCGCCGCAGGCAACAGTAGGAGCGGGGACGCGCATCTGGCGACAGGTTCATGTGCGAGAGCATGCCCGTATCGGCGAAAACTGCAATATCGGCAAGGGGGTTTATATTGATGCCCACGTGCAGATCGGCTCGTGCGTCAAAATCCAGAATCACGTCTCGGTCTTTGAAGGGGTGACGCTGGAAGACGGCGTCTTCATCGGCCCCCACGTCTGTTTCACTAACGACCTGCTGCCCCGTGCCATCACGCCTGACGGCAAGCTCAAAACCGCCGATGACTGGCAGGTCACGCCCACGCTTGTCCAGTACGGCGCCTCCATCGGAGCCGCTTCGGTCATCCTCTGCGGCGTGACCATCGGCAAATTCGCCCTCGTCGGCGCAGGCTCCATGGTCACGCGCGATGTGCCGCCCCACGCCCTCGTCTTCGGCAACCCCGCCCGCCTGCACGGCTACGTCTGTCGCTGCGCCCGCCGCCTCAGCGATCTCCACGAGCAAGACGGCCAGCTTGTCGGCTGGTGCGCTTTCTGCGCGCAGCAGTGCGTCTTTCCCGGCCAGATCGCGTAACGTTATCCCGCGAAAAAGCGCAGCGCCGCCAGCACATACGCCCGCGCCGCCAGGATCACCTCATCGGCAGCCACGTGTTCGTCGGGCATGTGGGCGACGTTGACATCGCCGGGACCGAAGAGGAGAGCGGGAATGTGGCCTTGATTAACGAGCAGGCGCAGGTCGGAGCCGTAGGGCGCACCCTCTAAGCGCGGGGAATGACCCGTGAGGTCGAGCAAACTCTGGCGGCAGAGAGAGATGAGTGGATGGTCAGCAGGGATTTCACCGGAATCGAACTGGCCGCCGCTCCACACAATTTCGAGCGGGTGGTCGCGCAGCCAGGGGTCGCTTTCGGCGAGGTTGGCGAGGGTCTGCTCGAATTGCCGACGCACTGCCGCGCTGGATTCGCCAATGGCGACGCCGATTCGCCCCTCGAAAGTCAGTTCTTCCGGCACGGATGAAGACCAGTTACCGGCCTGCACGCGCCCGATGCTGAGCGGATAGGGCAGAACCAGTTGCGCGAGCAGGGGATGCTCTACCTCGCTGTTGCGCTCCTTTTCAAGCTGAATGAGCGCGCGGTGAATATCCAGATACTTTTCGATGGCGCTGACCCCTTGCAGGCGCACGCTGGCATGGGCCGATTTGCCGCGTACGCGCACGGTGAAGGTGAGCGCGCCCGCCTGCGCCGGAATCAGGTTGAGGCGCGTCGGCTCGCAGATGATGGCGGCATCACCGCTGTGGCCGCGCAACAGCGTGGCAAACGTCCCCAGCCCGCCATCTTCCTCGCCGATGACGCTCTGAATGCTGACCGAGCCGGGCAAGGAAATGCCGACATCCTTGATAGCTTTGAGCGCGTAGAGCGCAGCCATCAGCCCGCCCTTCATATCGCAGGCGCCGCGCCCATAGATGAGACCATCCTGCAAATCTGCTCCCCAGGGAGCGTGGCGCCAGTTGGCCGGGTCGCCCACCGGCACCACATCAATATGGCCGTTGAACATCAGATGTTTGCTATTTCCTGCTGTACCGGCAGGCGAGCCATGCCAGATGCCGACGAGGCCGAGGGCTTCGTGGCCGGAACGATCAACCTCCATGCCGGGAAATTGCGGGTGTCGGCGCATTGCCGCGACATCGATGGGCCAGAGATCGACTTCCAGCCCCATCTGCCGCATGTGCTGCGCCAGCCAGCGTTGCGCCTCCGCCTCCTGCCCGGTCAGGCTGGGAATGCGCAACAGCGCGCGGAAGGCTTCGATCAATCCCCGCTCATCCAGGGCGGCAAGGACGCTTTGCTCTCGTTCGCTCAGTGGCATACCTGACATTCCTCTCTCACTCTAAGCCATAAAGCCTCCCATAGAATAGCATCAGCGATACTTAATGCCGTAATTCGGCGATTCTTTGGTGACAACAACGTCGTGCGGATGGCTTTCGCGCAGGCCGGCGCCGGTGATGCGCACGAAGCGCGTGTTTTCCTGCATCTCGGCGATAGTAGCCGCTCCGGCATAGCCCATGGACTGGCGCAGACCGCCGACAAGCTGATAGACGAGCGGGCCGAGCAGGCCCTTGTAGGGGACACGCGCCTCAACGCCCTCGGCGATCAATTGCGCCTCGTCCTTCGTATTCTCCTGGAAGTAGCGGTCCTTGCTGTAGCTGCGCTGCTTCATGGCGGCGACAGAACCCATGCCCCGGTAGTCTTTGAACCGCTCGCCGGAAGAGATGATCAGCTCGCCAGGGCTTTCATCGACGCCCGCGAAGAGGCTGCCGAGCATGACCGTATCGGCCCCGGCGGCAATGGCTTTGGCGATATCGCCGGAATATTGCACGCCGCCGTCAGCGATGATGGGGATGCCATGCGGGCGAGCGGCCTGGGCGCACTCGTAGACGGCGGTGATCTGCGGCATGCCGACGCCAGCGACGACACGTGTCGTGCAGATCGAGTTGTGAACGATAGCGTTATCAGCAATGAAACTATGGGTCGGGCAATCAACCTCAATGTCATACACTGGCACAGCGATACCAGGACCATCTGCGCCAAGCCGCCTGACAACCTGATATTTTGAAAGTAAACGCTGCTCATCTGAGACATTGAGACGAGAACTGTAGCTTACTTGAGAGCGATCGGCAGACGTACCCTTTAGACCCCCGGCGCTCGCCTTCCCTGTTGCACAGTCAGGGAAACTTCCTTCCAGGAGATAGCAGAGTACATTGAATAGCTCGACGATCGATTGCGACGTGTTACGAAAATTGAAGCGACCATCTGAAGTGACACAGCCATCGCTATCTATGAGACCATCAAAGAGACCGCGAAGGTAGCTGCGGTTATCACTCAGATATCTTTCCGGTAGATGCTTTTCGTGGCGTTTGCCAAATTGAGCAAACAACCTCGCCCACTGGAGTGAATAAAAGTCAACATCGGTTGTGCGTTTTCGCGGTACTGGCACCACATCTACACCTGTTACCTCTTTCAAGCAGCGGGCAAGTTTCGCAGCAATTTCTTGTTCATGATGCGCAAAATACCACGAAACTCTACCTATCTCAGAGTTACGCGAGGGAGCGATGAATGCATGTCCATCACCTAGGAACGCGCCGAAAACATAGCCGAGTTCATAGGAATCGGCTATAGTTGTCCGATAGCGAGCCAGTTGTTTCTCCTGCGGAATGGCGAACTCGCGCAGATCGATCTCAAAGCCCTGTGGAAGCTCAAATGCGATATGCCTCGGAAGAAGCAGAGTATCGCTCTCACTTTCACCAATCGCTTTCCATCCAATCCTGGATACACCCAGGCGCGTTGGCTTCTCCAGAACGCTGGCGTATCCTCTTGCAGCCAGCGTCGTGGCACTGACTGTTGTAAGATCACCGACAAGATAGCGGTGATCCGGCGTAACCTGTGTACAACGTTGAGAAGCAGTGTGCCGTAGGGTCATAACCTCGCGAATACCGGTACACCAGGCATTTACGACGGTCACCGGCTCACCGTTCATATTGATAACACGATCGCCTGGTTGGACATCCTCTATGTTTTTGTACGCGGCATTGGCCATCAGAATACGAGTTCCTGCTGCAAAACACCCCGGACCGATGCCGACCTTGACGGCATCCACGCCCGCTTCGATCAGCGCCCCGGTTGCTTCTGCCGTGACGACGTTGCCCGCGACCACCTGCGCGCGCGTGCCGAAGCGGTCTTTGATGCGCGCCACCGTCTCGATGACCATGCGCGAGTGGGCGTGCGAGGTATCGACGACCAGCGCGTCCACGCCCTCTTCGATCAGTGCGGCACAGCGATTGTCGGTATCCGGGCCGACGCCTACCGCCGCGCCCACACGCAGGCGTCCGTATTCATCCTTGGCCGCGTGCGGATAAAGGATTTTCTTCTGAATATCCTTGATGGTAATCAGACCCTTGAGCATGCCATGCTCGTCGACCACCGGCAGCTTCTCAATTTTATAGCGGCGCAGCAGGTCGTGGGCCTGCTCTAATGTCGTTCCAACCGGCACGGTGATGAGATGGTCGCGCGTCATCAGTTCGGAGACGGGCCGCTGCAGGTCGGTCTCGAAACGGATGTCGCGGTTGGTCAGGATGCCGACCAGTTTGCCATGTTCGGTGATGGGAATGCCGGAGATGTGGAACCGCTGCATCGCCGCCAGCGCCTCGCCGAGCAGCGCGCCCGGTTCCAGCGTAATCGGGTCGGTAATCATGCCCGACTCCGAACGTTTGACTTTATCGACCTCCTGCGCCTGATCCTCAATGGACAGGTTGCGGTGAATGATACCAATGCCGCCTTCACGCGCCAGAGCGATAGCGAGCCGGGCCTCAGTCACCGTATCCATAGCGGCGCTGACAAGCGGAATGTTGAGCGTAATAGTACGGGTGAAACGGGTACGAGTAGAGACATCACGAGGAAGAACCGACGAAGCGGCAGGGATAATCAGGACATCATCGAAAGTAAGCCCTTCCCCGGCAAATTTGTCCTCAAAAGAGCCGGGGGTACGTGCCAGAGACATGATGGCAGCGTCCTCCTTAAAAAAATGCCCGGCCATACATACAGATAAGCCGGGCTATGCTCAATCAACATGATAACGGCTACAATGTTTGCTTTGTGCAGGTACGATGATACACGCTGGAATATTTCCTATACTGTAACACCTGAGATAGCCATTCGTCAAATCCAATCCGGCAAGTTGTTCCGTCTGGCGGAAAAGGACAGGACGGCTATTATTTGGCAGCATAGGGTATAATTTCACTATAGAAATATTTGCATGGTATGGCACGAGCGAGCAGGGAGTGCGATGATTGTTTTTCTGCATGGTTTCGATTGGGCAACCTACACGGACGTGGTGATGCCAGCTTTTGCGCGCTGGCTGCTTGAACGCGACGAGAGCGCCGTTGCCGCGCTGTTTGAGCAGACACGCTGCGCGCAGGAAGAGGAGTCTCTACCCGCGCCGATGCAGCGGCTGCGTTCGTGGACACGGGCGCGCGCGTTCGTGCAAAAGCTGCCGCGCGGCCTGCACAGCCTTGAGGAATATGAGCAGCTCTGCTCCCCCCAGGCGTTCACGCTGCTGAGCGATCGCTACCTGCACCTGCACACACCCCGGCTCTACCAGCAAAACGATGCCCTGCGCACCGTCTGGGGGGCCATTCTCGAAACGTACTGCCTGCCCTGGCGCGATAAAGCCCTCGACGGCGAACTTTCTCTCTTCACAACAACGCCCAATGGAGCGCGGCCAGAGGAGCCAGGCGAAGGGGCGTCGGAGATTCGCGAAGAACTCATCTCCCTCCTGCACTCGGCTGGCCTGGCCGACCTCGCCGACCAGATCTCCTCGATCACCCATCTGGGACAGGAAGCAATAGACTCCAGTATCCTGCAGGACATGTTCGATGCCGGCGGCGAAAGCCGCAGCACGGGCGCGCTGCCCGCGAACCTGACCGGCACGCTGCGCGAACTCGGCCTGACCGGCGAAACAACAGCTTCCAGTAAAACCGAGGCCCTCAGCCTCGACCAGAGCGAGGAACGGGATACGTTCGACCTCACCGGAGCAGGAATGAACGAAACAGCAACGCCCGACAAACCTGATGGGACACCGTTTGATATACCCGGTGAAGCCAGCGGAACGCAATTCATTTCCCCGGACGAAGGCGGCGAGGACGAGAATGAGCTGGCATTCACAACGCAACTGGGCGGCGTCGAAATCGGCGGCATGGTTGACCTGCTGCACCTGCGCGGCTGGCTGGCCCGTGTCTCGCTGCGCGCGATGGCCCTCTTCGAGTACCTGGCCTGCGAGCGGCGCTGCATGCCCTTCGGCTACGTCGCTGGCGAACCCTACAACTACGTGGGCTACCTGACACCCGGCGAGGTGCAGCAACTCACCTCCTGCCTGCGCAACGTCTCGCCGCCCACGCGCGGGGCGGTAGCCCGGGATCAACTGCGCTTCCGCCAGCAGCAAAACATCCCCGTCACCTCAGAATATTTTCGCATGGTGGACGAAGTGCTGCCCGCGTGGGCCGACGAATTCCTGCAAGCCGTGCGCGCCGCCTGCTCCGAAAACCTGGGCCTGATCTGCGCTATCGAGTAGTATTTGCATACTATTTGCCACCTGACCCACCAGGACATCAGGATCAACCGACTCTCACCTTCGCTCGACATCGTGCGTTATATAGCCAGAGGACACTTCACGGGCAGGAAAGGCTCTGGCGGATTTCCGCCGCGTGCTGCTGGAGATGGGCGCGATGGGAGCGAATAATGATCTCGATGGTTCGATATTCCCCGTGAAACGGCCCCCCAAAGGAAGCCCCTTTGTTCCATTCCTCCTCTGCGATGCCCTCGACTAGCCGCAGGGTAGCTTGATAGGCTCGTTCGTAGCGAGCCAGAATGGACTGGCGGTTTTGTCGCCAGGCCGCCAGACGAGTCAGCCACAGATTGAGCCAGTCGAACAGGGATGTGGGAATCGTGCGGATGCCCCTGCCGGTGCGCACCACCCTGACGACGCCAGGGGTTTGCCTCAGCCAGAAAACGATGTGAACCAGCAATATTGTATCATGATCCCGTAAGTCTTGCCTGGAAGCCTTCACCTACTACGGACACGGTAGAGTACCTCACCAGCATGTGGGACGTAGAGAATGCCCTCCTGTTCGCGGCCCATCCATGCTTGAGGGTCGATCTCTCGATAATCGGCATAGCCCAGGTTAATGCGTCGGCAGCGTTCCTCTGGGATGCCTGTGGCCAGCGTAACCGAGATGCGCGGCGTTTCGATGCCGGTTGCGGCGTCGTAGGTTCCCGTTCCCTTGACATGCGTGCTGTGCGCCAGAATACTGCCCGGCACGTGCTGAAAACGCTCCCACTGCTTGACGAAATAATCCCTGACGTGGTAGCCGACTTCGTCAATCAGTTTGCCGTGAGTGTAGGAGACCTCGGTGATATGCGGTGCGTAGATAATGACTTCGCCGCCATCGGCAATCGCCGGTTCGGTTTTGTACATGGCCTTGGCCGCCGTCCACAGATCATCGTACATCTCAGCCGGGGCGGAGAGGACGCGCTGAAATGGACGGTCGACGCGGACGATGTTGAGCTGCGCGGACAGATCGGCTGCCTGGCTCCAGGATTCTAGATAGGAGCCGATGTAGAGGCCATGCAGGTCCTGGCCCTGCATCACCATTGACAGGTTGAGAATCGGGCGTGGCACCAATGCTGCCGCCTGATGGATGACGCGCCGCACAGGAGTATCCTTGATGCCGATAGTGCGCATGCTGGTCACCAGCGCGCCGAGCCAGTGGGTGAAATTGATGATATCCGGCCCCGCGATACCCGGAAAGAGATACTTGGCCCCCCCGGAGAAGCCCGCGACCTCGTGGGGAAAGACCGGCCCGCAGATCAGCACGAGATCATAATCGAAGATCAAGCGGTTGAGCCTGACCGGCACGTCATCGCTGAGCAATCCCCCGGTCAGTTCGCTGGCCTCTGAGCGCGGAATGACCCCGATGGTCTGCAGGGCCTGCGGATTGGCCCAGTCGTGGTTGAAGATGCGCACGTTGGGATAGCGTTGCGCTCGTTCGGATATCGTCGCTCCGACCAGATGGTCAATGGAAGACGTTTTGATGGGGGTACCTTCCTCATCATTGACTCGTTGGGCCGACCTCACGCCGACCAGGTGGTCAATGGCCTCTTGCGCCATATGGGGATGGGTACCCAGGGCAATTAAGTAATCCAGTTGGGCGGCACGTCGTCCCCATTGCTCGTAGAGCAGGCGAAACATCAGAGGAATCGGAGCCGTGCGTGTGCCATCAGGAATAATTACCAGCACGCGCCTGTTGGTCGGGTCAAGCCCGCCTCCTACGAGCAATTCCTCATCTGCCCTTGCGAGCAGCTCTTGTATCTCCTCTGTTGAAAGCGTCGCCGTCGTTGACCCTTTGCCAGTAACCATGATGGATTCCCTCCTTTGCTAGACGCCACTGTATGCCGAAAACCCGCCATCGACGGGAACCACGATGCCGGTCACGAACGATGACGCCGGACTGACCAGCCACAGCAGCGTGCCAACCAGATCGTCTGGCTCACCTAAACGACCCATTGGCGTATGATCGACAATTGCCTGCCCGCGTGCGGTCAGCTTCCCGTCGGCATCCACCATCAAATAGTGATTCTGCTCTGTTAAAAAGAAACCTGGAGCGATAGCATTCACCCGGATGGCCGGGCTATATTCCTGCGCCATATACGTTGCTAGCCACTCTGTAAAGTTAGCGACGGCAGCCTTGGCCGCGCTGTAGGCCGGGACACGGGTCAGAGGCCGCAGACCGCTCATGGAGGTGACATTGACGATGCAGCCCTGTCCGCGCCGGGCCATATCGCGCCCAAAGACCTGGCAGCTCTGGAAGGTTCCGCGAAAGTTCAGGCCAAAGACCTGGCTGGCAGCTTCAATGTCCAGGTCAAAGAAGCTCTGTTCAGTTGAAGTGGTGGCAGCGGGAGAATTGCCCCCCGCCGCATTGATCAAGATATCCACCGGGCCGAAGGCGCTCGTGACCTGTTCGCGGCTTTGCTCAAGGGCGTCCCGATCAAGTACATCGGCAGCGAGACCAAGAGCTATGCCGCCTTCATCCTTAATGGTCTGCGCCACCGTTTGCGTGGTCCGGGCGTGACGACCCAGGATAGCTACCTGCGCGCCCGCCTGCGCCAGGCCAGAAGCCATAGCTCGTCCCAGATAGCCGCTACCCCCCGTGATGACGACGGTACGGCCTCGCACGTCAAAGAGTGCTTGCACATCCAATCTTTTATCAGACATATCTCCTCCTCACGATGGTGTTCATTGATCGATACTTAGCTTTTGTAGCCAGAGTCGGGAATCGCCAGCCAACGCTGCCGGAGATAGTGCGCCGCCATCTTCGGCTTGCGGAGACTGGTGAACACTCCCTTTTTGTTGCCCTGCACGCGCATAATACTTTGACTGGTCTGGAAATCCGCGAAATTCCACACCTGCTCGCCGATAAAGTTCGGGAACTCGTCCACCACTTCATGATTCGCTTTCAACAGTTCGACCTGATACTCTTCGGAAAACATCGTCGGTGTCGTATCATGCAAGCCTGCGATGGTGTCCGCGCCATACTCCGTGAACATCAGGGGTTTGCCAGGCTGCACCTGATTCCATCTCGTCAACTCGGCGCGCAAGAGAGCCTTAGCTACCTCTAATTCTCCACTGGCAACATACCAGCCATAGTAGCGGTTGAGCGCCAGCACATCCACCAGATCCGAAACGGTATTCGTGTCAGGCGTTGCCATCATATGGATCACAATGGTGATGGGACGTTTCTGCGGGTCGAGATCGCGTGCAAGCTGGACTAACGGTTGAAAGTAGTCATGCGCTCCCTCCTCTTCAGATGCCGGTTCATTGGCAATGGACCACATCACCACACAGGGATGATTTTTATCACGGGCGATCAATTCACGAATCACCTGTGCATGCTGCTCCCTGGTTTCAAGCTCTTCCCAGGTTTTATGCAACCCGCCCCCACCGCTCAAGAGTGCCATAAAGTTCAAATGTAATCCTACCGCAGGCACCTCATCAATCACCACCAGTCCTTCGCGGTCCGCCAGGCGCATGAGTTCTTCGGAATAGGGATAGTGCGAGGTGCGGAAGGAGTTAGCGCCCATCCATTTCAACAGATTGAAATCTCTCACAGTGACCACTTCATCCAGGCCGCGCCCATGCAGGGGAAAATCCTCGTGTTTGCCGAATCCCTTAAAATAAAAGGGGTTCCCGTTGATCAAAAACTTCCCGTCCTGTACAGCTACGGTGCGCACGCCAAACGGCTCCTCATAGGTATCGATCTGCTCTCCATCGCGGCACAACGTGACGGTGCAGGTATACAGATAGGCGTGCAACGGCTGCCAGAGATGCACATCTTTGATGGTCAGTTGCCCGCTTGCTCCCGTGCCTCTGGCAACAGTTTCCCCTGCCTCGTCCTGGATAGAGATGGAGACCTCACCCTCGCCCTGTATATCGATGGTGTAGTCCACAAGCCCATCTGTTCCCGCGATGTCCGTGCTGATGGTGATATCGCGGATATAGGTCTTGGGGGTGGTGTAAAGTTTGACCGGGCGTTGGATGCCGGCATAATTGAAAAAGTCAAAGTTGGGGCTATCCGTCACGACTTTTCCCAGGCCGACAACGTCTTCCTCACGGTAATTGCCCGCCGGAAGGGTCGTGTAATCGACGATATTGTTGACGGCAACCGTCAGGCGATTTTTGCCGACGCTGGCAAAGGCATTGATTTCGGCCTCAAATGGGGTAAATCCCCCCTGGTGTTCTGCGATCAGTTGCCCGTTGAGATAAACTCTGGCCTTATGCGTCACCGAACCGAAACGCAGGACGATGCGCTGCTCGAAGAAATGCTGCGGGATGACGATCTCCCGTTCATACCAGACCCAGCCGATGTGGTCGCGAAATGC
>Ga0070738_10004824_pt1 | contig 15639 bp, 12 predicted proteins | sample Coa_R2_2_FD_66446 | JGI IMG/M metagenome (GOLD analysis project Ga0070738, IMG submission 66446) | Surface soil microbial communities from Centralia Pennsylvania, which are recovering from an underground coalmine fire - Coalmine... | ecosystem: Environmental > Terrestrial > Soil > Unclassified ...
GGAGCGCCTCCGAGAGGAGCGGCTCGCCCTCCCTTTTCTCGCCGTCGTGCGAGGAGGCCTCGCCCTGGGCGATCGTGTTCTCGGCGAGGTCGCGCGAGACGGCCATGGGGTCGGTCATGCTCGCGTCGCGGTAGATCGTGATCCGGGGCTCGAGCCGCGTCAGGTAGACGCGGAAGCGCGCCGCCCTCTTGGCCTTGAGGTCCTGGAGCGCCGGGTGGTCGTAGAGGACGATCTCGGCCGAGGAGTGGAGGTTTTCCTCGTAGACCCGCCCCAGGTCCTTCACGAAGATCGACGAGTCGGTGAAACGTCGGCGACCCACGATGCTCTGGTATAGCCACGCGATCGATCTTTTCCAAGCCGCACGGGAACGCCTGCCAACGCCGAGTACGGTGTGGAGAGAGGGAGGAGAAGGACCTTGCCGTTCGAGGTCGTGCTCGCCGAGTCGCTCGGTTTCTGCTTCGGTGTCCGCGACGCCCTGGCGCTCGTCCGCGCCCGCGCGCGCGAGAAGGGCGAGCCGGTCACGGTGCTCGGGCCGATCGTCCACAACCCCGCCGTCGTGGCCGCGCTCGAGGCCGAGGGGATCCGCTTCGCCTCCGGCCTCGAGGACGTTCGACCCGGGAGCGAGCTCGTCCTCACTCCTCACGGCGTCGCCGATCCCGTGCGCCGGGAGGCGGCGAGTCGCGTGGGCGCGGACCGTCTCGCCGACGCGACCTGCCCTCTCGTCCACCGCGTCCACGTCGCCGCGCGCTCGCTCCACGAGCAGGGGCGCCACGTCGTCGTCGTCGGCCGCCGCGACCACGTCGAGGTGAAGGGCCTCGTCGGGAGCTTCCCCCAGGGCGCCCTGACCGTCGTCCTCGAGGAAGACGAGCTCGCCACGCTCGAGGGAAAGAGGCGGATCGGCGTCGTCGCCCAGACGACTCAGCCCGTAGAGCGCGTCCGTGCGCTCGTCGGGGCGTTGCGGTCACGTCTCCCCTCGGCGGATGTCGTCTTCGTCGACACCGTCTGCTATCCGACCAAGCTGAGGCAGGAGGCGGCGCAGAACCTCGCGAAGACGTGCGACGCCGTCGTCATCGTCGGGGGCAAGACGAGCAACAATACGCGCGAGCTCGCCGAGACCGTGCGCGCCTTCGGCGCGCGACCCTTCTGGGTCGAGGACGCCCGCGAGCTCGAGCCCGGCTGGTTCTCGGGCGCGCGGCGCGTCGGCGTCACGGCCGGCACCTCCACGCCCGACGACTCCGTCGCCGCCGTCGTGAGGGCGCTCGAGGCCATGGCAGCCTGAACCTCGCTGCGCGGGGGGAGGGAGCCGGCTAACCTCAGGCTGTTCATGTCCGAGCAGCCTGTCCACGTCCGCGAGATCGCCGGATTCGAGCTCCTCGCGATGCTCGGAGAGGGCGGCATGGGCAAGGTCTTCAAGGCCCGCCAGAAGAGCGTCGATCGGATCGTCGCGCTCAAGGTGCTCACGCCCAAGCTCTCCGAGGACCCCGACTACGTGGGTCGCTTCGAGCGCGAGGCGAAGGCGGCGGGGAAGCTCACCCACCCGAACGTCGTCGCCGTGATCGACAGGGGCGAGGACCGGAACCAGGGGCCGAAGCCGATCCGCTGGATCGCGTTCGAGTTCGTGGACGGCATGTCGCTCGAGCAGAGGATCGAGAAGGGGAAGGTCCCCGAGCGCGAGGCGCTCGGGGTCGTCCGCGCCGTCGCCTCCGCCCTCCAGTCCGCGAACCAGCACGGCCTCGTCCACCGCGACATAAAGCCCGACAACATCTTCCTCGCGAAGGACGGGACTCCCAAGCTCGGCGACCTCGGCCTCGCCAAGTTCGAGGACGACGAGCAGTCGCTCACGCAGACCGGGATCGTCATGGGGACGCCCCACTACATGGCCCCCGAGCAGGCCATGGGCGAGCGCGACCTTGACATAAGGGTCGACGTCTACGCGCTCGGTCTCGTCCTCTACCGCTGCGTGACGGGTCACCTCGCCTGGAGCACGCCCTCGGCCCTCGCGCAGCTGAACCGCCACATCAACGAGGACTGCCCCGATCCGCGCGCCCTCGCGCCGGAGGTCTCGGGAGGCACGGCCGAGCTCATCCGCCTCATGACGGCACGCGAGCGGGGGCTCAGGCTCCATCCCGAGGAGGTCGTCCAGCGGATCGACGCGATCCTCGGCCGGGGCACGGCCAACCTCAAGTCGTCGTCGAGCGCGCGCCGTCCCGCGCTCGCGACGCGCTCCTCGGGGCACGCGAAGACGGTCTCGTCCGCCCGGACCCGGGCCGCCGCGAGCCCGCTCCCGAAGGAGCGCGAGAAGGCGGCTCCCGAGGGCTCGGAGCGTCAGGTCGTCGCCGCCCTGGTCGTCGTCGGCGCGCTCATCGTCGCCCTCGCGATCGGGATCGTTGCCCGCGGCGGACCCAAGGGAGACACGACTCCCGTCGTCACGACGGACGGCACCGGAGACCCGAAGCCTCCGCCGCCTCCGCCGCCGCCGCCTCCTCCTCCGCATGGGACGCCGCCCGCTCCGCCTCCGACGCCACCGGCTCCGCCGCCGCCTCCTCCTCCGCCGGCGGACCCCACGCCACCTCCGCCGCCCTCCGGTCCGGATCGCCTCGACGCGCAGCGCACGGCCGACCTCCTCGCCGCCGTGAAGCAGGCGAGCAAGCTCGCCGCCGACGACCCGCGCGAGGCGCTCTCGAACCTCGAGGTGGACAAGACGCAGGCCGCCCTCGACGCCCTCGCGCCGGCTCGCGAGCTGGTCAAGGCCGTGAGCGACTCGACCGCGCTCCTCCAGGAGAGGATCACGAAGGAGCGCACGAAGGCGCGCGAGGAGCTCCTCCGGGCGCTCGACGCGATCGCCGCGTCGGAGGCCACTCCGGCCGATCCCGAGGGCGCCGTCTGCCGGGCGATCCGCGAGGAGGCCATAGCCTGGAAGACCGCCTGCGAGGCCTTCGTCGCACTCCACCAGCACCTCCGCGGAGTCGGCGAGCCTCCCCCGGCCTTCGCCCCCGACGAGAGCGGCCCGGGCAAGCAATACGGAAAGCTCTGGGCGAAGGGCGTCGTCGAGCACCTCCTCCCCGCCGTCCAGGCCGCCGAGAGAGGCGCCTGGAGCGCCGCGAGCAAGGAAGCCGACGCCGCCCACGACGTGCTCCGGCGCGGCTTCTCGGACGATCGTCACGAGCTCCTCGGTCCCGCCTACGAGTCGTCGCGCGCGCTCTCGCGGCTCGCGAGCGAGGTCGTCTCGCGCAAGCTGAGCCCGATCGCAGCCTGGGAGAGCGTGAAGGACGGCTGGAAGGAGACTCCTCTCTTCTTCCGTCGTTTCGTCTTGCTCGACAGGGACAAGTTCTCGGGCGCGAGCTTCCAGGCGCCGGGCGGCTGGAAGGTCGACGACAAGGGCCTCGCCGCGCCGCCCTCCGTCGGCAAGAGCGACGGGGCGCTCTACCTCGCTCAGACCGGCCGCGTCGCCGAGATCCGCTTGAGCGTCTCGCGCGCCAAGGGCTCGATCGAGTTCTTCGACGTGGGCCCCTCGGCCGAGTGGATCTTCGCCATCGCCCCGAAGTGGAAGAAGACCGGCACCGGTGCCGTCGACGGAGCGACCGTCGAGTCGAAGAAGTCGGCAGACCTCGTCCAGGATCTGATCTTCACTCCGGACGAGAATCACCCCGGCGCCTCGAGCCTCGAGGTCTTCGAGGGCACCGTGCGCGTCTACTCCGAGAGCGGCATCGCCTCGCAGGGGCTCCACCTCCGCGGCGCCGGCTTCACGGTCAAGGAGCTCGCCGTGTTCTGGATCCGCGTCCCCGTCCGCAAGGAGTGAGCGGTCCAACGGCACGAGCTTCGCGGAGTGCGGAAGCAAGCCGGTCTTCCGACGCTACGGGTCCGGCTCGAGGTCACCATGCTCACTTGGGCTCTCACGTTCTTCCTGATCGCCATCCTCGCCGCGCTCTTCGGCTTCACCGGGATCGCCGGCGCCGCGACGAGCATGGCCAAGGTCCTGTTCTTCGTCTTCCTCGTGCTGTTCATCATCTCCAGTGTCATGCACCTCTCGCGCGGGAGGACTCCGCGCCTGCAGTAGCGGCGGGGTGATATCGTCCGGCGCGTGAAGTCGCGCCGGCGCATCGTGGCGTTCGTCGCCCTCGTCGTGCTCGCCGCGGTCGTCGCCGAGGCGGCCTTCGTCGCGCGGCGGCTCCACGCCTTCGAGCCCCGCGAGAAGCTCGAGACTCCGCCCGTCGTCATGGAGTTCTCCGCCGACGGGAGCGTCCTCCTCGTCACGTCGAGGGAGCGCTACTTCGTCTACGACCCGACGAACCCGCTCGACATGCGCTTCGGGGCGCGGCGGTCGAGAACGGGAGAGGGTTCGTTCGAGCACCTCTCGCCCGACGGGAGACATCTCCTCCACTTGCCCCCGTGGACGAAGGTGCCGGAGAAGGAGAAATACACGCTCGAGCTCCGAGACCTCGAGACGGGCGAGGACGTCTGGTGGATCCGCTGCGACGACGTCCCGGCCTTCGACTTCTCGCCGGACGGGCGGCGCTTCGTCTACTCGGGCTCCGGCTCTCTTCACGTCTGCCGCGCCCCCGACGGCAAGGAGGAGCTCGCGCTCCCGCGCTCGGAGCCGATCGAATGTGCGGCCTACTCCCCTGATGGAGCCGTGATCGCGCGCGGGGGTCGGTGGGGCGCGGTGCGCATCGAGGCCTCGACGCGCGACGAAACGGTCGCGGTCACGACCGGCGACGGTGCCTCGAGTCTCCGCTTCTCGCCCGACGGCCGCGTCCTCGTCGTCATCGACAGGGACATCGCGCAAGCCTACAAGGCCTCGAGTGGAGGCAACTTCTGGACGACCCCGGTTCGGCTATTCCGGGTCGAGTTCACGCGCGACGGCAGCTATCTCGTGGGAGCCGTCGCGCCTGACGGCGGGAAGCTCCACGTCCTCGACGCGCGGACCGGGAGAGAGGTCGGCACGTCGCGCGGCGAGTTCAGCTCGTTCGCTCTCTCTCCCGATGGGGAGTCGATCGCTCTCGGGCACGCCGACGGGAAGATCGAGATCGCCGGCCTCGCCCGTTTCCTCGCCGGCCTCGAGCCGGCCGTCACCGGCCATTGAGAGACTCGCGCCGGCTCGCTCAGGGGCGAAGTCGCGTGAAACGAACGCGCAAGCCTTGCGCATATGTAAACGCGGCCACCCCCCTTCGGGGTGAGACGTAAGCCGCCGAACCCGCGCCACGCCTCGATCGGCACGGGGCTCTCTCTCTTTCCGCGCGGAAAGGGAGAACCCGTCATGGAGAACCGCGATCGGATTCCGGTGATTCGCCACATTCCGCCGACGCCCGAGGAGCTCGAGCGGAAGCGTCTCCGAGCCGCCATGGAGAAGATGCTCATTCAGGCGCTCTCGGGGCGGAGCCGCCGTCGCCCGCCGAGGTCCTGAGCGATCTCGGCATCGACCTCGAGGGCTCATAACTTGTGCCGGCTACAAGTTGAGGCCGTCCTCACATGCGAGACATGGCATAACTTGTAGCGGGCACAAGTTTCGGGGCCTTGAGCCTCGCTCGCCTCCACGACCAGCTCCGCCCGTGGGGTACGTGCTCCCGACGCTGGCCGGTGTCCCGGGAGGCCTCGTCGCCGCGTATCACCAGCACGGCTACGACACGGACCACCCGATCTTCGGCGACTACACCGACGAGACCCTGCTGGTCTGGCTCGCCGTCGGTCTCCTCGGTCCGGCGTTTTTCGCCTATGCCGGTTATGTGGATCTCCACATGACTTGCATTCTCCCGAGCGGGGTTTTATCCAGAGTCAGCGCACTACACGCTTAGACTCGTTCGACGAAGAGCGACACCGCCATGAGCTACGACCTCAGCCTCTTTCGGCCGCGGCCAGGATTCGATCCCACAAGTAACTCGGAGGACTCGAACGAGTTCGAGCCCAAGGCGCGCGATCCGGTCGTCGAGGAGCAGAAGCGTCGCGTCGCCGACGCACTCATTCGGACGAACGCCGAGCTCGAGCCGTTCCAACTGCGTTACGCGGAGATCGCGAAATTCCAAGGGATCACCGAGGAGGAGGCGCGCCGGCGGTTCCGCTACATCGAACTGAATGGGCCCAAGAATGGGAACGGCGTCCAGATCACGATCTTCGACTCGCGCGCCTCGATTCACATTCCCTTCTGGCATACGGGCGACAAGGCGTTTGCGACTCTACGAGAGGTGTGGAGCTACCTGCGGGTCTTCGCGAGCCATGGCTTTGCGACGTACGACCCCCAGATCGAACGCGTCCTCAATGTCGAGGCCGACTTCAAACTCGTTATCGATTCGTACGGCGCGGGTGTCGAGTTCACTCGGGACGTCGCGGATAGGATTCGACGTGGGGAAATCGACCCCGAAACGTTGTAGTGGGAGCGCGAGTGTCGGCGACTGGGGAGCTCCAGATAGCTGAGGAAGCGAAGGATCTCCGGCGTCGACGTGGATCGCGTACGAGACGGCCCTCGGCCGAGGCGCCGTCGTCTGGTTCTGATCCTCGTCAGCGCGCGGCGGCTTCCTTGCCGTGGCAGTTCTTGTACTTCTTGCCCGAGCCGCAGGGGCAGGGCTGGTTGCGGCCGACCTTGGGCTCATCACGCTGGAGCGGCTTGGGACGCTCGGCGTCGGGGCCCTGGTTGGAAGACTGGTAGGCGACGCGCTCGGTCTCCTGCGCGGCGGCCTGGGCGCCGGCGATGAACTGCTGCGGCTTCATGACCGGGACGTTGAGCTCCTCGATCTTCTCCTCCTTGACCGGCTGGATCCGGAAGAGGAGATCGGAGACCTCGTCGCCTATGTTCTCCCACATCTCCTGGAAGAGCTCGTAGCCTTCCTTCTTGTAGGCGACCTTGGGGTCCTGCTGGGCGTAGCCGCGGTAGTTGATCCCCGAGCGGAGCTGATCCATGCCGTGGAGGTGGTCCTTCCACTTCTGGTCGATCTCCTGCAGGAGGAGGAAGCGCTCGAGACGGCGCATGTCCTCGATGCCGATCGCCTTCTCACGCTCGGCGTAGGCTGCCTCGATCTTCTTGTAGAGGAAGTCGTAGCACTCCTGCTCCTTCATGACCTGGAGCTCGCGCGGGAGGATGCGGAAGCCGAACTTCTTGCGGACCCACTCGGAGAGGGCGCCAGGGTCGTGGTCCCTCTCCTGGATGTCGTCCGACATGTACTGCTGGACGGCCTTGTCGAGGGTCACGTCGATCCAGCGGAAGACGGCCGAGCGGAGGTCGGCGCCGTCGAGGATGCGCTGGCGCTCGCCGTAGACGAGCTTGCGCTGCTCGTCCATGACGCCGTCGTACTCGAGGAGGTTCTTGCGGATGTCGAAGTGGTGCGTCTCGACCTTCTTCTGGGCCTTCTCGATCGCGCGCGTGACCATGGGGGCCGAGATCTCCTGGCCCTCCTCCATGCCGAGCTTCTGGAGGAGCCACGAGACGCGGTCGCTCGCGAAGATCCTCATGAGGTCGTCTTCGAGCGAGAGATAGAAGCGCGAGGACCCCGGGTCTCCCTGACGGCCGCAGCGACCGCGGAGCTGGTTGTCGATCCGGCGTGACTCGTGACGCTCGGTGCCGACGATGTGGAGACCGCCGAGGTCCTGGACGCGCGTGCAGAGCTTGGCGCCCTGACGCTTCTTGCCGCCGGCCTCGAAGTCGAGAGCGACCTCGCGCCACTGCCACTCGCCCGGGTGCTCGGGGTCGTCCGACATGAGGCTCGCGCCGGAGGTGAGCTTGCGGGTCCGCCAGAACTGCTCGAGCTTGTCGTAGAAGGCCGGCAAGCCGTCGGGACCGGAGGGGAGCTCGAGCTCCTTGGGGGCGGCGCCGGCCTTCTTCCAGTGGTCGAGGAGCTCCTGCTCCGAGAACTGGCCGAGGATGATGTCGGTCCCGCGGCCGGCCATGTTCGTGGCGATCGTGACGCGGCCGAGGTGTCCGGCCTTGGCGACGATCTGGGCCTCGCGCTCGTGCTGCTTGGCGTTCAGGACCTCGTGCTCGATGCCGCGCCTCTGGAGCATCTCGGAGAGCCGCTCGGAGTTCTCGATCGAGACCGTGCCGACGAGGATCGGACGGCCCATGGCGTGGACGGCCTCGATCTCGGCGCAGACGGCCTTGAACTTCTCGCGGACCGTCCGGTAGACCACGTCCTGGTAGTTCCGACGGATCAACGGGCGGTTCGTGGGCATCGAGGTGACGTCGAGCTTGTAGATCTCCCAGAGCTCGCTCGCCTCGGTCATGGCGGTGCCCGTCATGCCCGAGATCTTCTTGTAGAGACGGAAGTAGTTCTGGAGCGTGATCGTGGCGAGGGTCTGGGTCTCCTCCTTGATCTTGAGGCCTTCCTTCGCCTCGACGGCCTGGTGGAGACCGTCGGACCACTGACGGCCGTGCATCTTTCGGCCGGTGAACTCGTCCACGATGATGACCGACATGCGGCCTTCTTCGGGCTCGACGACGTACTCGACGTCGCGCTTGTAGAGGTTGTGGGCCCGGAGCGCCTGCTCGATGTAGTGTGGCCACTGGTGGTTCGCGGCGTCGTAGATCGAGCCCTTGCCGAGGAGCTTCTCGATCCGCTCGATGCCGCGCTCGCTCATGACGACCTGGTGGTCCTTCTCGGAGAACCAGAAGTCCCAGTCGTTCTCGAGGTCTTCCTTCTCGACGCCCTTGTCCCTCGCCATCTCCTCGAGCTTGACCTTCTCGATGCCGCGGAGCTTGCGGGCGATCTGGTCGGCCACGTAGTAGGCGTCGGACGACTCCATGGCGTCGCCCGAGATGATGAGGGGCGTGCGGGCCTCGTCCACGAGGATCGAGTCGACCTCGTCGATGATCGCGTAGTTGAGCTTTCGCTGGACCTGCGACTCGGTGTCGACCTTCATGTTGTCGCGCAGGTAGTCGAAGCCGTACTCGTTGTTCGTCCCGTAGGTGATGTCGCAGGCGTAGGCGCGCTTGCGCTCGGCGTTCCCCATGTCGGCCTGGATCACGCCGACGGTGACGCCGAGGATGTTGAAGAGCTGGGCGTTCCAGTCCCGGTCGCGGCGAGCGAGGTAGTCGTTGACCGTGACGACGTGGACGCCATGGCCCGGCAGGCAGTTGAGATAGGCGGGGAGCGTCGACACGAGCGTCTTCCCCTCGCCCGTGATCATCTCGGAGATGCAGCCCCGGTGGAGGACGATCCCACCGAGGAGCTGCACGTCGTAGTGGCGCTGGCCGATCGTCCTCTTTCCGGCCTCGCGGACGAGGGCGAAGGACTCGGGGAGGATGTCGTCGAGCACCTTCTGCTCGAGCTCGCGGTACGCCTTCTCCTTCTCGACCGCTTCCTGGCTGCGAGCGTCGAGGCGGAGCTTGAAGGCCTCGTCGAGGATCCGTGTCGCGCCCACGTCCTTCAAGGCCTGCTTGAGCGTCTTCCTGAGGTCCTCGGTGCGCTCGGCGAGGGCGGCGTCCGAGAGCTTCTCGAACTTGGGCTCGAGCTCGTTGATCTCCTCCACGATCGGGAGGAGCTCCTTCACCTGACGCTCGTTGCGCGACCCGAAGATCGCCGTGACGCCTTTTCCTATGGCGTTGGCTATGTAGAGAAGGGGGTTGTCGTCGAGCAAGGACGCCTCCAGGGGGCGTGCGAACCCTCTGATCCTACGGGACAAAGGCAGGCAAGTCGAGATGAGGTGCGCGCGCCTCCGTGCGTCCGCAAGGGAGACGATGCACCGCCGGCCGTATTTCCCGAAATCGGGGATAGCGACCGGGAGCCGACGACCGTCGAGCACTGGCCAGGTGGGCTTGAACCCCTAGCAATGGAGCGCCCTCGGGGAAGGATTTCCGCACGCGGCACGGTACTCGCACACGCCCGGATCACGATGCGGGTCCGGTCGAGAACCTGGGTGGTCGCGCTCGCGGTCTTCGTGGGCTGCGGGTCGAAGGGGGGCGGCTCGTTCGGGGGAATGAGCGTCGCCCCCACCACGTCAGGGGTTGCGCCGACCTCCTCGAGCGGGACCGTGGCGCCCGTCGCGACGGCTGCCGCGGCGCCCGAGATCGTTCCCCTGATCCTCATTCACGGCCACACCGGGAGCCCCAAGGACTTCGGCCCCTACTTCGAGCGCTACGCTCAGGGCTTCGTCCAGGTGCGCTCGCTCTACGCGGCCGAGGCCGATCAGCTGAAGCCGGGAGACCTCCCGTGCGCCTGCATCGTCGCCGCGGGCTACTACAAGGACAGCGCGACGGGCGTCCTCTACGACCTCGTGAACGGAGTCGGCACCGGCTCGCTCGGTGATTGCCCCGACGCCCGTGACGACGGCAACCAGGGTCTCTACCCGATCAGCTACGTCGCTCGGCTGGCGCGGATCGTCGAGGGAGTCCGGCGCGCGACCGGGAGCGATCGGGTCGACTTCGCCTGCCACTCCATGGGGAACCTCGTCGGGCGCGCCTACGCTCGCTGGTACTCGCAGGGGGCAGCGAGCGGGACGAGCAAGGTTCGGCGGATCTTCTGCATCGCCGGGCCTCACCGTGGGATCAACGCACTCGAGGCCTGCGTGGACGGTCTCGACAACGGCGGCAACAAGGCGTTCATGCTCATGGGCGAGGACGCCGAGATGTGCTACGAGCTCAAGGCCTGGCAGGGCGACAGCTACATCGACTGGCTCAACCAGGACTGGGATCAGACCTGCCAGACGCTCGGCATCCGGTACGGCGGGATCACCGGGACCGGCGCGTTCGGGCCGCAGGGCCCTCCTCCTCCGCCGGCGCCCCCTCCGGGGGCGCCTTCGCCGTCTCCCTCTCCGGCGCCGCCTCCTCCCCCGGCGCCCGCGCCCTCGGGACCGTTCGGGATCTCGCTCTCCGGCCCGTTCGCGGCCGTCTTCCAGGCGCTCCAGGGGATCAACTTCCAGACGTTGCCCCAGGCCTTCCCCTACACGTTGATCTTCTTCCCGAACCTCTTCGGTGAGCTCACCGAGGCGCTCGGGCCATCCGACGGCACGGTCCGCGTCGAGTCGTCGCGCATGGACAAGGCGCCCTTCCTCGGGCACGACTTCTTCGCCGAGGTCGAGTGCCGCCACAGCGACGAGTGGAACCCCGAGCAGGCCATGCACGCTTCGACGTTCACGACCGAGCTCGCGCGGCAGTACCTCTTGCAGCCCACGCTCGCGACGACGGGGATCGTCACCTCGTCCGCCGTACGGCTCGTCGATGCTCCCGGGAAGGCGAGCTGGATCGCGATCGAGACGTCGGTCGCCAATGGTCCGCTCGTCTCGGCCCAGCTCGTCGAGGAGAAGGTGGACGCGACCGGCAACGTGATCGGGAACGCCTGGGGCTACGGCGTCCCCGTCCCCGAGGGCGATCAGCGCGCGTTCATCGAGGTCCCGAAGGGCGGCGGCACGCGCGCCTATCACCTCGTCCTTTACGCGACCTCGGGGGCGGTCTCGAAGCAGGACGTGACGTTCACGCTCACGGACGGGGCCCTCGACGTGGCTCCGGTGACGACCCTCGTCTCGACGACGACCACGCTCGGGTCGCTCGGACCGAGCGTGAGCGCGACCTTCGGCTCGAACACGCAGGACCCTTCGCTCCGCTTCTCCTTCCGGTTCGACGAGGGGCCGTGGACGCCCTGGGCGAGCGGCGCGACGTTCACGACACCCCAGCTCGGGCCCGGCGAGCACCGCCTCGACGCCCGGGCGCAGCACGCGGCGAACGGGGCCGCGCTCGTCGCCGACGATGCGCGCGGGGCCTCGATCGGGATCTTCGTCGACACGGTCGGAGCCGTGACGATCCGTAAGTAGCGTGTACGCTGGTCGTCCGTGACCGACGTCGACCTGAGGGCCCTCGAGCGCGAGGCGCGGAGCAGCGGTGACGACCTCACCGCGTGGGTCCGCTACGTGCGCGCCCTCGACCGCCAGGGCGAGGAGCCGCCCGACGAGCTCCTCGAGACCGCCGCCCGGATCCGCGAGTCCCTTCGATCGCCCGTGGGCCGCGACCGGATCGCCGACACGAGGATCGCCGTCGGCGACGAGGTCTCGGTGGACGAGCAGCAGACTCCCTTCATCACGGGCAAGTGGCGCGGGATCGTGGTGCGGATCGTCACCCAGCTCGACGAGCACGGCCAGCGCTACTCCACCTACCGCGTTCGGCCGATCCTGCCCGACGACGACGACCTCGATGCCGCGCCGATCGCCTGGAGGGTGCGGCCGACGCTCGAGCAGTTCGCGAGCGGCCTCCAGCTCGCGCGCGAGGATCGGATCGAGCTCATCGCCCGCGGTCGTGACGCCCCCTGAACCCGGAGCCGGGCCGACCGTCTCAGGGGCATGAAGTGCGTGCCGAGAGCCTCGGCGCTCCGATGCGCCTTCTGTCACGACGACCTCGAGGCCGGCCCGTGGATCTGTGAGGGTTGCGCGACGAGCCTGCATCGCGATTGCCGCGAGCTCGTGGGGAGGTGCCCGAGCCTCGGCTGTCGCGCTCGCGCTCGGCGCGTCGTCCTCTACATCACGATCGACTACCTCCTCCTGTGGCTCGTCACGTTCCTCGGCGCGTGGGGCTCGCTCGCCTTCGTTTTCTCGAGAGTGACCAGGCTCATGGTCATGAGGAAGATGAGCATTTCTCTGCCGACTTCGGCGCTCGTCAGTCTCAGTCAGTTCGCCGGTTCCTGGGCTGGTCTTGCCGTCGCCGTGGGTGTCGTAGCCTGCTCGACCCTCGCCTTCGTGAAGCTTCGCGAGCGCCGAGCCGCGAGATATGGATTCGTTGTCGCTGCGGCTCTCGCGGTGGGTTCGGTCCCTTGCATGTTCGTGGCCCTGGGACTGGCTCTCGTCAACATGGCGAAGGTTTGAGGCCTCCCCCGCGGTAGACTCCTGCCCCTCTCCGGGAGGAGCAAGATGAAGACGGTCGGCGTCGTCGGCGCGGGCACCATGGGGAGCGGCATCGCCCAGAAGCTCGCCCAGGAAGACGCGCAGGTCGTGCTCGTGGACCTCGACGACGCGAAGGTCGAGGCCGGAATGAAGCGCGTGCGCTCGTCCCTCGACGAGGCCGTGACGCGCAAGATCTTCGACAAGGCCAAGGCCGATGCCGCCCTCGGGCGGATCAAGGGCACGTCCCACTTCGAGGAGCTCGCGGGGGCCGACCTCGTGATCGAGGCCGTCTTCGAGGACTTGAAGGTCAAGACGGACGTGTTCGCGAGGCTCGACGTGGCCTGCAAGAAGGACGCGATCCTCGCCACGAACACGTCGAGCTTTCCCGTGGCTGCGGTCGCCGCGGCGACGAAGCACCCGGAGCGCGTCCTCGGGCTCCACTTCTTCTATCACCCGGCGAAGAACCGGCTCGTCGAGGTCATCCCGCACGTCGGGACGAGCCAGGGCGCCCTCCAGGCCGCCTGGACGTTCCAGGAGAGGACCGGCAAGACGCCGATCCTCTGCGCCGACTCGCCCGGGTTCGTCGTCAACCGGTTCTTCGTGCCGTGGCTGAACGAGGCGGTCCGCCTCCACGAGGCGGGGATCGGGATCGCGACGATCGAGGCCGCCGCGAAGGAGGCCTTCTCGATCGGCATGGGCCCCTTCGAGCTCATGAACGTGACCGGGATCCCGATCGCGCTCCACTCGGCGGAGACTCTGGGCAAGAAGTTCGGCGCCTTCTACGCGCCGGCGGCGCTCCTCGCGAAGCAGGTCGCCTCCGGGAAGCCCTGGACGCTCACGGGCGAGGTCGAGGCCGCGCGCGTCGCGGAGGCCCGCGACCGCCTGCTCGGCGTCGTCTTCCTCGTCGCGGGCGAGATCCTCGACGAGAAGATCGCGCGTCCGGAAGACGTCGATCTGGGCGCGCGCGTCGGCCTCCGGTGGTCGAAGGGGCCGCTCGAGCTCGCGAACGCCGACCCCAAGAAGGCCCAGGCGCTCGCGAAGGCCGTCCCGTCGGGCAGGAAGCTCCCGGCCTCGCTCTCCGGGAAGCCGTTCGAGCTCCGGCGGGTCCGCCTCGAGCAGCACGACGACCTCGCGGTGATCACGCTCGATCGCCCCGACGCGTTGAACGCGCTCGACGAGGACACCGTGGCCGAGCTCGCTCAGCGCTTCGCCGAGGCCGAGAAGGCCCCGGGGAAGGGGATCGTGATCCGGGGCCGCGGCAAGGCGTTCATCGCGGGCGCCGACGTGAAGTGGTTCGTGCGCCAGCTCGACGCGAAGAACCTCGACCGGATCGTGGAGTTCACGCGGAAGGGCCAGGAGCTCCTCTCGAGCTTCGCGCGCTCGAAGAAGGTCGTCGTCGCCGCGGTCGAGGGGCTCTCGCTCGGCGGCGGCACCGAGCTCGCCCTCGCCTGCGATCACATCGTCGCGACCTCGCGCGGCTCGATCGGCTTCCCCGAGACGGGGATCGGGATCTACCCGGGCCTCGGCGGCACCCAGAGGCTTCCGCGCCGCGTGGGCCGCGGCCTCGCGCGCTGGCTCGTCTTCACGGGCAAGAGCCTCGGCGCCCAGGAGGCGCTCGCGGCCGGAGTCTTCGACGAGGTCGTCGCGCCCGAGGAGATCCTCGCCGCGGCGAAGCGCCTCGTCGCGCGCGGGAAGCCGGGCGACCGCAAGCCCAGGACGCTCCCGGAGGGCCCGCTCGCCAAGGCGGCGAAGGTCTTCGACGTTCCGTTCGCCAAGATCCACGCGAACGAGGTCAAGGCCGACGACGCCGCTCTCGGCAAGGACCTCGAGCGCGTCCGCACCCAGAAGGCGCCGATCGCGTCGCGGATCGCGGACGACCTCGTCTCGAGCGCGCTCGAGACGCCGCTCGAGAAGGGGCTCCAGAACGAGCTCTTGCGCCTCAAGGAAGTCTTCACGACCAAGGACGCCTACGAGGGCCTCTCGACGCTCGGTCGCGCGCGGCCCAAGTTCGTCGGGGCCTGAGGGGAACACAGGCGCGCCGGGAGTCGTGTCTCTCTTGATGGACCCCCGGCGCGGGTTAGAGTCGTCCGCCGGGGAAGGAGGCTCCTCATGCGCCGCCCCCTCGCGCTGCTCCTCCTCGGGTCGGCCGTCGCGCTCGCGGGTGACGAGGCCGTCAAGATCAAGAAGGCCAAGCCGCTCGCCAAGGGCGACGAGGAGCAGCTCGTCGTCATCGCCACGCTCGACCGCCGCAACAAGGACGGCGACCGCGTCTACCAGAAGCTCGCGACCCAGGTGAAGCGCACGATCGACGCCATGGGCGAGGACGGCCTCCCGGCCCGGGAGACGCTCGAGTTCTTCGGCGGCTCGCTCTACGACGACCCCATGGACGACACGAACGGCGACGACCTGACGGGCTTCTCCGCCAAGATCGAGCGCTCGAAGAGCCGCCGCGCCCAGGGCGAGATCGCCTTCCCCGACGAGACCATCGATCAGGCGATCCTGCGCGGGCTTCGGGCCGATCCCGACCTCGCGGCCCGGATCCTCCTCCCCAAGGACGCCGTCAAGATCGACGAGACCTGGGAGGTGGACGCGAAGAAGCTCCTCCAGCTCGCCGGGCCGAACCGGGCGAAGCTCGTCGCCGACGACTCGACCGCCGAGGCCAAGCTCGAGACGGTCAAGAAGAAGGACGGCGAGGTCGTCTTCAAGATCACCTTCAAGGCGAGCCTCGTCTACGCGCCCGGGAGCGACCCCGACGCGCGCGAGACGCTCAAGGTCACCGGCACGCTCAAGGGGCCCGTGGACGGCTCGACCGCCCCGAGCTTCGAGGTCTCGGCGAAGAAGAAGCTCAAG
>Ga0070738_10004827_pt1 | contig 15636 bp, 11 predicted proteins | sample Coa_R2_2_FD_66446 | JGI IMG/M metagenome (GOLD analysis project Ga0070738, IMG submission 66446) | Surface soil microbial communities from Centralia Pennsylvania, which are recovering from an underground coalmine fire - Coalmine... | ecosystem: Environmental > Terrestrial > Soil > Unclassified ...
ATTTCATTCCCCACGATAAAACAAAGTGGAAAGTTTTTCTTTTCAAGGGAATAATACGGGATGCTGTTGTCCGTTTGCTCAAGCACGGCAATGGTAACGCCTTTTTCTTTCAACTCTTTCACGGCATCCACGGCGTTTTTGTGATACTCCCACGGAACACTTTCGATCGCACCGAGCGCGGTTTTCGCTATCTCCTTGCGCGGCGGGTGGGGTGTATAACCCGTAAGGATAAGTTTTTCTACGCGCGCGGCATCACACGTGCGGAACACGCTGCCGACGTTGTACAATGAGCGGATATTATCAAGAACTACCGTGATGGGATGGCGGGTGACAGTTTTCGCTTCTTCATTGGTCAATCTCTGCACGGCGATCTCCGCGTGATGAAGTTTTCGTGCCATCAGACTTCTTCTCCAAAATATCCCAACGCCTCGCCTGCAACGTAGTGAGACCCTGCGATGAACACTTTTTCTTGCCCGTCCGCGTAGGCCCGTGCTTTCTCAACGCCGCTTGCCACGCTCCCGGCATCAATAGCATCTATATAAAGTGATGCGGCGACCGTCGTTAATTCGGCAGAAGGCAATGCGCGATCATATTCGGGCTGAACGCAAAACAATTTTTTGCATTTCGGCGCGGCTGACTGCAATATTGAACGGTAATCTTTGTCTTTCATCACCCCAATGACCCACACAAACCCCGGTGTGCCAATAACATCAAGCGTTTCCATGATACGTTCAAATCCGGGAGGGTTGTGGGCAACATCGCATATGACAACGGGATTTTTTTTAATCGTTTCGAATCGGCAGCGTAAATGTGAATTAATAACGGCGTTTGCGATGCCTCGCGCAATTACCGCATCGTCTAATTTATGTGCCAGAATATTCTCCGTTTGTTCTATCGCACACATTGCTGTTGCAACATTCTCCATCTGGTGCATTCCAATGAACGGCGACGAGACATTTTCCAATTGGTGTGTTTTGTCTTGCACATTAATATTCATCTTGTCGAGCGTCATATCATTCAATTTCGTTTGCACAGCATCGTAGGCAAATGTAAGCGGGGCACTTTCGCGTTTGGCCACATCAATGAATATCTCTTTTACCGAATCTTGCGTAGCGCCGCTTACAACCGGCACGCGATGCTTTATGATTCCTGCTTTTTCCTTTGCGATCGCTTCGATCGTATCGCCAAGATGCTCTGTATGGTCCAGACCAATAGACGTAATGACGCTCAGGATGGGGTTCACTATATTTGTCGAGTCGAGCCGCCCACCCATTCCTGTTTCGATCACCGCAACATCTACTTTTTCCTCAGCAAAGTAACGGAACGCAATCGCCGTCGTCGCTTCAAAAAACGTCGCTTTGAGTTTACCGATGTTCGGACGGAGCGCTTCAGCATAATCGATTACCAGCTCTTCGGGTATTTTTTCTCCGTTCACGCGGATACGCTCATTGAATTTCACTAAATGCGGCGAGGTATAGAGCGCAACGTTCAACCCCGCTTCTCGCAGAATAGACATGATAAGCGCCGAGGTCGAGCCCTTGCCGTTCGTTCCGGCGATGTGAATAATGGGATATTTATTTTGTGGATCGCCGAAATATGAACACAGAGCGCGCGTGTTATCGAGCCCCAGCTTCATCCCGAAAAACTGCAACCCGTAAAGCCAATCAACCGTTGAGGAAAAATCATTCATCGCACAAAAATACAAAACCGTCTCTATCTCTTCGGGAACTCTCCGGCTTCTTTTGTATTTTGCATAGGTAAAAAATCCGATTACATCTACTTTATTTTTATGAAATTTTCAACCAAAGCTATACATACCGGACAGGAGCCCGATGAGCGTACCGGTGCAGTAAGTGTGCCGATCTATCAAACGTCAACGTATGCGCACCAGGGCATCGGAAAAAATAAGGGATACGATTACAGCCGCGCGGAGAACCCGACGCGCTTTGCGCTCGAAAAGAATTTCGCCGCGCTCGAGGGCGCAACGCACGCATTCGTGTTCGCAAGCGGACTTTCTGCAATAGACGCTGTTCTGCGCACGCTTGACGCGGGCGATCACGTCGTTGCCGCTGCTGATATGTATGGAGGAACATATCGTCTGTTCAGCACGATACTTACGCGATTCAAGATCGAGTTTTCGTTCGTGGATATGATGAGCGCGGACGCCATCGCGAAGGCGGTCAAGCCGAACACGAAGATGATCTACACCGAAACGCCGTCCAACCCGATGATGATGCTGACCGATCTGCGCGCCGTCGCCGCCATCGGAAAAAAGCATAAAGTCCTGACCGTTGTTGACAATACATTCGCTACGCCGTATCTGCAGAACCCCATCGCGTTCGGCTTCGATGCTTGTGTGCATTCAACGACAAAATATCTCGGCGGACATTCGGACCTTATCGGCGGGGCGGTGATGACGAGCAACGCGGAACTGGCGGAAAAAGTAAAATTCATTCAATACGCCGTCGGCGCAGTGCCGTCACCGTTCGAATGCTGGCTGTTGTTGCGTTCATCGCGCACGCTTGTGGTGCGGATGCGGCAACATTGCCTGAACGCGAAAGAGATCGCCGAGTATCTGGCATCGCATAGCAAAGTGAAAAAAGTTTATTATCCGGGGTTGACTTCGCATCCGCAGCACGAGCTGGCAAAAGCACAGATGCGCGACTTCGGCGCGATGGTCTCCTTCGACGTCGGCTCGCTCGAGCGCGCACAAAAAATATCAGAATCGGTGCGCGTCATCACATTCGGCGAATCGCTCGGCGGCGTGGAGAGTTTGCTCTGTCACCCGGCGACTATGACGCACGGCAGCGTGCCGAAAGAAACGCGCGAGAAACTCGGCATTACCGACGGTTTACTCCGACTTAGTGTCGGAATCGAAGACGCCGAAGACCTTATCGAAGACCTTAACCGTGCGTTAGGAGCGTAACGCGCGTGCCGCCCGAAACACCTCTTTCTCCGGCCCACGATCCGTATAGCGCCTTGCGCTACAAGGATTTTCGTCTCTATATCAGCGGGCGCATCATCGCCGTGCTTGGCGGTGCAATGACAAGCGTCGCTATCGGATGGGAAATGTACGAGCGCACACATTCGGCGACCGCATTGGGATTGGTCGGATTGACGTTTGCAATCCCCGTTGTTTTTTTTGCATTGCCCGCGGGGCACGTTGCCGATCGCTTCAACCGCAAATGGGTTTCGCTTATATTTCTTGCAGGCACAACGCTCTGCACGTTCGGACTTGCTTGCGTTTCGCATTTTCACGACAAGATACCGGACTCGGGAATTCTTGAGTGGGGAAACTCGGTCTTGTATGGCACGGCAAAACTATTTGGCGAGCCGCACGCCGTGTTCACCGAACCGGCAATACCCCTGATGTTTCTTTTCTTGCTGGGCTCCGGCATTTCAATGACGTTCTTCGTTCCGGCGCGGCAAGCAATGCTCACGAATATCGTTCCGATGTCTGTGTTCAGCAATGCAGTAACGTGGGGGAGCAGTGCGTTCCAGCTATCATCGGTTTTCGGTCCGATGTTGGGCGGATTTGTGATAGCGGTGACGGGACATTACGCGCTGGCTTACTTAATTGATGCAATTTCCACGACGATATGTTTTTTCACCATAGTTCCGATGCATTATGACCATCAGGATCACACCGGCGGAGAAGAAATGACGCTCAAAACGCTCGCCGCGGGCGTGCGTTACGTGCGCGATACGAAGATCATCCTTGCAACGATCACGCTCGATCTATTCGCCGTGTTTCTGGGGGGCGCTACTGCATTACTGCCGATCTTCGCAAAAGATATTCTCAATGTTGGTGCGATGGGACTGGGCTGGCTACGCGCAGCTCCTTCTTTGGGGGCGTTCATCATGGCGATCTCGATCGCACACCGCCCGCCGATGAAACGCGCCGGAATATCGCTTCTATGGGCTGTCATCGGTTTCGGCGCGGCAACGATCGTTTTCGGACTATCGCGTTCGTTCTGGCTATCGATGGCGATGTTATTCCTTATCGGAGCGTTCGATAATATAAGCGTTGTCATCCGCGCAACGCTCGTGCAGATCCTTACACCCAATGAAATGCGCGGCAGGGTTTCGGCAGTGAACAATGTTTTTATAGGAACCTCGAACGAACTCGGCGGGTTTGAATCCGGCGTGACTGCCGCTCTTTTCGGTCCCGTCATTTCCGTCGTCGGCGGGGGGATCGGAACGATCCTCGTCGTCATTTCCTCAATGCTGGTATGGCCCCAATTGAGGAAGTTTGGGAAGCTCGATCAAACAGAAATAAAATAATTTAATTTTATACTCAGTCGTTTCTGCCGTAGAAATCTGTTATGATCCAAAAAGCATTTGCTTACATAGTCCGTTATCGCAGTGATACGCCTGAGCTTCTTGTCTTCACTGAAGAAGATCAACGTAGCGTTCAGGTTCCAAAAGGAACTGTCAATCAGGGTGAGCCACCGGATCACGCCGTGCTTCGCGAAGTTTTGGAAGAATCGGGGCTGCGCGATATCGACGTTATCGAAAAGTTGGGCGTTGCAGAATATATGGTACAGAGCGGTGTTGCAATGGATGGTCCGCTGGAGCAGCAGGAGCATCATTTCTTTTTGCTCAAGCCCCGGCATGAGTTGCCCGATTCATGGGCTCATATAGTAACCGGAAAAGGCATAGATAGCGGAATGCAGTTCCATTACCGGTGGATGAACATAGAATCGGTATTGAAAGCGCAAATTGCAGATGGATATAACCAATTGTGCGACGGATTACTAAACCGTTTTATCAAGAAATGAAAAAATCTGCTGTTCTTGTATTATTATTGCTTATCGTCGGGTGCCAGAAAAAAACCGTGGTAGATGAAAAAACGTTCGTCGGCGCGTACGCGCATATTTTCCTGATCAAATCATCTACAACCGATTCCGTTGCGGCAGCAGCGCAGGTGAGCAAGCTCCTCGGAGACCTGCATATCACAAAAGAGCAGATGCAGGAACAGTTGAAGATCTATTCCGACGATCCGGAAACATACAGGCGGGTATTACAGGAAATAGACGACACGCTGAAAACGCTGGAAAAATAGCCGGCGTTCACTTTGCGTGCGAACGTTGCAGTATTATTTCCACGCGGGCGGCAAGCTCACTGGGGGAGAACGGTTTCGTGATATAATCTTCCGCGCCGAGTTCCAATCCCTCCGCGATGGATTTTTCGGCACTATAGCCCGTTAGCATGATCACGGGAATTGCCACAGTTCGCGGATCGCTCTTTAACCGCGCAAGCGTCTCGACGCCGCTCAGTACAGGCATCGTTACATCCATGATGATAAGGTCCGGTAGTTGTTCTTCCGCAAGCGCTATCGCTTCCTCTCCGTTCGAAGCAAGCAGTATGTTATGCCCCGCGCTTCGCAACTTGAAGCTTATCAGTTGTTGTATAAGCTGTTCATCGTCAACAACAAGAATCTTCGCTTTTTGCCCGGTATCCATCGACGTATTTGTCTCACGTATTGTAGCCAGCATTGTTCCTCAAAACATTTCTACTTACGAACAGCATAGATATATACTTATAGGACGATTTGAGGAAAACTTTATTCTTTCTTCAGACGGTATGGATTTTGTAGTTTGACACTCGGAAATGCCGGCACGAACGAACGAACAATATCCCCTTCAGTATATCAAAGGCGTCGGACCGAAACGCGCCGAAGCGTTGGCGCAATGGAATATCCACACGCCATCTGATCTTCTGCGCTATTACCCGTTCCGGTATGTGGATGCGACCAATGTTACTACAATAAAAGATCTCCGGAAGCGGACATTCCTTTCGAATGACCGCTTCGAGAGCGTGACTATTGTCGGGAATATCAGCTCAGTTCGCACATTCCCAGGAAGGATGAAGCGCGTCATTCACACGCTCGATGACGGCACCGGCTCGGTTACTCTTGTATGGTTCGGCATGCCGCATTTCTTTGAGAAAGCGTTCGATATCGGCGAGACCATTGCCGTGTTTGGAACGCCGGGGGAATTCAACGGGACATTGCAATTCATCCATCCTGATTTCGACCGGATCGAAAGCGACGATAATTTTTTGAACACCGGCGCGATTGTTCCGCACTATCATTCCGGAGAAATGCTGAAAGCCGTCGGCTTGGACTCCCGCGGCTTCCGGCGTATCATGCGCAATTGCGTCGAACAGTTCGCTTCTAACGAAGCTGAGATCATTTCCGACGATATCTTAGACCGGCAAAAAATCATCCGTCTCCCCGACGCGCTCCGTGCCATCCACTTCCCGGCTTCATCCGATGAACTTGCGCAGGCGCAGTATAGATTAAAATTCGAGGAATTTTTCTTCTTTCAATTGATGCTTGCACGCCAGAGGCGCGGCGCACAGAAAGAGCCGGGCATCGCGTTCAAAGTAAAAAGCGATCTCGCGAAACGCTTTGTCGAATCGCTCCCGTTCATGCTTACGAACGCCCAAAAGAAAGTTCTTCGCGAGATCATGGCGGATATGGAAAAGCCCTCACCAATGTCGCGGCTTCTGCAAGGTGATGTCGGAAGCGGGAAAACTGTCGTTGCGCTCCTTGCCATGCTTGTAGCAGTGGACAATGGCTACCAGGCGGCGATTATGGCGCCGACGGAGATACTCTCCGCACAGCACTATAATACTATCACCAACTATGTAAAAGAGCTCGGTATCAAGGTCATTGAGCTTGTCGGCGGACAGAACAAGCGGCTCCGCACGGAAATACTCACGCACATCGCCGACGGTTCGGCGCAGATCGTCATCGGCACGCACGCGCTGATACAGGAGCATGTTGAATTCAAGAATCTTGGGTTCATCGTGATAGACGAACAGCACCGCTTTGGTGTGATGCAGCGCGCCGCGCTCCGGCAGAAATCCTACCAGCCGGATGTACTCGTGATGACCGCGACTCCTATCCCGCGCACGCTCTCGCTTACGGCATACGGCGATCTCGACGTGTCAATCATCAACGAACTGCCAACGGGCAGAAAACCCATCATCACGCGCGTCGGCTTCGAATCAAAGATAAAAGACGTGTGGACGTTCATCCGCAAGCAGGTTGCCGCCGGGCGGCAGGCGTATATCGTTTTCCCGCTTGTGGAAAAATCGGAGACGCTCGATTACAAAGCGGCAGTAGAAGAGTACGAAAAGCTCCGCACAACAATTTTCCCTGATATTCCCGTCGGATTACTTCATGGACAGCAATTCGGATACGAAAAGAGCGACGCGATGGAAGCGTTCATCAAAGGAGAAATCAAGATACTTGTTACTACAACGGTTATCGAGGTAGGCGTGGATGTACCGAACGCGAGCGTAATGGTGGTGATGCACGCAGAGCGGTTCGGTCTGGCGCAGCTCCATCAGCTCCGCGGGCGTGTGGGGCGAGGGGCGGAACAGTCGTACTGTTTACTCGTCGCAAGCGACCGCGTGCAGAAGTGGATGTTCCGCGAGACCGAGGAGAAGAAGAAAGAAGATTACGCCGCGCTCACGCGATTGAACACGATGGCGGCAACATCCGACGGTTTCAAGATCGCCGAGGTTGACCTTGAACTCCGCGGACCGGGAGACTTCTTCGGTACGCGGCAGAGCGGCATGCCGGAGTTCGCCATTGCCAACATCGTCCGCGACGGCGACATCCTTACGCGCGCTCGCGCCGAAGCATTCGCGCTCACCGAAACCGACCCGGAGTTGAACGAACCAAACCACGCACCGGTCAAAAAATACTTCATGGAAAAATATTCCGGCGCGAGCGCACTTGCCAAAGCGTAATAGCCGCTACTCTTGCTTCCTTCGCGGGAATATGCTACGTTTGGGTAGGGTAATATTAGGAGTTATGCCATGAAAACTCATTTTCTTTTCATTCCTCTATTTTTCGTTTTTAGTTTTTCATTCTTCATTCCTTCAGCCCGCGCACAATGGGAGTATTTGAATATTCAAATCCCAGCAAGTAATACGTATATAACCGCATTTACTGTTTTTAAGGGAAATCTACTTGCTGAATCGGCTACCGGTGGATTATTCATATCGAGTGACAATGGCGTACATTGGGTGGCGAACGACACCGACTACGATGCAGGAATAACCTGTTTCGCATCGCTCGGAAAATATCTTTATGCCGGGAGCAACGGGATAAGCACTTACATCACTGCAAACGATGAATTTCATCTTGTACGAACAAATATCAGTTTGAACACTCTCAACTTTGGGGTATACTGTTTTACAATAGTTGGCGGCTCTATTCTCGCCGGAACATCGGATGGAGTATATATCTCGCGGGATAGCGGCGGATCGTGGGTAAAAGACACTACAGGCATGCTGCCGTATTCATCCATTTTTTCGCTTGCCACGATGGGCAACTATATTTATGCGAGCGCATACATAATGCAGTATCTGGATCGTCAAATCCTCTACCGCTCTTCCGATGGTGGGGCTACATGGTCGGAAAGTGATAGCGGGCTCCCGGCGGTGAAATATCCAAATGGATTCGGTGTATTCTCTGCAAACGGTATGCTGTTCTGTGCGTGGCGCGATAGCACCGGACTCTATATGTCCGCCGATAGCGGCAAACATTGGGTGCCGAGAAGTAATGGGTTGCCTTCATATTGGTCGTCATCTACGTATGCAACTCTCGGTAATTATATTTTTGTTGCAGATATGATTGACTCATTATACCGATCTTCTGATAACGGGGCAACGTGGAGCGCGGTGAAAAATACTCCGCCGGGAGCAATTATCGAAGCGCTTCAAGTGAAAGATAGTTTGCTTTTCATGGGAACAAGGGATGGTATTTTCTCTTCATCGGATCAAGGCAACAGTTGGAACTATGCAAGCAATGGTTTCATGTTTTGGAACCCGAGTGCTTTTTTCGCCAACGACAGCGTTATCCTCGCCGGGATACAACTTTATACGGCGTTCTATCATCAACCTACCGATGGGATCTTACTACGCTCGTCAAATGCCGGGGATAGCTGGATTACAGATTCAAATGGGATCGATCCCGGATATTTCTTCTCATCATTTACTTCAGTTGGGAAGGACATCTTTGCCGGCACAGATGGCGGCGTTTTTGTTTCATCAGATAATGGCATAAACTGGGATACGAGCGTCTACTCCACACAAATCACCAGTATCGTTTCGAACGGTACGAATATTTTTGCGGGATTTATTTCTATGATCGAAGATTTCGGAATTATACGCTCAACCGATAATGGAGCAAACTGGATCCCTGTGGATAGCGGTCTTCCAGTGAACATATCTATTCACAATTTTATAGCGGCATGTAACAATAGCGTATTCGTTGCGTTGGATGATCAATGCTGCCTCTATCGTACAACGAATAACGGAGAGTATTGGACAAAAGCGGATAGCGGGCTACCGCAGTATCCCAATGGTGGCGATTCCGCCATTACAGTGTTTGGCGTTATGAATGATACGATCATTGCTGTTATCGGAAGCAACTCACTCTATTGTTCAACGAATAACGGCGACCTGTGGGAACCGGTCGTAACCACAGGGCTTCCGGCAAACGCGATCATCAATACTTTGTATCATCATAGCGGCGTTTTGTTCGCGGGAACAGGCAGCGGAGTATTTTATTCATCCGACGGGGGCAGGAGCTGGATCCCGGGGAACGATGGATTACCGCCGGGGACATCCGCCGTATCTTTTGCTGCAAACAGCAGGTATCTCTATATGGGCACTCACGACGGCATCTATCGTAATTTGCTCTCCGATTTCGTAACCGCCGTGGACGAAAAGCACATTGCTTCGCCTGTGCAACTCTCCCTCTCGCAAAACTATCCCAACCCATTCAGTGGGGTGACGAATGTCGAATTCAGTATTCCGAATGAGGAAACAGTGACATTGAAGGTGTACAATGCACTTGGCGAGGTGGTTGCGACGCTTATTCACGACATAGAAAGCGCGGGAGTGCATAATGCAACATTTAATGCAGATCAATTACAAAACGGAATTTATTTTTACCGGCTGACGGCGGGGAACAATGTGTTGACCGGGAAAATGGCAGTGGTAAAATAAATTATAGGTTGTAAATACTGAATTATAAATTTTTTTGTCGCGTGCACAGAAAACAACCACATTGTTTCATAATTCAGCATTCATAATTTATTATTTCCCTCAAACCTCATTCCAAAAATCGCGTTCCAAAAAAATTTTTTTGTTATTTATTTTAAACGCGCTATTGCATCGGGCAAACTTCAATAGTAAATTGAATCGAAAGAAAGTCAGGATTTATGTGAATACAATGTGGATAACTCATATGTCTGCCGTTATCTGCCCCCAAGTGTTATAAGTTTTTCACAAGCTTATCCACATAGATTTCAAAATCCGCGATTTTCCCCCTAATTGACGCATTTTTTCGTTAGCAAATTGTTGATAAGTTCACTGCCCGTTGTGTATAAAGGGCTTGGACTCTTAATAACTTTTGCCACGGAGTGTTTTTTTATTCACAACCGCACCTGAGCTTTTCAGGCTATTTTATGATAGCTATTTGATGTTGAACAGTTCCGCACCTTCACCTGAGACTGTTTGGGATCGCTGCCTGCGCGTCATTCGCGAGAACATAAGCGCGCTTACGTACAAAACCTGGTTCGAGCCGATCAAGCCGATACAACTTGAGGACGATCAGCTCACGATCCAGGTGCCGAGCCAGTTTTTTTACGAGTGGCTGGAGGAGCATTACTATGCACTCATCCAACGATCTCTGGAGAATGTCATCGGTCCGAAGGCAAAACTCGTCTACCGCGCCATCGCGGAGGATGAATCCGGGCGCAAGCTCCAACAGCAGGTGATAGACGTTTCGCTTCCGGATACGGAGCCGGTGCCGATTCCCGCTCCACCGAGCGCAAGACCTACGCCGGTGATAGATCGCAGTCCCGCCCGCGGCGCATGGAAAGCACCAAACTATTCGGTGCTGAACCCGCGTTACACGTTCGAAACCTTCGTGAAAGGCGAGGAGAGCAACGCGTTCGCGTGCGCGGCATCCGTGGCGGTGGCAAACAACCCCGGAAAAACGACATTCAATCCGCTTGTGATTTACGGCGGCGTGGGGCTCGGCAAAACACATCTCATACAGGCGGTCGGTAACTATATCCTTGCGCATGATCCTACAAAGCGCGTGTTGTATACAAGCAGCGACCAGTTCACGATCGAGTTTGTTGAGTCTATCCAGAACGACAAGGTGCGCGAGTTCACGAATTTTTACCGTAGTGTGGATGTGCTGATGGTGGACGACATCCAGTTCTTCTCCGGCAAAGAAAAGACGCAGGACAACTTCTTCCATACGTTCAACGCGCTGCAGCAATTGGGAAAACAGATCATCCTGACATGCGATCGCTCGCCCAAAGAACTCAAAGGCGTGGACGACCGTCTTGTATCCCGCTTCCAGTGCGGGCTCACGACGGACGTCCAGCCGCCCGACTACGAAACCCGCATTGCGATCCTGCAAATGAAAAGCGCCGAGGATGGCATCGAACTCCCCTCGGATGTGATCGAATACCTTGCGCGGAACATCACATCCAATATCCGTGAACTGGAGGGCTGCTATATAAGTTTATTGGCGCATTGCTCGCTGGAGGGCAAAGAATTCTCCGTGGAGCTTTCGCGGGAAGTGTTGCACAACGTTGCGTCTATTAAGAAGTCCCAGATCACGATACAGGACATCCAAAAGGTTGTTGCAGGGCATTACAAGATAACCGAAGATCTGATGTTTGCAAAGACCCGGAAGCAGGAAATCGCTTTTGCAAGGCAGGTGGCGATGTTTTTATGCAAGGAATTGACAGGAAACTCGCTGAAAACAATCGGGATGCACTTTGGCGGCAGGGATCATTCTACGGTCATCCACGCCTGTAAGACAATAGAGGAAATGGTCGCAAAAGACGCCCATTCATTAAGTGATATAGAATCCATCCGGCGGCAGCTGAATTTTATGTCCCAATAAGGGTTTTGGGAACAAAATCGCTTCATGTGAATTAACTGTTGATAAGTAGGAAATTCGTGGTATAACGTGTTATTAAGCGGATTCTTATCAACATTTTTAAGTAGTATGGCTTGTAGATGTTGGTAAGCCGCCACTTACCACGAAAATCCAAACATAGTAATGTTGGTAGATTTAAAGTAAAAACTTGTGAATTTCACTAAAATCATGCATTTCCTATCTTATTAACAAATCCACAGGGTTTATTACTAATCATCTTTTTATTTAAATACTATAATTATAAATAAGCATGGTGAATAAATGAAGATAAAACTTACGTTGTGTGTGTTATTGCTTTCATTCTCTCAACTCTTTGCCGATAGCATGACGGAGGGATTTGTACGCAAAACACTCAAAAATGGTTTGGAGGTTTGTGTTATCCAAAACCACTTGGTTCCGCTTGTGACGCTTGAGATTTGCACACGCAATGGTTCGTTCACCGAGCCGCCGGAATATAACGGGCTTTCACATTTATATGAGCATATGTTCTTCAAAGCGAATGGGGCGATTCCATCGCAGGAAGAATATTTAAAGCGCATTCATGAGTTGGGTATAAATTTCAATGGCTCGACACATGAAGAATTCGTGAATTATTTTTTCACGCTTCCTTCAACGAATTTCGATCCTGGGATGAAATTTATGTCGGATGCCATTATGACTCCGAAATTTGACGAGAATGAACTTGAGAAAGAGCGCCATGTCGTTATCGGTGAATTTGACCGCGATCAAGCACAGCCGCTATTTGGTCTTCAAGAAGGGATGGATTCAACTGTGTGGTCTGCATATATAAGCCGCAAAACACCGCTTGGCGTGCGCCCCACAATACTTTCTGCGACACAGGAGCAGATGCATACGATTCAGCACCGGTATTATATTCCCAATAATTCACTTCTGATCATTGCCGGCGACGTGAAACCGGAAGAAGCGTTTGCCGAAGCGGAAAAATACTTGGATTCATGGAAGCCGGGGCCGGATCCATTCAAAGAAAACCCGATCCCTGCAATGCCGCCGCTTCAGAGCAAGCAGTTGGTTGTGCGCGCATCGAATATTCCCGTTGCGGTTGTGGAACAAGAATGGCATGGACCAAGCGTCGGAACGGATAATAAAGCAACGTACGCCGCTGATGTGTTTTCATATATTCTTAATCAATCAACCTCGCGGTTTCACAAAAAGTTGGTGGAAAGCGGATTGGCAATGGGGATTGGCGTTAATTACCAAACACAGCATTACGTGGGTCCGATCGTAGCATTCATGCAGCTGCAACCTTCCAATCTCGTGGATGCGATCAAAACAATGCACAGCGAGATAAACCATTGGGATGACGACGATTATTTTACCGATGACGAGCTGGAAACCGCGAAACATATCCTGAAAGTTCAGCATTTATACGAAGCGGAGAGCACGACAAGTTACACCCATGACGTCAGTTTCTTTTGGGCAAGTTGCGGGTTCCCGTACATGGATTCCTATCTCGACAATGTCGAAAAAGTAACGCGCCAGGATATTAAGAACTATGTCGATACGTATATCAAAGGCAAGAATTATGTTCTCGGCGTCGGCATGTCGGAAGACAACATCAAAGCGATCAATCTTAACCCATCGGAAATATTACAATAACAGGATATGAGAAAACAGATCATGAAAAAGATTTTTATTGCTATTATATGCGTGGTGGCGATGCGTTCCGGGTTCGGACAAACGGCGGCGCATAAGTTCACCGTTGGCGGTATCGACGTTGTTCTTCAACCCACAACCGCAAACGAGGTCATAAGCGGAATACTTTTCATCAAAGGCGGAACGTCATACCTACCCTCCAATGAAACCGTGGCGATCGAGCAACTCTCGCTCGGCGTGGCAGCGGAGAGCGGCTCGACGAAATACACTAAGGATGATTACCAGAAAAAACTCAACCGCATGGTTTCCACGATATCGGGATCGGGCGGGCAGGATTATTCGACCATGTCGCTCCGTTGCGTGCGCGAGCACTTCAACGATACATGGAATCTGTTTACCGATGTCATCATGTCCCCCGCGTTCGATTCCACGGAGATCATGAAAGCCAAGCGCGCATCCATCACGGCGATCAGGTCTGTAAAATCCAACCCGGATGCGTATATACGCTATCTTCTGGACAGCTTATATTTTGCAGGGCATCCGTATTCCCGCCATGCAACGGTGGACGAAGTGAACGCGATCACGACAGACCGGTTGCAGGCGCACTTTAAGGAATTATTCGTCAAATCACGCCTTTTGCTTGTCGTTGTGGGGAATGTAAAAGAAGCAGATCTGCGGAGCAAGATCGAAGCGACGCTTGCCAAACTGCCGGAAGGGACGTACACAGCGCCCGATCTCCGCGTTCCTGCCGAAGCATCAACCTCCGGATTTATTGGTGCAGAGAAGCATATTCCTACAACGTATATTATGGGTTTCTATAACGCCCCAACGCGCATGGATAAAGATTATTGGCCCATGTTCATCGGCGCGGAGACTCTATCCGACCGGTTGTTCGAAGAAATTCGCACAAAACGAAACCTGAGCTACGCACCGTATTCCGGCTTGAATCCGAACCGGACCTCGGTCGGCGAGCTGTATGTGACCACGACGCTTCCGGATTCAGCGGTCAAAGTAATGTTCGCGTGCGTTGATAGTCTTCAGAAATACCCGATCTCCGAAGAGGAATTAAAAGGCGAGGTTTCGCAGTTCATCACCGCGATTTACACGCGCCAAGAGACAAGCGAATCCCAGGCATTGGTGCTTGGCATATATGACATCCTTGCCGGATCGTATGAAAAAGCGGAGCAGGTGATAACGGCGATCCAGAAAGTGACTCCAGAGGAGATCCAAAAAGCGGCGAATAAATATATTCACAATATCAATTTTGCGGTAGTCGGCGATATCGATAACGTGGATCAATCATTGTTCAAATCGCGTTAAGTAGTAGCACGGGTTATACCGGATAATAAAAAGGCGGGGCCCCGAACCCCGCTTTTTTATTTCTACAGGGAAATTGCCTCTTTTTCTGCCGTTTTTTCTCCAATTAATTTTAATGGCAGGAAACTTAAATCAGAACCTTCATGTTTATCCCGCAATACAATATAAGGGATAATCTATGCAGCTTTCGAAGAAGGAGACGGTTACTCGAAGCGCACTAGCCGCGCTGTTATATTATGACATTTTCAACCATCCGGTCACGCTTGAAGAGGCATTTGCGTTCATGCCGACGAATTCTGTGACAGTGGGCGATGTGCGCGATGCCGTTGCAGAGGATCCGCGCATCAGGCGTATGGAATGGGAAAACAGGGAAATGTTGTTGTTGCCCGGAAAAGATGATGCGGTTCTTGCGGCACGCGCCGAAAAAGAGCGCCGTGCGCAGAAATTATGGAAACGGGCGGATCTTGTCGCTCGTTTTATTGCAATGTTCCCCTTCGTGCGAGCTCTGTTCATCTCCGGGTCGCTTTCTAAGAACGCTGTCGGGCGCCGCGGTGATATTGATTGGTTTATCATCACCGCACCCGGAAGGTTATGGATATGCAAAGCGGCGCTGACGCTCTTCCGGCGCGTTTTCCTCTTGAACGATAGAACGTATTTTTGTACGAATTATTTTATCAGTGAGGATGCGCTCGAGATACCCGATAAAAACGTGT
>Ga0070738_10004829_pt1 | contig 15635 bp, 11 predicted proteins | sample Coa_R2_2_FD_66446 | JGI IMG/M metagenome (GOLD analysis project Ga0070738, IMG submission 66446) | Surface soil microbial communities from Centralia Pennsylvania, which are recovering from an underground coalmine fire - Coalmine... | ecosystem: Environmental > Terrestrial > Soil > Unclassified ...
GAATCAACGAGTTGTTGTACTGGGTGAGTTTGCATCTAGTTTTGATCCTCTTGACCGCATTCAAGAACTCAAATATGAAAATGCTTTGTGGAAGGTACTAGCTGCTGTTGGCTTAATTGTAGAACTCAATCAACTCAATGCTTCGTCTAAAAAGCTTTTGAAGTTGGAGTTGGCTATACTATTGCCTTGTAACGAATACAGCGATCGCCGCCGTTTTGAGGAGCAGCTTGCAGTTATGCTGGCTAATTTTAAAGTGCGAAAGCGAGTTTTAAAAGTTAAGTTGATACGCTGTTTATGCCGACCGGAAGGCGGTGGCTTAGCAGCAGTAAGAATTAGGCAACAGGGTATCGATTGGTTGCGTCAACAACAGCTAGGCGTGTTGATGTTTGGGCACAGGAACACAACTGCTCTTTACTTTGATAGAGGACAATTGAAACTGGGCGATAGTCCATTGTTAGGTTTTTCCAATATGCTGGATATAGTGGTTAAAATGACTAGCGGTTTAGACCGTGATTTACTAGCAAAAGCAATATTCAATGCACGCTATTCAATGATCAATAAAATTGATGACTCAGAGGTAAGTTACACTGTGCGCCCTGATTGGAAGACTTTTAAGGCAATACAAACTTTAGCTAGTGCTAAAGATCCTAACTTGAGAGAGAAAGAAATTTTGGATATTGATCATGCAATTAATATAGCAACTGCTGAGTATTGGAATAAGCTCAAGCGCTGGATGGATCAAATTCTACCGACCTCGTTGAGTGAGGTAATTATTGGTGGTGGTGCGGCTTACTATGTACAAATTGAGTTGGAGAAGTATTTCAATTGTGAATGGGAACTCAAGCCGAAGTTTGAGTACAGTACTCAGAAGATTAGAACTGGTAAATACATCAGAAAAGATCCTTACTCGCCTTTTACCCCGATAGTTTGGAGTAGTGATTCTCTTTCTTTGATTGAACAAACTTTCAATTTAGATAAACACCAGTCTTTGCTGGAATCTACCTCTGCTCGCCTAATGGACTGTTTTGGGTTATTTGATTATTTAGTGGGATTGGAGGCAGCTGAATGAAGCACAATCGAAAAAAACGTGTTTCTTTGAGTCTGCGTTTCCAGCCTTATGAGGGGGATTTGTTAGCGGAGGTAGTTAACTATTTGAATGATCTACCCAGGGATGAAGTTCAGCGCAAGGTGGCCGATATTCTCGTGACTGCTTTATTACCTATTGCACGGTACACTAGCGGCAAGTATACAACTAATGAGTTACATGTTGCTTGTTGGGAAGCTCAAGATTCCTTGAATAAACATTGCGCTCATATGCGTTTAGCTATAGGTGTAGAACAACCTCAAATGGTACAACAACCTCAAATGGTACATTCCTATTTAGTCCCAACAACCTCTATAGTGGTGGATAAGCCCTATTATTCCTCAAAACACCAAACCAACGCTGCATCAAATCCTAATCAACAGATGGATGTAGGTGAATCAAATCGACCAACTTCGATAATTCCAGCAATAACTTCTTCATCTGAATTAGACAATATTTTTGGAGGAGTAGATTAGGGTGATACAGCCGTTAGCTAAGAATTAGTAAATGGTATTCGACCTCTTTTTAAGACTTAGGTAGTGTTGCTCATTAGCGAATGAGATTTTGTAGACAAGTTGCATAGCACAAAATGACGTACTTTTGCAAGGCCAAAAGTACAATTTTTTTTCGGCTTTTTAGCGATTGCCTAGGGCGAACAGAAGACCTAAACTCTGGCTAGATAACTAGTTATTGTCCCTTGTCACAATGCTTTGAGCGTAGCTCGAACCTTAAGGAAAATATGGAACAACTAGAAAACCGTAGTGGTGAGAATCCTCACGTATTATCCGAGATCACCCGATTGTCGCAAGCGCAACAGAAAGAAGAACTGGAAAATTTATTGTATTACAAAGCTAAGCAAGGACAAGATGTTGGTCCTATTCTTCAAGCTTTGTACTATTTTGACTCAAAGAATATGACAAAGAACCAACTGGAAAAAATGTGGACGGAGGCTATCAAAGAGCGATCTGTATTTAACTCACTTCAAAAAGTGGTAATTACTGCCTTCGCGATCTTGGGGATGATTGCTTTATTCAATGGGTGGTTCATCTCCGCTAGATCATCTCATGCTCTAATACTGCCACCCGCTGCTCATAGACGCTAGTAGTTCACTACAAAGATTATGACAGGTACAATCTTTTTCATGTCTTCTTCTTTATTGTGCTACTGCACAAGTTCTACCTGTCAAAGTTTGCGTGGCGTAGTACTAGGGCTGTTCATTATGGGGAAGTACTGAAAAGCTGAAAGTGTCTGAATAAACACATTCAGCTTCCGTGGTTAGAATACCACATCAAACAGCAAACTGTCTAGATCTTCAAAATTGCGGAGATCCGCTCTGGTTTGTTGGATGTTTTGCTCATAGTTTCTGCGGCTAGCGAGTAAACTGTTCATTTGTTGCTCACCAAAATTGATGCCTATTTCCGCATGGCTGGTGGACAGTTCATTGTAATTATCGATCTCAATTTTCTTCCGACGTTCCATTTCTTCAAGCCAACCCTGGCTAATGCCCATACTTAATGCTTCTTTTTTATACTCTGGCTTGAGGGAACCATCTGGGTTAAACTGCCGTTTTTCTTCTTCAGTAAAGAAATCATAGGCCGTATAAATTGGCCAAGGTTCTGGCTCAGTCTCGTCTAGCTGCTTGAGGTGGTTATATTTTTTTTGCATCCGGCGCGTGTAGCTCGTAATTGCACCTTCTGTCATCCCTGTTGACAACATTTGCGCTCTAGCTTCAGGTTTGAGAGAACCATCGGAATTGAACTCCCTACCATGTGTGTTAAGCCATCGTTTAACTCTCATATAGAACTCCTTTATTAATGAATTTGAAAAGTTTATGTCTCTTCAGTTTAAACACTTTGACACCCGATTAAACCAGTGGATTTATACGGCTAAAAGCCCTAGCTCGATTTTAACGGAAACATTAGAAAATACTTTATTAGAATTTTATTTTCCCAATACTAACTTTTCGTTTGGACACATAGATGAGTATAGCACTCCAAAAGATTTGAAAAATCATCCAGATGGAGATGTGCTATTGTTGTCTTCCAAAACACGTCTATTGTATGGACCATCAGAATGCTTAGAAGTTATTGAAAAGTTGTGCCCTGACCGAAAAGATCGCGGGGCTTATGGCTCAATATTTCTTGGAGCCTGTAAAAATTCAATTCATGAAGAACTAAATATTTTGATAGTAGATGATAGCAGTGGAGAAAATGGAGGTATATTATCGAATGAACTGGCTTATAGTTTAGTGGGTGATTGCTATGGACAAATTTCAGTACAATTGTACGACAAACTAACTCAAAGAGAGTCTCAAGAAGATAAAAGCTATCGTGTAATTCAACATCGTTTTGGCTGGAAAGATGTGGATGGTGAAGATAATAAATACCGTTTCGGTAAAGGAACATTGCGTCCTTATGTCCTAGACGAAATAAAATATGCTAATTCCCAAAATGAACCTAAAATAGATTTGATAATTCCCATTAGTAGTTTTAAGGGGACAGATAAGGATAATCCTGATGGACCATCTAAGCCTCAAATTAAACCAGGGCTATATAAACAGCAGATTTGGCTAGCAGAAAAAGCGCAGTCTGAGCAAGGCAAGATGGCGATATCACAATTATTGGCATCTTTTCCGCAAGGGGTTAAAGACTTTGCTGAAGAACTGGAAGCACAGGCGAAGCAGTTGACAGAAGCTCAAAATGATCCTAGAAAATTAGCACAATTTTATTGTGAGAATTACGAGAAATATAGAGGACTGTCAGTAGTAGATGAAGACCTAGACTCAGGCACAGAAGAAGAAGAAGCTAAAAAAGGGACTGCATTCATGTATAAGTTGATCAAAGCTGATTTATCAGGTCATCAACAACTATTGGAGATCAAGAAAGTTCAACAAGAGTTAAGTCGCTTCATGCAAAGTCAGTGGCGTGAAATTGCCATTGGTAGAACACTGACCTTTGATCGTGGGATGATCATCCCCTCTAAGGAACTCAAAAATGGAGAAATTTGTGTGCCCTGGATCAAGGAAGGAGAAAAAGTACTAAATTTTCGTTCTCCTTTTCTTAATTCTAACGGCATGTGTGTCTCCATTAATAAGCATGTTCAAGACCGTTTTGGCCCAGATGATAATTCTTTAAAGGGTATCATTGTAGTTAATGACGAAGATCACAAGCGTATCCAGGCTCGAATTAAAGCACTAGAAGCGCAAGGAATACAACACAATGAAGTAGATCCATTTGAAACTGAATCAGAACGACAAGCACGAGATTTCGACGGTGACTGTATAGGTGTAGCACTAGCGAGTAAATATCCTAATCTTTTATCTGAGGCCGAACATAGAAATCTTCCTCAAAATGCCTATGCTCCAACAGTAAAACTGAAAAAACAGTCATTTTATTTAGAGGACGGAACTCAGCCTCCTTTTGAAGAAATCGCAATCCACATGAGCGATAGCATCAGTGTAGGAGTTATTAATAACCATGTGACAACTTTAGAAGCTCTAGAGTCAGAAATTGAAATTCTGAAAATTTATGGAACAGAGGCACAAAAATCAAATTATTTAGACACAATTTCATCTCATTATCAAAAGCTTTTTGAGCTTGAACACAATAAAAACCCAAAAATTATAAGAGAACAATATAAGCCCTATATGGAAAAGGTGGTGGAACTAGCAACTGCCCCAAGAACGTTGGAAACGGTGCATCAAGCAATGGATACCAACCGCTTGTTTTATCGGGAAATGATTGAGGAAGGTTGTTATCAAAATCAGATAGCAGTTGACCTATTCAAAAGTGCCAAGACTCCACAGATGGATCTCATTAAGGAGAACAAACGCTATTTATATCGAGATGTAAATTATATTAAAGATAAAAAATCAAGTCAGAGTTATTTAAATGATGGCATCGTACCAACGGGTTATTCTCCTGTAGAACTGCTAATTAGCCAGACTAATAAATATTTTCAAGCTTCACAGCTAGAGTCTCGCCCGATCGTTCAATTTCAAGATTTATTTAAAGGAGTGGCGTTTACTCCACAGCAAAAATTTGCAGCGATCGCAGCTAAACACGAGTTCGATCTTAAATATAATGCTGCTGTAACGATGAACGAGAGGCGGTTAAAAACTGAGTCGGGGCCTAGTGCACTGATTAGGACTGCTGAAGGAAGAGAACTAGAAATAACTAATTTGCTCCGCTATCAGCATCCAGGAATTTGGAAAGCAAAAACACTGAATATTCAGCTAGAAGAAATTCCTCAAAAGTACAGAAGTGCTACTAACCCCCACGAATTGTTAGCAGTGGCGCAAATTGATGGTGAAGTTGGTGCTGCAGATGGAAAACCTATATATAGAAAATTAGGAACGGTTGCTCAGGATTGTGTGGATAATTACGGCCTTAAATCGGGAATGGTAAGTAGAGGATCTGAATTGCTCGAACTAAAACCAGCACTGACTCAAGACCAGATAAAAATATTGTTTAATCAAGCATACACAGTAGCAAACGATTTTTATGCTTCTATCCCAGAATCAGAGAAGCTCCAGGCAGCAGCAGCAGCTTGGAGTATATCAGCTTCCCGGCAGGATGAACTGGAAGTAGCACGAAAAGAAAACATAGATCAGGATCTCCTTCTTAAAAAAGTTTCTCACTTCATGTTTGCAGCTTTTTCTGGTGAGATTCTCTCTAGATTAGAGGAACTACAATTTACTAATTTGAAAGTAGTAACTATTGATAATCCAGCAAATGAATTCAGAGATAAAAAATGGAACCCACAAGAGGAACAAGCAATAGAAATCAGAGCAAGCCATCATCCTCCAGGACATGAACGCTATGGTTTGCGGTTAATCTTTGTTAAAGATGAAGATGGTGAATACAAGGAATTTGCACCAATTGAAGTTAGGGCAGGAATGCTGCCCATTGGTACTAAGGCCCAGGCGACGATGAGCGAGGGTGAAACTTATACAGCGAATGCGACTATCGAAATACCAGGAAAACCGCTAGTTGAAATTACTATTAAAGAACTGAGCAAGTTTTCTTATGCAGGGGTAGAGTTTAAGGCCGACCCCGTAACTTTAAAATTTGGAACTATTGAAATTCCTGATCAATCAGTAAAAATAAAGCTGGGTGAAAAGACACTGGGAGAATTAGACAGTGATTCTGTCGAGCAACTGAGAAATCATAATTATCTAAAAAACGGCAAGCACTTAAAATTAAAATTAAAGTCAATTGCTGAAAGGGATAATAGAGCTTTTGTTATAGGTTCATCTCCAAATGGGAATTTGTTAAAAATTAATAAAATTAGCTTTTATGACTTTTCTGGTCAAGTGTTTAATGACCAGGAATACCGCGAACTCACTATTAAAATGCCACCTAGTAAAACTAGGGATGCAGTATTTCTGGATGATAAATTATTGGGAGTTCTCTTTTTTAAAAAAGATAAAGAAGCACTCTCAAAAATGGGATTGCTCAAGCCAGGGGAGTTGACGCCTGCAAACGCAATACTGCAAAGCAATTTCTCTCATACCTTTGTCAATGTTAATCCTCAGACTGTTGAATATCCGCAAACATGGACTAAGGCATTTCAAGTTTTTGGGCGGACTGATGTTAACCAAGAGCAAGAATTTATGATCAACAGTAGTGAACCCATACTTCAAAAAATCAAAGAGCGCCCTACATTTTTATTTTCGACTTTAGAACAAAAAACACCGGAAGTATTGGGGATGGCAGTAGATAATCACAAAACTAAAATTGTCAGTAATTGGCTCACTTCTCAAAATATGGAGTTTTATCAAGTCCCACCACCAGAAGTCGGGCCAGAAACAAAAAAAGGGCTAACAGTATTTCATTTGGTCAGCGATTCTATACCTCAAAAGACTCTTGAGAGTATGACTCGCAAATTCGGACCAGTCATTAACTCACCTGCTGAGTATAACCAAAAGCTTAGCTCTCTCCCTAAACGACCAGCTTTGCTGCAACCAGTGTTGTCTTCTGGGCAAGAGATAGAGCAAGTAGCACTACCTACACATCATCCTCAAACTCAATCATCTAAGGTAGGGAGAACCGAACCAATAAGTGTAGAAAACCGTCCATTGGTAACTCAACAGAGTTTACAAGCTTGGTATACCATGGCTGATAAACTGGGTAGGAGCAATGAATACAGACAGCGAATATTAGAAGTTACTGCTTCTTTTGAAAGTGGAGAGCAACTATCCTCAAAAGCTTTAGCGGCAATGAACCAGGATACTCAAGAATATCGCGTCCTCAACCGACTAACTGAAATTGCCCAAAAAATTAGTCCTGTTTTGGGCCAATGGAAACCAGATGGCTCTGTTCAAGCACAAGGAAAAATCTATGATATTTCCTTTCATCCCGAACGCAAAGATTTAATTATTTCTCATAAAGATGGAGATGTGGTTCTAGATGTACGTTCAGGTAGAGTCCAAACTAATAATGTCTCACCTGAAGTCATTCAAAACTTTGAGCGTGCTCATGATAAAGTTCAACAAGCACTTTCTCAAATAAAATCTAGCCCGGAATTATGAAAAAGCTGCATTTTCTAGTTTTGAGCTAGAAAATGCAGAAGAAAATTATGGGCTTAATACCCTAATGACTGCTGCCAGAATTTCTGGTGCTTTGTCTGAATTTGGAATGAAAATTCTTGCGCTGAAGGCAATTATTTCAGTGAAACAGCCAACTGCGAGAAGCTTCTCTTTCATATGTAAAGCATGTGTTAATTCCAATCGTACTTCGTTGGCCACAAATGATCTTCTTAAGAAGATGCCTCCAGGGAGCTTTTCTGAAATTTGCTTCTCCAGAACTAGCTTTACTAGCTCTTCTGGACTGAGGGACTGAGACTTCATCCCCAGCTTTTCAGACACAATGTGTAGACTTTCTGGATTGACTACACGTCCTAACACTTTCTCCCCATTGCTTAATTGTAGTCGATATACGCGACTACTATCCTCTGGAAAGAGCTTCCAAATAGGCAGAAGGATGCCAGTTATTAAATGTAGATAATCTTTGGTAACTTTCGGCAGTTTATTTACCTCTTGGTCCCAAGTGGTTCTAAATTGCTGTTCTGTTACCTCAGTCCAATGAGATTCTTGTTCCAATGTTTGTTTTGAAACACGCATCTCTTTTTCTGGTCTGATTAATAAGACCCGTGGAATTATGCCACCCTCGTTATTTAATGCGCTGGTTGTGGGAATGCAAATAGCAGCATTTCCAGACTTTTGGTTGATCATCAATCGACCTCGATGAGATCTACTAAAGTCAATCATTTGTTGAGCCGTTTTGAAGTTGGTGTTTTGATGCCTCTCAATTTTCAAATAGTGAGTGCTACTACCAGTACGATGCTGATATACTTGTTCTTTGCTGATAAGTTCAAGCCGTTCGGCTCGAATTGTTTCGACACCCACTTCATACACCCCAGCAGCGATCGCGGCTTCAACTTCCTGGTTGAGTAGCATTTCAAAGCGTTCAAAGATCAGGTTTTGCATCTTGATCTTCAAAGCTAGTAAGCGGTTGAGAAATTGCCGTAATGGTGGCAAATCGACTCGCATTCCCCCTTCGTGAGAAGTAAGTGATAATCCCGTGATTGTTTCAAATAAGCCTAAAGGCATTTCAAGGAGCCTGCCTTGATAAATTTGTTTGTACAATTGAAACAGGGCTTGGTTTGCATAGTCAGACTCTAGATTGTCTTCAGCCGTAAATATCCCGTTGCTGCCAGCTTGTCTTTGCCCACGAGTGAGTGCCCCGAGACTGTCGAGTCGTCGGGCTATAGTAGAGATGAACCTGCGTTCACCAGTGACATTGGTAGTAACTGGACGGAAGACCGGTGGGTAACATTGGTTGCTCCTATGGGTCCGTCCAAGGCCCTGGATTGCGTTTTCCGGTTGCCAGCCTGAGTTCAGCAGGTAGTGTCGGCGACGACGCCTATTTTTGCAATCGAGGGCTGCATGATAAGACCGTCCAGTTCCACCTGCATTACTGAAGACAAGGATTTGTTTCTCATCATCCATGAATGCAGCAGTTTCAGCAATATTTGCACTACTACTCCTTGAATCGACAAATAGCCGTCCAGTTTCGTCCTTCAGTATCCGCTTGCTTCTCCCGGTAACTTCTGCTACTACCTTTTCTCCAAAATGCCACAACAAGATTTCCAGTGCCCCCGGTACAGGGTCAAGGCTTGCGATCCTCTCAACAAGCTGATCTCTTAGAGCGAGAGCTTCTTGTGAGATGATTGGAGAGCCATCATTATCAACAACTGGTAGTGATCGTTGTTCGCCATCTTCGACAGAATAGACCTCATGAAGTTGGATGGGAAATGCACTCATCAAATAATCCATTACATATTCACGTGGTGTCAAATCGACGTTGATATCCTTCCAATCTTCTTTTGGGATTTCATTGAGTCGTCGCTTGAGCAATTCTTCGTTGGTCGAAACTAGTTGGACAACAACGGCATAACCTTGGGCTAAATCTGCCTCTATTGCTTTGATTAATGTTGGGCACTTCATCCCTGTCAGCAAATGATCGAAGAATCGCTGTTTGTGCGACTCAAACTGTGATATTGCTGACATCTTTGCAGCACGATTGTAGGTGTGTTTAGAACCTACAATAGAACCTACAACGTTACATGCTTCAAGGGCTTTGTGCAAATTGCTGTGTATAATTTGGAACACTTCGGCATAACTGTCGTATATATTCTCCTGAGTAGGAGTTAACTCAACTTCTAGTGGTTCACATTCTACACCTTCAAAGCTCAGCGATCGCGCCAGGTATAAGCCTGACTGCTTCAAATCCCTGCAAAGGATTTCCTCAGCAGCTATCCCGCCAGCCTCAATTGAGGAGACAAAGTCTTGGGGGGAATTAAATGGAAAATCGCCAGTTAGCCAAAGTCCTAAGCGATTAGCATAACAGAGATTTGAAACTTTTGAGGCTCCAGTTGCAGAGATATAAACAACCCGTGCCGATGGTAGAGCATTTTGTAATCGTAAACCAAATATACCTTGCTGGGATGCTTTCTTCATCCCGATATTTCCCGGCTCGCCGATTGCATTTCCCATGGCGTGATATTCATCAAAGGCAATGATTCCCTCGAAGTCTTTGCCTGCCCACTCAAGAATCTGCTTAAGTCGGCTTTTCCCACCTTTTTCTGATCGCAGTGTAGAATAGGTTAAGAAGAGAATACCCTCTTTAAAAGGTATAGGAGCGCCAAGCTTGATGTTGGAAAGGTCTATTATATCCTTATCGTTGCCTCCTAACGCTCGCCAGTCTCTTTGGGCGTCTTCGAAAAGAGAAGTATTCTTGGAAATCCAAATTGCTTTTTTGCGATTTTGGCACCAGCCGTCTAATATCATACCTGCTATCTGACGACCCTTTCCCGCCCCTGTAGAATCCGCTAAGTACCAGCCTTTTCTGAACCTGATAGCGTTTTCTTGGCCACTTGTTGCAACACTTATGTTATCGTAAGAATCGTCAACTATGTATTCTCCAGCAAGAAACTCACTATGAGCCTGCCCTGCATAAATAATACTCTCAATTTGAGGCTCTGACAATAGCCCGTCTTTAACAACTTGGAGAGGCAATAATGGCTTGTATGTTGGTATTGGAGGTGCAACAAGTGCTAACGCCGCACTTTCGCACAGTGGTGATGGATGTGGTTTGGCGTCAAAAATGTTAATTCGTTGTGGTCGATAAGGTTCGTAGAGCGTGTCTTTTAACTCGGTGTGTGTGTTTTCACCATCTATGATCGAGTACTCTATAGGCACAATATCAGTGAATTGTGCTTGTGTAGATTGTTGTACGTCAGATTTTGTTGGCTGAAACTGTTGTTGATTTTTGGCAACGATGTGTATCGGCTTAGATTTAACTTGTTGAGCAGTTTGACCAGTAACGCTTGATTTCTGCAGTAAAGGTCTTTGTGGCAGATGCTTAATTGCACATAGTAACTCTGGCAAATCTACTATGTTGGTGTTGCAGTTAAGCTCTTCGTTGGTGCTCTTAATTTTGTCAACAACAAGTAATCGTGTGTTTATGCTTGTTCCATGTTTTACATAAGCTTTGCCGCTTATGCCTACAGACATTTGAATAGACGCTATCTCTTTTAGTTTGGCAAAAGTGTCTTTGTGCGCGGGATTACCTGGCGAAAACCAATTAGCAGTAAGTGCCACTAGTCTTCCTCCCTCCTCCAGCCTTTGTAAGGCTGATAGGACGTGACGATCTGTTGCGTCACTGCATCTTGCGTTAACCTTTGGCGATGCACTAAAGGGTGGATTCATCAGAACCACTGTCGGTCTGGTTTTTCCTGCTAAATGATCGTTAATTTGTTCTGCATTTACTTGAAATAATTGGATTCCAGGGAATAATCGTCGCAGTATTTTGTTTCTTTCGTCGGCAAGTTCATTTAAAATTAAATTTGCTCCTTTTAATTGAGCGAATTGTGCCAGTAACCCTGTACCAGCCGAAGGTTCTAAGCAGATATCAGTACACTGTATTTGTGCTGCTAAGCTCATCAAAAAAGCTATTGGCAGAGGAGTTGAGAACTGCTGCAACTTAATCTGTTCATCCGAGCGTCTGGTTTGTGTTGGACAAATCGATACAATTTCTTGCAAGTTTTGCAATATTTTTGTTGGGTCTGTTGTTGAGAACAAAGACTGTTGTGAAGAACGCAGATATAATATCTGTGCAACCTCAACTGCTTCGTAGGCGTCCTTCCACGCCCACGCTCCTCCCGCTGCCGTACCGTGAAAGTATTGGTTCATCGATGTTTGGAGCACAGCATTGGAGATAGGCTGATTTTTAGAAAGTAAAGTTGCAATCTTTTGTCCAACATTAAGTACTGATTGTCCATAATCAAGTACTGTTTGCATATCGAACAAAGACCCTTGTTTATAAAGTTGCTGTACCATAATATTTATTAATGTAATAATGTTTCACTCATCTCTGGCGTAGCCAGGTCTTTTTTTTATTGATGTATGCATAGGATTTGTGCCCAGAACTAACACGAGTTCTGGGCATTAAGGTTTATGCTGCTAAGGGAGATCCTTAAAAATAAAAACAAGCGCCAATGTTTGTTAGTTCGCTACTCGCAGAAAGATATTTGTTGTAATAAGGCGCTTGTTTTTATTTCATGGCAAGTGTCTAAGGCACTTAAGGCGTAATAAAATGTCCAACTGTGCAAGAGCCACCGAAGGCCATTGCCTCTATACTAGAGACGTGTCTGTACACCGATTAACAAGTACAGTTGGACATTTTATTTTTTGGATCTCCCTAAGCTATTTTGAGTGATTTAGGTGGTTCGTGTGGAACTTTCAGTGTGGATGTATTGTCATTCTTTTTCTGTTTTTTTGTATTGATAGGCCGAGTTTTAGTGTCAGACTTTTTTACTTTCGTACTGATTACTGCTGAGATATCATCTGTCTTTTTATCCAATTTCCCTGGATCGAGAAGTTTTTCAACTTTTTGAGTAGATGTAATAATTTCTGTGAGTGGTGTAGTGAATTCTTCAGTAAATGATGTATTGAAACTTTCCTGTGTTATTATCGGAACTCTAATTGTTACAAAAATTAGAAAAGCTCCTGTAACAAATTGAAGTGTTAAGAATGCGATGCTTAGATTGAAAATTACTTCAATTGTTAATGTAAGTAGTGATTGAATGCTCATTTTAACTCCTTTTTGTGTTTAATTAAGTATCAATTAGCGGTTATGTAAGATTAGAGCTTGCCTTGATTGCTTACGTAAATCTTTACATTTACTGCAATACATTTCATCTTGGTCAATATTTTCCTGACTGCCGCAGCGATCGCAGGAATGCATTCTAAGTATATAAATTGTTTTTTCCATGTTTTATTTCACTCCATAGTTTTTATTCAAGAGGATATTACTCGTGTTGAATATCCTCTTTCACAATTTCTACTGATCTAAGCAATGTCCTATAGTCATAGTTCTATTAAAAAAACCGTCTGTTAAATCAATCTTGAAGAAATATTCTTCATCATTAAGATAAACCTGACCATAGTCATGCTCCCCATAGGGGTCATTAACTGAATTGAAATTATTAAATTCTCGAATCAATTGTATTAATTGAAGAAAATTTTCGAAAGATAAGCTAGTCACTCTATCGGTTAAACAATATCCACCAAATTTACCGAAAGACGTATTACCCTTGCGGAATTTGTCATTAATCATTGCAATTGATGCAATTGAGTTTATCTGTTCAATGCTACTTGGATTATTCATGATTGTTAATTTTTGAAAATTGAGATTTTAGTGATTGAGTAATACGTCATTGTAGAAAGCCCCCTGCTAACTTTTGTGAAAGCAAGGGTCTTCTCTAATTCTCTAGATTAAGTATTAACTAATACTCGTCCATTCGCATTATCAGCAGGACACGTATTGTTACGGCTGGATTACTTGGATCTTCAGATGCATACTTTTCTGATAGATCGTAATAATCTATTTTGAAGCAATATTTCTCCTCCTTAAAAGTAAAGGAGCCAAAGTCATGCTCCCCATATGGGTCATTATTTTTATCGAACTGGTTAAAATTTTGAACCAACTTTAATAAATCAGTCAGTTCCGTGGGTGACAAAGCGCTAACTCCAACTGTCATTTTGTACTTACCCAGTGTTTTGTCACCTTGACAACGCAATCTGTCGTTAAGTACTGCAATTGGGTTAAGTTGTGCAGAATTTGCAGAATTTGGATTATTCATGATTATTTGTTGTGATTTTTGATTTTTAGTAATTGATAATTAAAAGGGAGGTTCTAGTGGAATTACTGCCCACCAATCAACTACTTTCCAACTCGACTTCACACCTAGTTTTTGAATCATTGTTAGCACTGCATTTTGCTCAGGAACGCTAACAACTAGTGTTAGTGTTCTTGTCTTTATCCAACCATCTGTCAGCAATATTTCTCGTTTTGTCAGTACATATTTGACTGTTGAAGGTGTTATCATCATGAAAATGAAAATGTTTTTATTTGTAGTGCTTGTTTAGCAACCAAGCATTCAACCTTCCTAAGGCGTAGCCTATTTTCTGCGATGAAGTAGAGCGATCGCATAGTTAGTTGAAAAGCCTAGTTGCAAACAAGCTTTTCAAACCTTTTGAGGCGTAGCCTGTTTTGTCTGGAGATTTATTAGTCCGTTAGCTGCAATTGAGTAGAGCGATCGCATATAGTTTAGTTGTCAAGTCTGGTTGCATAACAAGCTTTCAATCTTTTGAGGCGTAGCCTGTTTTGTCTGGAGATTTATTAGTCTGTTAGCTGCAATTAAGTAGAGCGATCGCATAGTTAGTTTCAAGCCTGGTTGCCAACAAGCTTTTCAAACCTTTTGAGGCGTAGCCTGTTTTTAGCCTCGTTAACCTAAGTATGGAAGGTGAATCCCATACTTAGGTAAAAAAGTTAGTTACCTCGATATTCGATCTGAGTCAGAGCATATTGCTCCCAGTCAGATCGAATCCTGTAACAAATTTTCCTCAATTTCACTAATTGTGGAAAATTTAGTGGTACAGATAGCTCCTGAAATTGATGCCCTGCCACCAAATCTACTCGCATAGCAGGTGTGTGCTTAAGATTTTCAGGTGTTGGCTTATCGCCGTTAAAAATTAGGGAGTCGATCCAGATTTCTTGTGGCAAACTTAAAAACCAAGTAAAACCTCGTGTTCGAGGGCAGACTTGTTTAAGTTGCTCATGTAAATCAACCACATCCTGCCAACTTAGAATCTCAGTACGGCTACTGAGCCTAAGTTGCGCAACATAAGGTGAGCCTTGATAAGGCGACTTTACAAGATCGATCAATTCTACTACCATAAAAAAACGCTGTTCCAAAAAAACAAAGTAAAAAGAAGAAGGCAGTCTGCAGTAGGACGCGACTGCCTTCTTCAGATTTTTTAAGGCGAAGCCTTCCTGGCTATTAGATGTTGGGTTATTAAGTTGCGGTTTCTGAACTGTGAGGTGGAGAAATTACTGCTAAGGCACTTAAGGCGTAATAAAATGTCCAACCGTGCTTTGAGCCACCAAAAGCTTTTGTCCCTATACTATCAACGTGTCTGCACACCGATTAACGAGTACGGTTAGGCACTTACCAGTAATAAAATGTCCAGCCTTATTACCACGAATAACCTACTGCGCTCTGGAATTTTGCCACTAGAAAAAGGGCAGCCTTCTGTGGTTGATCAGTTGGTATCGAATTTGCCGCAAGAAAAAGAGCAGCCTTCCTCAGTTAACCCGTTCGTGTTCAGACTAATTAGTTTTGTAATAAGGCTGCTCTTTTTCTCAGGATCAGGCTCCGTGTTCTGACTAATTAGTTATGTAATAAGGCTGCCCTTTTTCTCGGCATCGGCTCCCTCACAGATCAATCAACAAAGGCTGGACATTTTATTTTTTGGATCTCCCTTAAACATTTTATTTTTTGGATCTCTCTAACGCTCTTCCATCACTTTCTCCAGAGAAAAAAATAGAATCCTTACTACACAAGACTTTCGGGCAAAAGGCATGATTCTTCCCATAATGTTAGAAAATAAAGCTCCAAACCCTCTTACGGTCTAGTGTTTAAA
>Ga0070738_10004830_pt1 | contig 15632 bp, 10 predicted proteins | sample Coa_R2_2_FD_66446 | JGI IMG/M metagenome (GOLD analysis project Ga0070738, IMG submission 66446) | Surface soil microbial communities from Centralia Pennsylvania, which are recovering from an underground coalmine fire - Coalmine... | ecosystem: Environmental > Terrestrial > Soil > Unclassified ...
CGCCTCTCTGTTTTTCGTGTCGGCATCGGCACCGATGGTTAGTAGCTTGCGATCAAAATCGACATCAGACCATCGCAGCTTAATGGCCTCCTGCTCCCTGGCGCCGCACAGGGAAAGCAATCGGATGTAGTCGGAAAGTTCGGAACCATTCTTGGAAGCAGAAACGGCGGCGGCGCAGAAAAGAGCAACATCTTCACGGGTGAAAAGCCGCCTTGCTTTCTTTTCGGTGCGCTGCCAGGGGATTCCTTCTACCGGCAGGGCCTTGATGTACCCGTCGACCCGTGCCTTCTTCAGCACGTTACGCAAAACGACGAGTGATAAGTTGCAGGTCCTGCTCGCCTTACCCTTTTCCTTCAATTTCTGCAGATGCGCTGTCAGGTGGTGTGGCCGAATCTTGTCCAAGTAAAGCTGACCGATGGAGCCGACCCAGGGCTTCAGGTGGGACTTTTCGGTGACGATGGTATCCGACTTCTTGCCCGACGTTTGGAGCCACTTCAAATAGGCTCCGTTTGCATATTCTCCAAAGCGCGGGCACCTGCCCACATGACGAAGTCGATTCTCCCTCCGCTCAACTAGCAGCTTTCGAAACTCCTCTTGAGCCTCCGCGGCGGTCCCGGCCTCGCCCAGCGGTACCCACTTCACCGACTTGGCGCCGCCGTCGTCCTCGATAGTGAGCCGGCCAAAGAACTTGCCGTTGCGCTTCCAAAGGCCTCGAATTGGGTGCTTGCGGTTGTCGAGAACCTTGGTGTATCTGTATCGGCGTGAGCTTGAACTTCGGAGAATTCTGCGTTGGGTTGCAGCACGTTTCATCGGGCAACACTGTCGCAAAGTCTGTAGCAAGCGTCAAGGTCACCCCTAATAATCAACGTAAGCTATTGATTATTAACGAGCCGATGTGGCGGAATTGGCAGACGCGCTAGACTCAAAATCTGGTATCCGTAAGGATGTGTGGGTTCGATCCCCTCCATCGGCACCAATCTGAAATCTGCATTGAAGCCGACTAAAGTCGGCGCTCCGGATTATCGCTGGAATCCTGAGTCTGGGTTTCCTCGCGGCCATCTAGTCGTCGCAATTCAAGCCAATCGGGTGTGAGGTCATTCCGCCCGCAATCTATCATCCGGGCCACCTCAAATTCGGCCACTGTGCGACCGGCGCACACCCTGGATTTCAAAGCTCGCAACCCGTATAGTAGGCGCAACGCATGAACCCATCCCCGCGCGAGCTTTCGCATGTAGAAGTGCTGAGGCAGCGGGCAGAGATCCGCAAAGGGTTGTGGCGAGTGCACACGGCCGTGTTCGCAATCGTGACGGTGGTGATCGGTCTGGCTTTGGCGGCCGTCTTCGCTGCGTACCGAGCCGGTGAACGGGCCGATGAAGCGCGTGAAGCGAGGGACCGGGCTCAACAGGACCTCTGGAAGAGCTACCTGGCGCAGGCCATGGCTAACCGATTCAGCGCCGCGATGGGCCGCAAAGCAATCGGTGAGGAGGTGGTGGCAGCGGCTGCACGAATCCGTCCTTCGCTAGAACTGCGCAGCGAAGCGATTGCCCAAATGGCGTTGACCGATTTAAGGGAGATGCAAGAAGAGCCAATCCCGGAAACCAACGGGATGGTTGCGGTGGCGCCCGCTTCCGGCCGCTGCGCGGTGGCGCACCAGGATGGCCTGGTGGAGGTCTTGACTCTGCCGGAGCGTCGACCGGTGTTTTCCTGCACCCGCAGCAACGTTGCGGGAATCTGCTTTAGTCCGGGGGAAAAATTCGTGGGGCTGTTTTTGCGTGGCATCGGGTTCGAGGTGTTGGAGAGCAGCGGAGGCGCCTCTTTGTTTCGCACCCCGCCGATCCGAGCTTTCGATTTCAGCGGCAACGACCAGGTCCTGGCCGGGGTCACCGATGAGCATTCGATTCACTTTTATGAATCCGGCTCGGGAAAAGAACTCGGCGAGCCTTTGACCATCACCGCGGAGATAAGGGACATCGCGTTGGATGCCACCGGGGAAAGGGTAGCGGTGAATGGCGGCCAAACATTGCAAATTTGGAGCAGAACCAGGGGTTTGCTGGTGGAAAGCCCTCGAAGTGATTGCGACCTGGTGACGCTGGGCTGGTCGGATCATTTTGTGGCAGTCGGAGACGAGCTGGGCGGCGTGCAAGTCTGGGACTTGCGATCGAGGAGACAACGGCATTGGCAGGCGCATCAAATGCTTGTGGATAACGTGTTTTTCAATCACAAAGGCGACCTGCTGGTGTCAGACTCATGGGATGGATCCTGCAAACTTTGGGACCCGAACTCGGGCGGTTTAATCCTGGAAACACGGAAAGGTTTCGCGACGGCCTTTAGTCCCGATGACTCGCGCCTGAGTTACACCACCAAATCCTCAAGGCGCGCCGCCTGGGGCTGGTGGAAGGTCAGCACCCCCCGCGGTTACCGGGTGGCCGACTGTTCCGACGGCACCGGGCAGAACGTCTGGAATGTGGATTTTAGCGCGGACGGCAAGTTGGCAGCCATCTTCAAAGATGACGGCTTGCGGCTCATGAGTGTTCCCGCATTCGAGCAGCTTGCCGTCGTGCCGATGAGGCGCAGCCGCGCAGCGTTCTTCGTAGACGACGGCAAATCGCTGCTGACTTGCGGTGACTACCATCTTTCGCTGTGGCCGGTTAAAAATACGGCTGCCAGGAACCCACCGGTCGAACTGGGCGAGCCGAAGCACATCAGTCTGCCGGTCACAACTCACGTCGATGGGGGCCAGGTGAATTTTGGGCGAACGCACGTCGCTCTGCCTTTGAGCGATTCCGAGGCGGCGCTATTTGATCTGAAAACACTGGGGCCGCCTGTGCTTTTTACGAATGCCGACTACCCGAAAGATCCGGCGATAAGCCCCGACGCCAAGTGGGTTGTCACTGGTACCTTCCATGGGCGTGGCAGTGTTCTATGGGATGCCGCTTCGGGCAAAAAACTGCTGGACCTTGACGATGGCAACTGCAGCCCGGTGTTCAGTCCCGACGGACAACTACTGGTGCTGGCCGGCGACAAGGAATACAAGATCTTCGAGACCGGATCCTGGAAACTGCGCAAACGCATTCCGAGCGGCACGGCGATTGATTTGCCCAACCAGGCGGCTTTTTCCCGGGACGGCCGTTTGCTGGCGATTATAAAAGAGCGTCGTCTGGTGCAACTGCTCGATCCGCAGACCGCCACAGTCCTGGCATCCCTCGCTGCGCCCGATTCCCACTTGATTCAGGGAGTGTGCTTCAATTGGGACGGAACCCAGGTCGCGGCCATCGCTGGCGAAGCGATTCAGTTGTGGGACCTGACGGCAATTCATGCGGAACTGGCGCGGCTGGGCCTGGACTGGGACGAGTGCCATCCCGAAATCGTGCAGGCCATGACGGGGGCGATCTCGTCGCACCGCTCCGCCGTGTCTTTTGGTTCAACGCAAATGATTGTCCTGGCCGGCACGGCGGTGGGATTCGTCGTTTTTTGCGCCTGGACCGTTCTGAGAAGGCAACGACGACTTTTCCAGAGCTACGAGCATATCGACGGAGTGGTCGAGCAACGAAACCGTGAATTGGAAGTGGCCCAAGCCGAGCTGATGCACAGCCAGAAAATGAAGGCGCTCGGGACCCTCGCCGCCGGCATCGCTCACGACGTCAATAATCTTCTATCCGTTATCCGGATGTCTAACAAACTGATTGGGCGAGAAGTTAAGGACAACCCGGAGGCGGAGGAAAATGTTGCTGAAGTCGAAAAAGCGGTTCAACAGGGAAAACATATTGTGGCTTCAATGCTTGGGTACAGCAAAGAGAAGATCAACATGAGTGGAACCGTGTCCCTGCCGGAACTCGTCGAAGACAGCGTCGGCCTCTTAAGCCGCCAATTTCTCAGCGGAATTACCCTGGACCTGCAACTCGATCGCGATAGCCCGCCGGTGGCCGTTGCCCGCGCGCGCCTCGAACAAATCCTGCTCAACTTAATCGTTAACGCGGCGGAGGCGATGAACGGAAAAGGGCGTCTTAGAATTGAAGTCAACAGCTGCGTTGCCCCCATAACGAAATGCGAGGTCCGACCGCCCAATCCCGCCCCCAAGTACGTGGAACTGCTGGTCGCCGACAGTGGTTGTGGCATTCACCCGGATGTTCGCTCGCGCATCTTCGAACCCATGTTCACGACCAAGGTCAGGGGGGCCAGCCGTGGAACCGGACTTGGGCTTTCAATGGTTTACACAATGGCTGAGCAGGATGGCCTGGGGATCGGCCTTTCGAGCGAACCTGGCAAAGGTGCCACGTTCCGGATCATCATCCCCGTACAAGCGACGAGCGCTTCAACGAGGAACCCCGAAGAAAGTCACTGAGCATGTGCGCCATTGGCACAGTATACAACCGACCCGGATCAGATAGGCTGGTCCAAAATTCAGCCTGGTATGAGCGACTCGAAACTTGCCGATATCTTGATTGTTGAGGATGACCCGCGGCAAATCAGGCTCTACTCCAAGGCCCTACGCGGTTACCGGCTCACGTGTGTGTCCAATGGAACCGCCGCTTTGGAACAGGTCGAGCGCCATATTCCCGACGTGGTAATCCTGGACCACGTGCTTGCGGATGGACAGCTCGGGACCGATTTCCTACCGCAACTTAAGAACGCAGCCGGCCATGTGCCGGTGATTATCGTTTCGGGCACGCTGGATATTCGGGGAACACTCAACGCACTTCAGGGGCCCAGGTCCGCGCATTACGTGATCGAAAAACCGGTCGATCTCGATGAGCTGGAACTTGTGGTCAAGACCGCCCTCGACGAGTGTGGTTTGGCCGAAACCGTGCGGTCGCTGCAATCGCTCGAGCGCGCAGAGAAGATTGAAAGCAACGAACCGGAGCGGCGCTTCACGGAACGTCTTGCCCGGCAGGCAGAACTCCTCAAAAGGTTGCGCGGGACCGTGCAAAGGCCCAACATTTCGAACCTGGCAGGGCATTTCAAGGTGTCCCGCAAAACCATTATCCGCGATTTGAACGATCTTATTCAGCGCGGCCAACTGGATGCGTCAATCTACCCCGAGTGGCACGAGTAGAAACCTGAACCAAGGCGTTGCAGGACCGTTGCTGGGCCGCGTGTCAAATCGAAGTTGACAAATCGCAGAATCAGGGCAGTAGCAGTAAGGGTATGTTCGAAAGGTTTCCCTCTCGATTTGCGCTGCGTTTTTGCGCCTCGGCACTGGTAGCCGCCCCCGCCTTCTGTGCTTGCGCGGCAAGCACCAACTCCGAAAGAGCCTACCTTACGGACGTGTTCGCCGGCCGCAGGGTGCTTAAATTCCAAATTGATATTCCGGACAAAGGAATCCAAAAGCTCACGACGGAAGGATGGGGTGGAGCTCGGCGTCCTTACGCCCTGGCCACGGTGACTGAAGGCGGACAGGTTTACACGAACGTCGCGATTCACCTCAAAGGAGGCGCTGGCAGTTATCGCTCGATTGACGACAACCCGGCACTGACTTTGAATTTCGAAAAATACGCTGCCGGCCAAAGCTTTCACGGCCTCAAAAAGTTTTCGCTGAACAACTCTGTCCAGGACCCGACGTTTCTTAATGAAAAAATCTCCCGTGAACTCTTCAACCTGGCAGGGAGCCCGACGCCGCGGGCGGGGTTCACAACCGTGAAACTAAACGGCCGCAGCCTCGGAGTGCACATTCTGACCGAAGGGTTCAACAAACAGTTCCTGCGCGAACATTTCCAAAACGTGCATGGAAACCTGTACCAAACCCACGGCAATCAGGAGATAACCGATCGCCTCGACGTCAACTCAGGCGATGATCCGAACAACAATTCCGGATTGCGAGCCCTGGCCGATGCAATTCACCAGGAAGATCCGGAAACGCGCTGGCACGCCCTGTCACAGGCGCTCGATGTAGACCGGTTCAGCAGCTTCATGGCAATGGAAGTGATGTTATGCCATTGGGACGGCTATTGCATGAATCAAAACAACTATCGCGTCTTTCATGACCTCGGATCGGGTAAGATCGTGTTCATCGCCCACGGGATGGATCAGATGCTGGGCACCGGCACCTTCCACGGCGGCGGCCGGCAAGGCAGCCCGAATTGTCCGATTTTTCCGCAACTTTCCGGAGCCGTGGCCGAGGCGTTCATCAGCATTCCGGAAGGGCGCCGGATGTACCTGTCGCGTCTGGGGCAGCTGTACACAAACCTGTTCCGCGTCGATGCGCTCTTGAGCAGGGTCGATGAGTTATCGAGCGTTGTTGCCAAAGCATTGGCCGATTCGGACAACCCCCAGGCCCGGAGCTATCAACGCACGGTCAACGAGCTGAAGGCCCACATTGTAGCTCGTGATAAAAGCCTTGCGCGGCAATTGGGGGAGGCGCTGAAACCGCGCGACCCGCGTGATTACGCGCCGGTGCTCCTGACCAATTGGACCCGCAGGATACAAAGAGGGGACCCCGAATTCGAGCAAACCAGCAACGGCTCTCGAAAAAACCTGCTTCTCATTTCGGCCCGTGGAAAGGTGTTCGCTTCGTGGCGAACGCGCGCAGAGCTGGATCCGGGAAGATACAAATTCATGGGCGAAGTCCGCGTGCGCGGCGTCGAGTCGGACGAGGAATCGGCGGGAGCAAAGCTTAGGATTGCGGGCGGGCGGCCCGCCGCCCGGGTGTCCGGGAACTCCGATTGGAAGCAATTCAGTTACGAATTCCAGGTTGAAAACAATGGCGAGGTGGAATTCGTTTGCGAGCTGCGCGCGGACAAAGGCGATGCCTGGTTCGACGCTGACACACTGCGCGTCGTGCGCATCGAGTAGCCCTCAAGCACGCATCAGACCGTCCCATTTGGCGTGAAATGCGCGCGGTTATTGCCAATTGGCAATCTTTTTACTGTCTGATACGTTGGGAGACCATGGTTTTGACCCAACAAGAATTGTCGAGTTTAGTCGAGGCAAAGAACCGCTCTCCACACCAGTTGCTGGGCCTGCATCAACTCGCGGATGGCAAAGGCCTGGTGGCCCGGGCGCTTGTGCCCGATGCTGAAAAGGTCGAGCTTGAACCGGTCCTCGAAAAGGACAAGCCCAGCATCAGCCTCAAACGCGTTCCCAAAACCGATCTGTTCGAAGGAACGACCGCAGACGCTCAAAAAATCTACGCTTACGACCTGGTCATTACCGATAAAGCCGGCAACGTGCGCCGCACCCGGGATCCATATTCGTTTTTGCCGACGCTGGGCGAAGGCGATCTTTACCTGTTCGGCAAAGGCGATGAGCGGCGGATCTATGACAAATTGGGCGGGCATTTGCGCACGATCGACGGCGTAGAAGGTGCCAGTTTCGCGGTGTGGGCACCCAACGCGCAGCGAATCAGCGTCGTCGGTGATTTCAACAAGTGGGACGGGCGAGCCCACCCAATGCGCTCGCTTGGGTCTTCCGGAGTTTGGGAGATTTTTATTCCCGGCCTGGCGGAAGGAACGCATTACAAATACGAAGTCCGGAACCTGCATGGACACATCGTGCTGAAAACCGATCCGTACGGGTGCTACTTTGAGACACCGCCAAAAAACGCATCCATTCTTTGGAACACACGCAAGTTCCACTGGACGGATGACGCGTGGCTGACGGAGCGAAGGAATCGCGACGCCCTGCGTTCGCCCCTGAGTATTTATGAAATTCACCTCGGTTCATGGCGCAAAAAATCCATGGGTGAATCACTCAGCTATCGTGAGTTGGCGCAACCGCTGGTGGAGTACGTTAAAAAGATGGGCTTCACTCACGTCGAATTCCTGCCCTTGGCCGAGCACGCCTTCTACCCGTCGTGGGGGTACCAAGTCACCGGGTTCTACGCCCCAACCAGCAGGTACGGACCGCCGGAGGATTTTCAATTTTTGGTCAATGAACTGCACGAGGCAGGCATCGGCGTGATCGTGGATTGGGTCCCGGCGCATTTTCCCCGGGATGACTGGGCACTGGCGCGCTTCGACGGGACCGCGTTGTATGAACACGAGGATCCTCGCAAAGGGGCGCACCAGGACTGGGGGACACTGATTTTTAACTACGGCCGCCACGAGGTGTGCAATTTTCTGCTGGCGAACGCCCTCTTCTGGTGCGAACGCTTTCACATCGACGGCCTGCGGGTCGACGCAGTTGCCTCCATGCTGTATCTGGATTACTCCCGCAAGCACGGAGAATGGATCCCCAACCAATACGGCGGCCGCGAAAACCTCGAAGCGATCGACTTCCTGCGCCGTTTCAATCACATCACCCACACGGAATTTCCAGGCGTCATCACCATTGCCGAAGAATCGACCGCCTGGCCGCAGGTGACCCGGCCGCCTTACCTCGGCGGGCTCGGATTTTCTTTCAAGTGGAACATGGGTTGGATGCACGACACGCTGAATTATTTCGGCCGCGACCCGGTGTATCGCAAGCATCACCAGAACGACCTTACGTTCGCGATGCTGTATCATCATCACGAAAACTTCATCCTGCCGCTTTCCCACGATGAGGTCGTGCACGGCAAAGGATCGCTCCTGGGACGGATGCCGGGAGATGACTGGCGCCGGTTCGCCAACCTGCGCACGCTGCTGGGTTATCAATGGTTTTTCCCGGGAAAAATGCTGCTGTTTATGGGCGGAGAATTCGGCCAAAGCGCCGAGTGGAACGCCAACGGCGAACTCGATTGGTGGTTGCTCGGGGCCGGGCCTTACCATGCCGGCGTGCAGCAACTCGTGCAGGACCTCAACAGGATTTATGCATCCGAACCGGCCCTGTGGCAGTCAGATTACGACCACACCGGGTTTTATTGGATCGACGCCTCCGATCATGACAACAGCGTGCTTTCGTTCGTCCGACAGGACGCCAGTTTTCAAAACCTGGTCGCCGTCCTTTTGAACCTCACTCCGGTGCCGCGATTGAGGTACCGCGTCGGCCTGCCCAAAGCCGGGAAATGGAGGGAAGTTTTCAACAGCGACGCCAAAGTCTACGGAGGCAGCAACGTGGGCAACATGGGTGGTGTCGTGGCCGTCCATCAGAAGCGCCACAACCAGCAATTCTCGGCTGAAATGACGCTGCCGCCCTTGAGCATCATCGCTTTTAAATCTGAAGAAGACCTGAAGTAGGCCGCGCCTCAACGCCAAATCACCGCAGGTGCGCGTCGAATTTAGGGGGCGCGCGCACGCGCGGGTCCACCTCGAACCTGGCTTCTTTGCGGGCAAGAACGAATTTCGATTTTCCCGCCAGGGCAGCCAACTCCAGCGCTTCCATTCCGTCAATGTTCCAGGCGGCGAAGCTGTGCCGGTAGAAATGCCACGAACCAGTCGAATAACGCCACGGCCGAAGCGCGATCTTCAGCGACTGCCTCAAGACCGGTTCCAGGTAATCCCAATCCTTGTCATTGCAGACCAACCGCGCAACGCGGACCCGGTTTTTTAGACGCTCGGCGGTGCGGCTATCCTGGACACGGTTGTCCGGTTCCAAGGGATCTTCATCAGTGTGTAAAAGCAGAAAAGGGGGCTGGAACTCAGCCCGGATGTAGGTCTGAGAGGCCAATGCGAGCACAGCATCCAGCAAGGTCGGATTCGAGTTGGTCAGAACGGCGCGCGCCCGGCGAAACAGGTAAAATTCGTCGGTGGCCCCGGGCATAAACACAAGGGCCTTGACGGTTTCATTCGATTGAAAGGCCTCGAGCATCACCGCAACGCAGTTTGTCCGATCCAATTCATTCACCGGGGCTTTTAAAGGCATCCCGGCCAAGGCGCTCTGCCACGACTGGGCGGCGTGGAGGGAGCCAGGCTGTAAGGCGGCCCAAAGGATGAATCCAAAACCAGAAAGCAGAATGGAACGGAAACGGTTTTGAAGCATAGCGAGTTAGAGGGCCAGCTGAACAATTCGCTCCTGCGCTTGCTCTTCCCATCGCGAATAATAGCTGAACAGCCGGTAAAGCTGTTCCAACCGGCGAAGCATGGTGGCGCGCGCCACGGCGTCGGTTCGCGCCTGGTCCATCCAGCGCGCGTCAATCGCCTGAAGTTCGGTAAGAAGTTCCTGTCGCCGTTCAGTTAACTTCTTTTGAAGTTCAACGAGCTGTTCGGTCAGAACCTGCCCGGCCTCAAAACAGCGCACCTGCAGCAGCGGAGAAGTGGTCTGCTCCTTTTCTTTCAGCAAAGCGTCCGCTTGTTTCAGCAAGTTGCCGACTTGCATGAACAAGTCCATGAGGTCCTCGGGGATCTGCTGAACCTGTGCCGGCTTGGCGCCGGTCTCGGTCTCCAGCAAGTGCTGCAGCCGTTCCTTTGGTTTCTTCAAGTGCTGATACGCCTCGTTCAATTCGGCGTAGCGGCGTTCGGCAGCGCTCTTTTCAGCGGGGTCAGTTCCGCCGACGTGATCCGGGTGGAACTCCGAGCTTAAGGACAAGAACTTGGCCTTTAGACCCTCAGGATCAAGCCAGGGCCGATGCGGCTCGCCAAGCAGCGCGAAGTAGTCACTCGTCGATGATTTCATCCCTGTGCAGACCCTGGAACCCGATCCAGGTCAGGCGCTAAAGCTTTCGCCACAGGAACAACTCGTAGCCGCGTTCGGGTTTTTGACCTTGAACCCGCCGTCCAGGGCGTCCAGGTAATCCAACTCACTTCCAGTGACGTAGAGCGCGCTCTTTGGATCGACGACGACCTTGACGCCGGCTGTTTCAACGAGGATATCCCTGCTGGCCGGGGCGTCCTGCAAATCCATTTTGTATTGAAGACCCGAACAACCACCGCCCACCACCGCCACACGCAACACGCCCGCAGGACGGCCTTGCCTGGAAAGCAGGGAGCCTACTTTGGCAGCGGCACTGGGCGTCAGCTTGATCAAACGCTCGTCGCCGACTCGAAAGGCGGGGACGTTGGTTGGTTTAGCGGCGCTATTTGCAATCATGCCAGGCAGGTGAAACGTAGGCGTTAACGCGTACAGCGTCAACCCACGCTTCAAATCCCGAGTTGTTTAAAACGCCGTTTGACTTGCTTAAAATGGAAATCGACGGAACAGAGCGCTTCCAATTCGCCTTTTTTGAAGTGCGACGCCACTTCGGGGTCGCTCTTTAGTTGTTCGAGGAAGTCGGCGTCGTCACGGCCGGCATGTTTTACGGCCCAGGTTTTCATGGCGTTTCGCTGCACTAATTCATAGGCCTGCTCCCGGGACAAGCCTTTCCGTATCAACGCAAGCAACACTGTCTGCGAGTTCCACATGCCCAGCGACAACTGGAGGTTCCGCTTCATGTTTTCGGGATACACCACCAACCCGTCCACCAGTTTGGTCAAAGTCACAACCATGTAATCCAGCAATGTGCAGGAGTCGGGAAATATCACCCGTTCGACTGAGCTGTGGCTGATATCCCGCTCATGCCAGAGGGCGACGTTTTCCAGGGCAGCGATCGAGTTTCCACGGAGCACCCGGGCCAACCCGGTTAGACGTTCGCCAGTGATTGGATTGCGCTTGTGCGGCATCGCGCTGGACCCTTTCTGTCCCTTGGTGAACAATTCTTCGGCTTCCAAGACCTCGGTGCGCTGCAAATGCCGGAACTCCGTGGCCCAGCGTTCAATGCTTGCGGCGACCAAAGCGAGCGTTCCGATGAACTCGGCGTGGAGGTCGCGCGGGACCACCTGGGTCGCGATCGGCGCCGGGCGCAGGCCCAACCGGCGGCACACCGATTTCTCGATTTCCGGCGACAGGTGCGCGCTTGTGCCCACGGCGCCGGACAATTTCCCGACCGCCACGGTATGGCGCGCATTTTCCAGTCGCTGCAACGCGCGGCCGAACTCGTCGTGCATGAGGGCCATTTTCAGGCCAAACGTGGTCGGTTCGGCGTGAATTCCGTGGCTGCGGCCGATCATCGGAGTGAACTGGTGTTTGCGCGCCTTGGTAGCGATGACCCGACGAAGCTCCTTCACATCCTGGATCAAAATGTCCGCTGATTGAGCCATTTGAACGGCAAATGCCGTGTCAATGATGTCACTGCTGGTCAGGCCGAAATGAAGCCAGCGGCTTGCCGGTGCCCCGATGTTCTCCGAGACGTTGGTCGTGAAAGCAATCACGTCATGGTTCAGAGTGCGTTCGAGTTCCTTGCACCGCTCCAGGCTGAAGGATGCCCGAGCTTTCATTTGCTGAAAATCTTTCCGCGGCACTAACCCCGCCTCGCACAAGGCTTCACTGGCTAACAACTCAATCCGCAGCCAGATTTCCAACTTGCGCTGTTCGGTCCAGATTTCCCGCATCTCGGGCCGAGAGTAACGTTGAATCATGCGCGCACTGTAAGAAAGCGGCCACTTTGTGTCGAGGCGAGGCTGCGAAAGCTGACTGAAAACCAAGGTTACAACCCAGTTCCAACTGCCGGAAAACTACAACCCGAAAAGTGGAACTATCTTTTGCCCATGCGCTGGCGGGCGGTTTCGAGGATTCGCCGCTCGCGCTCGGTCAGGCTCTGGATGCCGTGAGCTGAAATTTTATCCAGAATGGGATCGACTTCCCGGCTCAGGAAATCATCCGCGGGCGCTTCACTTTCAGAAACGCGCTTGGCCCTGGCCCATTTTGCGGAACTGCTGGAACTGACCCTGACAAGGCGCCGAGAAGGCTCTTCACGGCCTCGTCGCAGGGAAGGCAACCGCAGGGTCCAGTTCATCGCATACCGGATAAAGAAGATGCCGGCGATCATACCACCCAGGTGCGCCGCATCTGCTACCGCGCCCATGTTGGATGGGAACAGGATTCCAAAAATCGAAATTAGCGCCGTGAACAGAAGCAGGAATTTCGCGCGCATGTTCACAGGCACAATGAAGAACAGGAGCAAGGTCAGCATGCGCTCGGGGAACAAGGTCGCATACGCGGCAACCAGGCCCAACCCACCCGCCGACGCGCCTACCGTGGGCGCCAAAAATGCCCGCGCCCAACTCGAGTGGGGAAAGACCTCCGACAAGCTGCCGAAACCGGCCTGGAGCAAACCTCCGATCACGCCACTGCCAAAATAAAGAATTAAAAATCTCCGGATCCCCAAGGCAATCTCCACCTCACGCCCAAAGACATAAATCGTCCAGCAATTCACTAGAAGGTGGAAAAGGTTGGCATGCATGAACTGGAAGGTGAGCAACTCCCAGACGTAACCGTGTTTGAGGCCGTTCCAGCTCAAAGCGAAGTGGTCAGAACCGAACAAATGAGGCGGGAACCCGTAGCGAAAGCATTCCACCAGGAAAGCCACTACGTTCGCAATCAATAAATATATTGTCGCAGACCTGCGGGAATCAAAAGTCGATTGCCGCATGTAATAACGGTCCTCAATCATAAAACTCTGCATGGGAACGTAGACGCGGACACATGATTTTTCAATTGAGCATTTGCAGCCAGGCAACCAGGCGGACAAAACGCGCCAAAACAAGCCTGGAATCCGCCTCCTTACTTCGGCCGCCTCTATTTTGGCGGTTCAAAATCGATGCCATGCGCCCTGATTTGGTAACCGTCGCCTGAGGTTGCGGCCACAAGGGTTTTGATTCCCGGTCGCAGCTTCGCCAGCGCATCGTGGCCCGCCGGACCTAGCGTCAACAAGGCTGTCGAAAGCGCGTCGGTTTCAGTTGCTGACGGAAGAACAACCGCGGACATCACGGCATTGATGGCGGGTTCACCCGTTCGCGGGTCGATGATGTGCCCGAACGACTTGCCACGTGACTGGAACGATTTGCCCCAAACCGCCGAAACCGACAACGAAGCATCGCACAGGGTTACCGTGGCAAACGGCCTGCCTTTCTGCCCAGAATCAGGGGCCGGGCCGCTGGGGGAAGCAGGCTTCGGGGTTGAGTCAATAGCGGTAGCCGCGAAATCGACCTGTGCGGGGCTCGGAATCTCAATTCTCCACGCGTCCACGTCCTGCGGACGGCCCAGGCCGTAAATGGTACTAGTGCCGCCGTGCAAAAGAGCATTGGACACTCCCGCCTCCAGCAAGACTTCCACCGCCCGTTCGATGGCGTAGCCTTTGCCGATGGCTCCAAGATCGAGCATCATGCCTTCCCGTTCGAAACGAACCGTAAGGCTCGACGGTTCGAGCAACACCCGCTGCATGCCCACAAGTGACCGCGCCGCGGCAATTTCCTCGGCCGAGGGCAGGCGGCCGGTACCTCCCATGAACCCCCAACAGCGCACCAACGGCGCTATCGAAATGTCAAAAGCACCTTCGGTTTCCCGGGATAAAAGGCAGGCACGTTCAAGCAGGTGAAAGACCTCAGGAGTGACGCGCACCGGTTCGAACGCGGCGCGCGTATTGACCCGCGCGATGTCACTTTGAGGTTTGAACACGCTGAGACGACTCTCCAACCGCTCGATTTCAGAGAGCGCCTCCTCACCGGCAGCGCGCAACGAGACAGGATTATCGCCCAGCAACACGATCTCGAAGCGTGTGGCCATCGCATTGCGAGCCACCCTAATCAGAGCCATAAACGCAAAAAACGGGTTCCGCATGCCTGGCGAGCGGAACCCGTGTGAGATTCAGGCAAAATTAGGATTGAGCCAGCGTCCCGTAACTGATCGGCGTGATTTCTTTGCCGTCGCCGTTGGTGATCTTGCGGGTCTTCTCGTCGAACAAACAGGTGGTATTCAGCCGGTCGGACATCTCCGCCAGTGAAATGACTGTTTGAACCCGAATCGCCAACTCGATGTTGGCATTGGTCTGTTGCCCGGAACGGATGCAATCGAACCAGTTCTTCTCGTGAACCCGGAGGTCTTCGGGTTGCATTCCGGTCATTGTCTCGGGGTCAATATCATCGGCAAATTCTTTTTCAGGAACGACTTCGACACGTTCGCCGCTGCTGCCGATGTTTAGCGTGGCTTTATGAGTGTAGATTGTGAACCCGGGGCTCTTGGCGTTCACGCTGCTGCACGTAATGGTAATCATGTAGCCGCTGGGGAACTCCGCCAGCAATTGAATGTGCTCCTTGACCTCGCGCTCCGGCGTGCCGGGCACTGACAAATCGGCGTGCACATTGTGCGTGCCAATTGAACTGACGCGGACCGGGAACTCGGGAGTCCCGGAGGCCAGCATGAGGGGATGCAACCGGTGCGGGACCAGGTCACCGTAAAGTCCTCCGCAGTAACGATAGTATTTGCGCCACCGGTGGAAATCTTCGGCGCTGAACGGCACGCGCGTCTTGACCTGGCCGAGCCAGCGTTCCCAGTCGATATTCTCCGGCTTGGTCTGTTCCTCGATCAGGTAATTCCATTCGCCCGGAATGCTGTTGCGGCAGTAATAGCCCTGGCCCCAAACAAGAGTGCCGAGCTTGCCGCCCTTGATTAATTCGGCGCATTTATGCCAACCGGCCGCCGAACATCCCTGCGAGCCAACCTGGTAAATCTTACCCGTGCGCTTGACGGCATCATAAACTTTGAAAGCCTCATCCAGGTACCGGGTCATCGGCTTCTCGCAATAGACGTGTTTGCCTGATTCCATCGCCTCGATTGAGATCGGCGCGTGCCACACGTCATGAGTGGCGATCAGAACGGCGTCGATGTCTTTTCGATCGAGAATCTTCCTGTAATCGTTGTGAACATCGGCCTCTTTGATCTCGCCCTTCTCCATGGCGAACTTGCGGCGTTTGTTGAACACATCGGATGCGGCGGCAAGCACCGTGTTGTTCTCGTTGGCTTTGTCG
>Ga0070738_10004832_pt1 | contig 15627 bp, 9 predicted proteins | sample Coa_R2_2_FD_66446 | JGI IMG/M metagenome (GOLD analysis project Ga0070738, IMG submission 66446) | Surface soil microbial communities from Centralia Pennsylvania, which are recovering from an underground coalmine fire - Coalmine... | ecosystem: Environmental > Terrestrial > Soil > Unclassified ...
TGGGTGCGCGACCACGAACCGGAGATTTTTGCGCGCGCACGCCTGCTGCTGCTGCCAAAGGACTACATCCGCTACCGGCTCACGGGCGTGGCCGCGCTGGAGATCTCGGACGCCGCCGGCACCTGCCTGCTCGATGTGAAGAAAGGCGAGTGGTCGCGCGAACTGCTGGCTGCTCTTGACTTCGATCCCGCCCTGCTCCCTCCCGTCGTGCCCGCCGACGCCGTCGCCGGGACCATCACGCCCGAAGTGGCCGCGCTCACAGGACTGCCGCCCGGCACGCCCGTCGCGGGCGGGGGGGCCGATAACGCCTGCGGGGCTGTGGGCAATGGGGTCGTGCAGCCTGGCCTGGCGCTGGTCTCCATCGGCACGAGCGGCGTTGTGCTGGCCCATGCGGACTCACCTCAGGTCGATACTTCCAGTCCTGTGCCCCGGGTGCATACGTTCAATCACGCGGTCCCCAGCGCCTGGTATCTGATGGGCGTGACGCAGGGCGCGGGCCTGTCGCTGCGCTGGCTACGCGATAACATCGGCCTGCCCGAACGCGCCCTGGAGGGCTGGACCGGCATCGACGCGTATGAACTGCTGGCCAGAGAGGCGGCAAATGCCCCAGCCGGCAGCGCCGGCCTCTTCTTCTTGCCCTACCTACAGGGCGAGCGCACTCCTCACCTCGATGCCTACGCGCGCGGCGGATGGATCGGCCTGAGCGCCATCCACGACCGCCGCCACCTGGTGCGCTCCGTGCTGGAAGGCGTGGCTTTTAGCTTGAAAGACTGTTTCGCGATCATTAATGAGCAGGGGCTGCGCATCGAGCAGGTGCGCGCAACCGGCGGCGGAGCAAAAAGTCCCCTCTGGCGCCAGATTATCGCCGATATCCTGAATGTCGAGCTCGTCACAACGAGCGCGCAAGAGGGCCCGGCCTTTGGCGCGGCGCTCCTGGCAGGCGTCGCCAGCGGCGTCTATAGCTCTGTGCAGCAGGCGTGCGAGTTGACGGTGCGGGCAGTTGAACGAACAGCGCCGCACCCCGCTCACGTGCCTCTCTACGCACGCGCATATGAGACCTACCGGGCGCTGTATCCCGCCCTCAAACCGCTCCTCTCACATCCGCTTCCCTAGCAATTTCGGGCTAAATTTTCAGGTGTCTATCCTTGTTTCGGTAAAAATACCTAGTCTCTTCGTCTATACAAAGAGAGAAAGCAATGGAAAGGATGGACACCTATCCGTATGCCTATTTTCAAAAGGTGGCCTTGCAAAAAACATCGCGCCCGGCCTGGCATGGGCACGCTTTCCCGGTGGGGAACGATAGATCAGCAGCCGACTCAGCCGATTGCGGTCGGGAAACGCCGGCGGCGGTTGCTCTTTGGTCTGGCCGTGCTTTTGCTGGCTCTGGCGGCAATTCCGGCCCAGGCGCTCCTTCGGAGCTGGTTTGCTCCGGCTCCCCGCACCGGCCCACAATTGCAGCTTCTTCTGCATCCTGATACCTCGGCAATTTACTCGACCGATCTGGACAACGCCGTCAACCTTTTTATGCAGAACATGTTGCAGAAGAACTGGCCTGCGCTCTGGTCGATGCTGGCACCTGGCGCGCAGCAGGTCTGGCAAAATGAGCAAGACTTTACGCATTTCGAGCAGGCAAAATTCGGGAAGCTCACGCTGCAAAGCTATACGGCGGGGCCGGCCTCGCTCAATCATCCCTGGCTCGATCCCGATACCACCCAGGTCTACAGCAGCGCAGCAACCTTATTCGTCTCTTTACAGGCTTCCGCGCCGCCGGGATTGCTCACAGCACCCTCGAACCTGGCACTCCAGCAGGGATTGTTTCAGCGCACGCTTTTCGCCCTCACCCAGACCGACCAGCATACCTGGAAGGTTCTCGTCGCCGGTCCGGCTGATCTCGACGCGCCCGTTCTGGTGCCGGCAAGGCCGCCGGTCAGCCATCTTATCATCCCGATTTTTATGTATCACCACGTCTCGAGTCTGCCGACGACGAATCTTTTCGACTTCAATCTCACCGTGACCACCGCCGATTTTAACGCGCAACTGAACTGGCTCCAGCGCGAGGGCTACCATACGATCACGATGACCGAACTCTTCGATACGTTCTACTATGGCAAGGCGCTGCCTGCGAAACCGATGATTCTGACCTTCGACGATGGCTACGCCGATGTCTATACCTACGCCCTGCCTGTGCTGCTCGCACATCATTATCGCGGCGTGTTCTATATCATCACCGGCCTGATCGGCAAACGCTATGTCACCTGGAGCGAGGTCCAGGCCCTGGCTCGCTCGGGCATGCAGATCGCCTCGCATACGGTCCATCACGTGAACATCGGCCAGCCGCCGGCGGGCACAACGACGCAAGCGGAATTGCTGGATTCTAAAAAGACGCTCGAGGCCGAACTGCATGAGCCCATCCAGTTTTTCTGCTATCCCACCGGCGAGCCCTTCCATCACGACTCGCTCGCGGAACGTCGCCTGGTGCTGAACGATCTCTTTAACGATGGCTACCTGGGCGCAACTCTCGATCCCGCCGAGTTTAATTCGGCCCTGCAAAATTCGCAGACCCCCTACCAGCTTCCGCGCATTCGTGTGAGCGGCGGCGAGAGCCTGGACGTGTTTATCGGCATCCTGTCCACAACGCTTAGACTCGACCGCGTTCGTTTGCAGCAATTAAACAGGATGGCATAAAATGGGGCAGATGCGCCGTATCCTGGCGAGAGGAGAATAAGAGCATGCCCATTATCCGTACACCCGATGAGCGTTTCTACAATCTGCCTGGCTTCCCTTTTCAACCTCACTATGTTGAGGTGAACGGCCTGCGCGTTCATTATCTCGACGAGGGCCAGGGCGAGGTGATTCTCTGTCTGCATGGCGAACCCTCCTGGTCCTACCTTTACCGCAAGATGGTACCGCCTCTGGCTCGCCAGTACCGGGTCCTGGCGATGGATTTCATCGGCTTTGGACGCTCGGATAAATTCACCGAGCGCGAGGAATATTCGTTTCAGATGCATCGCGATACGCTGGTAGGGTTTATCGAGGCGCTGGATCTGCAACAGATCACGCTGGTCGTGCAGGATTGGGGCGGCCTGATCGGCCTGCGCGTGGCCAGCGAAGAGCCGGAGCGCATCGCGCGCCTGGTGATTATGAATACGGGTCTGCCGACGGGCGATGTGCCGATGGGCCGGGCATTTATGCGCTGGCGCGAGTTCGCTGCGAGCATGCCCGACCTGCCGATCGGCCAGGTCATTGTGAATGGGCTTGCTCATGGCGATCAATTGCCCCCCGCAGTGGTCGCCGCTTACGAAAGTCCGTTCCCCGATGTCTCTTATAAAGCCGGGGCAATGGCCTTTCCGCTGCTCGTCCCCATCTCTCCCGACGATCCTGCCAGCCCATCTATGCGCCGGGCACGCGAGATCTTCTCCCAATGGAGAAAGCCGACTCTGGTTCTCTTCTCCGACCAGGACCCAATTACGCGCGGCGGCGATGCCTTCTTTCGTGCGCTGATTCCCGCCGCCAGGGAGCAGCCAGAGATTACTATCCACGACGCCGGGCATTTCCTCCAGGAGGAGAAGGGCGAGGAGATTGCTCAGCATATTCTGGACTTTCTGGCCCGCACTCCCGCCAAGCAGGCGTGAGCGCGCGCTGGCAGGAACCAGTATCTTCTGCTTGTGTCCTTCCGTACACTTAAGAAAGATAGGTGTGATCTTGAAGAAGAGGGCAGAGAAGTATGGCAGTGACAGTACAGATACCAGAACTGGTGCAACAGAAGCTCGCGGCCTTCGAGAGAATACAGGCCGAGTTTGAAGAGTGCTTCCGCTTTCAACAGGAGGTTCATGGACAGAAGCGTTTTTCTTCGTTTCCGGTCGGCAAGATTGTCTTCTATTTGCATGCGCTCTGGCTCTGCGAGATCAAAGACCATCTGCTTAGCGTCTATAAAAATATCCGCCGCTACGATGGGAAGCGCTGCCTGGAACTTTTGCGTGACTGGCAGGCAGGCCAGAACGCGCCGGTCGTGGCGTTTCTCTTTCAAAAGCTCGACATCCCCTCTTTTGCCGATATTACAACGCAGATCGAGAAGGCGCGCAGGCAGGACGGCGACGAGACACGCGCCCGGCGGCTGGAGCACGGTCGCCTGGTTCTGCTCAATCGCGGCATGAACCTGATGCATGCCTTTGAGGCGATCTTCTCGCTCTCTGAGAAGGATCTGCTGGCTGAGGTGCGTCCTGCCTGCGAGCAGTATGGTCATACACCTGAACAAATTGAGCAGCAACTGGCCGATCTGCAATCGCCACTTTACACCTACCGGCCACATCAACTGCTTGCCCGGCGAAACATGCTGGTGATGAATAAGCTGGATATCGATGTGCTTGCGCAAAGCGCCGATCTGCCCGGCGAACGCTCCCAGCGCGTCCAGCCCTCGACGGGGCCGCTGCCGCCTTTCGCCGACCATGTGATCGATGGCTATCTCCCCCTGCTCGCTCCCATCCACAACAACTTGCGCGGGGTGCGCTTTATCGATCGCATCGCGCCAGACCTTATTCAGCCGGCACCGGTCGCTCAGAACCCGTAGGCACGATCTGCAACGGACGTGGATCGGCGGCACGGCGGCCATCACGATCGCGCTGGGTGCAGTGGTCCAGATTGCGAGCGCGGACCACTGCACACCGCTGGCACAGGCTCGCCGGGTTATGCCGCGCTAGGACGGCACCTGCTCCAGATCCCTGACCAGCCGCTCGAGGAGATCAGGAGTGAGCATCTCGGGAGCAAGCGCGGCGAGTTGCTCAAGCTTCCAGTTCATGACCATGCTGAGCTGGGAAAAATCCGGCATCTCGGGAAAATGCTTTTCGAGAACCGCGCGCGCCGCTTCGTTTGCAAGCAATTCGGCAAGCGTGCTCTGTAAGCCAAATGTGACGCGCTCCGTCCGGGGAGGTCCCCCAAAGCTACTGGTAGCGGTGAGCACAAAGGAGGCAGCCGCGCGCATGTCCTGGGAGGATGAGCCGACCAGCACCTCAAACTCTCCCGCCTCGGCTACCCAGGCCCGTTTGAGAATGTCGTAGTAGGCCAGCGCGTCACGCGTCAGGGAGAACGTGACCGTCTGGCTCTCTCCAGCAGCGAGCTTCACTTTGGCAAAGGCTTTGAGCTCTTTCTCTGGACGCTGCACGCTGGCCGCTTTGTCGCGAATATAGAGCTGCACAACCTCCTGACCGGCGCGCTCACCGGTATTGGTGATCTCGACCGAGACGCTCAGAGTGTCGGCGGGCGCGATCTCCCGCGCGCTCAACTGGAGATTGCTATAGCTGAATGTCGTGTAGGAGAGGCCAAAGCCAAAGGGGAAGAGCGGAACAACGCGCTTTTTCTCGTAATAGCGATATCCGACGAAAATGCCCTCGCCATAGCGCACCTGGCCGTTCTCGCCCGGATAGTTGATGTAGGCGGGATTGTCCTCTAAGCGCACAGGAAAGGTCTGGGGCAGCTTGCCGGAAGGATTGACGTCTCCGAAGAGCACATCAGCGATGGCGTTGCCGCACTCCTGGCCCGGATACCACGCCTGGACGACAGCAGCTACGCGATCGAGCCAGGGCATAGCGATGGGTGAGCCTGTGTTGAGAACCACGACGGTGTTTTTGTTGGCCGCCGCTACCTCTGCGATCAGGCTGTTCTGCTCGCCAACCAGTTCAAGATCAGGCCGATCAAAGCCTTCGCTCTCCCACTCTCCACTCAACCCGACAAAGACCAGAGCGACATCTGCGCGCCTCGCCAGTTCCACCGCCCGCGCCCTGGGATGCGCAGGCTGCGGGGGCAGACAACCCAGACGGAACGCGCTAAAGGGCGAACTGCCTCTGGCATATTCTATCACCAGCGCATATGCCTGGCCGGCGAACAATTCCACCTCGGCTGTCACCTCGCTGCTGCCCATGCCAAAGTATGCACTCCCTGGCTGCTGGCTCGTCCAGTTGTCGAGCACTTCCCGACCATCAATGAACAAACGGCTCAATCCGGCGCTGACCAGCCCAAACGTATACCTTCCCGTCTCAAGAGGCATCAGCCGAGCACTGGCGCGCACAGAGAATTGCTGCGGGTTGATGCCAGCAGGAAGCGTGCCAAACCAGGAGAGCTCCGTGCCGGCTAGAAACTCGGTGTGCACAGGAGAACCAGAGAGATCGGTATTGTCAAAATAGTCAACCGTCAGACCATGTTCCGTCCCCTGCTCACCACTGCCGAGCAGATTCACATCCAGTACGGGCAGCATCCTGTGATTGGTGCAGCCCATCTCATACTCAATCTGAACGCCCGCGCCGGCCCGCCTGGCGACTGCCTCGAACGGGGCAATCGCGTAGTGGGCGTTGACCTGCGAGCTGCCTCCGGCCATGATACGCGCGGTCTTTGCGTTGGGACCGATAACCGCCAGCGACGTTAGCTTCTCCGGCTTGAGCGGCAGCACGTTCTCGGCGTTCTTAAGCAGCACGATCCCCTCCGCCGCAGCTTCACGGGCGAGCGCGCGATGCTCTGGCCGATCGATTGCCTGTTCCGGCGGCTCCTCTGGCTGCTCAAAGACGCCCGCTCGCTCGAGCAGGTGAAGCAGACGACGCACGCTCTCGTCGAGAGTGGCCTCGCTCACTTCGCCCCGCTCAACCGCCTGCAAGAGTTTCTCGCCGCGCCAGGTGGCGGGACCCGGCATCTCCAGGTCTAGCCCGGCGTTCACCGCTGCCGCAGTACTCTGGGTGCCAAACCAGTCGGACATCACCACACCGTCAAAGCCCCATTCCTTCCTCAGAATCTCTGTCAGGAGGTAGGGATGCTCACCGGCATAGGTGCCGTTGACCCTGTTATATGAGGCCATCACCGCCCAGGGCCGCGCCTCCTGAACAGCCGCCTGGAACGGGACCAGATAGATCTCGCGCAGCGTGCGCTCATCGACCTCAGAACTGATGCTGTTGCGCTGATACTCCGAGTCGTTGCATACAAAGTGCTTGATCGTCGCTCCTACTCCTTGACTCTGCACTCCCTTGATATATGCCCCGGCCAGCTTGCCGGAAAGATAGGGATCTTCGGAATAGCACTCAAAGTTGCGCCCGTTGAGGGGAGAACGGTGGATATTGACTGTCGGGGCGAGCAGGACCCTCGCCCCTTTGGTCCTGGCCTCCTGGCCCAGCGCCTGCCCAACTCGCTCAACTAACTCGACATTCCATGTCGATGCCAGCGCAATCCCTACGGGAAAACAGGCAGCCTTCACGCCATTGGTGAAGCTTCCACCCCCTCTGGCCCCGTTCGGACCATCCGTCACCTTCACCGCCGGAATGCCCAGCCGCTCAACCGGCGTGGTATGCCACATGTCAGACCCGGCTAGCATGGATACCTTTTCTTGCAACGTCATTTGGCGCAATAACTCATCAACATCATGCATAGAGCAAATCCTTTCATTGGGTACACTCTTCGGGAACTCTGCCCCCTCATGCCCTCTGGTGAAGAGTATACCCTGAAAATCAGGAGCATACCCATACCCCCTCTCAGCAAAGTGAGAACGGTCCGTCACTTCTGGCTAACAGGATTGACTCATACTACAATTTTTGTTAAATTCAGGTAACACAGGAAGACAAAGATAATCAGGCTCATCGAGGAGACTATGCTATCATTTACCATCACTACGCGCAAAAAAGACCAGATTGTGGATATCACCGAGACCGTCGAGAACTATTTGCGTGAGGAGCAAAGAGAGGAGGGCCTCTGCTCGCTGTTTGTGGCGCATACAACCTGCGCGTTGACCACCGCCGATCTCGATCCGGGTACCGATCTGGACCTGCTCGAGGCGCTACGCCATCTGCTGCCAAAGCTCTCGTATCGCCACCCGCACGATCCCGCGCATGCGCCGGACCACCTGCTCTCTTCGCTACTCGGCCCCTCGCTGGTGATCCCCTACGCTCACCGCCGGCTGCTGCTGGGCACCTGGCAGCGGGTGGTGCTGGTGGAACTGGATGGGCCACGCCAGCGGCGTATGTATCTGTCAACGTTCTGAAAAGTGGGAGATGAGCCATGCCTGGATATCTTTTACTGGAGGGCGGCGCTGAGTTTGGCGGACTGATGGCCCAGCCAGATACGCGCGCCCTGGAGCTGGCCGGAGGCCCTACCATCCCCCTCAGTATCATTCCCACCGCTGCGGCTCCCGATCATAACCATCAGCGCGCAGGCAATAATGGCGCGCGTTGGTTTCGCAGCCTGGGAGCCTCCAATGTCGCGGTCGTCCCGATCGTCGATGCCGCCTCGGCCAACGATCCCACCCTCGCGGAACAGGTACGCCGCTCGCGCCTGATCTATCTGCTGGGCGGCTTCACCGGCTATCTGGGCGAGACGTTGCAAGGGAGTCTCTGCTGGCAGGCGGCGCTGGAAGCCTATGCCCAGGGCGCTCTGCTGGCAGGCAGTAGCGCGGGCGCGATGGTCCTCTGCCAGTATTATTTCGATCCCGCACGCCAGCAGGTGGTCGAGGGGCTGAATCTCCTGCCCAATGCGTGCGTGCTCCCCCACCATAATACCTTCGGCCAGCGCTGGGCACCACGCCTGAGCACTCTCCTCCCAGAGGTCGTGCTGCTCGGCATCGATGAGCGCACCGGGATGCTCGATGACGGCGAGGGCGAACGCACACACGCCTGGCGCGTCTATGGCCAGGGCGCCGTGACCCTCTATCGGCATGGACAGTCCAGTGTCTATCACCCTGGTCAACAGTTTTCACTCTGATAGCTTGCTTGCTATCTCGCCTCGTTTCTATTACACTAAACAGCGAACTCCTTATGGCCGGTAGTAAGCTCTGTCTTGTGGGAAAGGAAGGGCCTGACTCCATGAATAATCAATCGCTTTTGTCACAGAAGACATTCGATACGAGTGAACCACGCGAACAAGGCCATCTGTTTCAGCGAATAGCACGGGCATGGTTGCGCATCAGCGGCCCGCCTCGAGATCGTTTTGGCTCTTCTCTGGAGGACCAGGAGCGGCTGCGGCGTTCGCGGATCTTAAGCGCATTATTTCCTTTCATTATTGTTGCATCCTTGATCGCTGCCCCTACAGCTATTCCGGTTTCCACATACTGGTTTCCTATTGCGTCACTTCTCGTGCTAAGTTCTATCGCATTTCTGCTCAATCGCGCGGCGCTTGTTAATTTGAGCGGGCTTTCCATCATCTTTGCGATCGACAGCGCGCTGGTCATCCTGATCGTAACGCTGCCTACCGGTATTCGCAACAGTAACATCCCGGATTTTGACCTGTTTCTCATCTCGACATTAATCGGCGGCATCATCCTCCCACGACGGTTAGTCCCCTTCCTCGCCCTTTTCCACATCGCCCTGATTGTTACGCTCTTTGCCTTCTTCCCGCACGATCCCTTGCTGACAGAGGAGATCCGCGTCAACCAGAAAGGGTTGGCCTATGGAGAAATCAGCGACGCCTGGCTTTTGCAGATCGTCGGGGGCTTTATCGCCTGGCTGAACGCGCGGAGCGTCGATCGGGCTCTGCTACGCGCAAGTAAAGCGGAAGAGCTGGCGCAGGCACAGAAAACTCTTCAGGAACAGGTACAGCAGCAAATGGAGCAGAAAGAGCGCCTGGAGCATGGCATTGCTATTCTTAAGGAGGCCCACGCCCGCTTCTCTAATGGGGACTATCGGGCGCGCGCCAATCTGCTGGACAACGAGCTGGCTCCGTTGGCCTTTAGCTTCAATTTGATGGCTGAGCGACTGAACCGCATTGCTCAGACGGCTCAGGAGCATACGCGTCTGGAGCAGGCGTTCCAGCAACTGATTGCTATTCAGGAGGGGGTGGTCTATGGAGGTACCTTGCAGCCCTTTACACCGACGGGAACGGTGGTTGACCGCATATACCTGTGGCTCAAACAATATTATCAGTTGCGCCAGATGTACCTCCATCTTGGAGCCGCTATCGAAAAGCTTCGCCTCGCTCTGACACGCCAGAGAACACTTCTGGCTCAACTCGCCTCGGCCCTGGATCAAACGCATGCGGAGATCCGCCTGGGAACACATAGTCCCACCGCCTCCCTCGATCTGGTAGAAAAAGCCCAACAACTCTGCGGGCAGGTCGAGGAACAGGGAAAGACGTGCCTGCAAGAGACAAAACAGCTCGACCAGCTCCTCAAAGTACCTTGAGGCTCCGAAAAGCTTCCCCAGTATCCACTATGCAAAAAATACTCTGGCCCTGACGAAACACGGTTCCACCAAGAAGCGGGTGCGAAGTGGCTCGCCTGCTCCCCTCGTTGCACGTAGCGGCCAGGCTCGCCCGCCGTGTTACGACACCCGGCGGGCTTGCTCGGCGACGGCAAGCATCGCCGCTCCAGGCAACGAGGAGAGTAGCGAGCACCCGAGAAGTGATGGAACCTCCAAACGCAACGCCTGCGCCCGCTCGCCCCGCTCATTGCTAGATTAGATAGATACATACAAATAGTACTACGAGCCGTAAAAGGGAAAAAGGGAGGGAAGAATTGACTTTCATCACTGTTACCTCTATAATATCACATAAGCTGGCTTGTGGGAAGCAAGATTTGTGAGCAAACGAGTCTCGGTCCCGGTTCTGAGAATTTTCCCTGGCATATCCTTTATCACCCAACGTTCTTCTCCACATTTCTCGTCGATGGCAAAGCAAACGGTAAAGATCGGGGGATAACAAACTGCACCAGAGGTCAGCAAACGCGTTACCCACCATTGTTCTGTAAACAGTCCCGGTATTAACAGTGGTGGTGGTAGAAGTTCTTGGCCTATTTCATTCATTGGCGGAAAGGTGACGCATGAGTACAACACAGCAGCCTGAAAGCGACCGCGTATGGTCAATCGAACTGAATGGAATCAACCCCATCAAGGAAGAGGAACGTCATGGAAGGCCGTTCGAGCTCTTCTGGATCTGGTTTGCCTCGAATATCGGCATTCTGGGAGTCGTGTACGGGGCACAATTTCTGGCCGGCAACGGATTAAACTTGTGGCAGGGACTTATTGTAGGATTGCTCGCTACAGCCATCTCTTTCCTTTTTGTCGGTATTCTCAGCGTTCCGGGCGTAAGAGGCGGCGCGCCTATGCTCACGCTATCGCGGGCGGTTTTTGGGACGCGGGGGAATATCGGGCCAACCCTGGTCAGTTGGATCAGCCTGGTGGGTTGGGAAACCATCCTGGTTATTACCTCGACCTACGCGCTGCTGGCGCTGCTGCGCGTCTTTGGGATTGAGACGAACTCTTTCTGGACGCTGGTCAGCATTATCGTGCTGGCCGCTGCGGTGGTCGCTTGTGGCTACTGGGGACACGCCACCCTCGTCTGGTTGCAACGGGCGGCAACCTGGATCTTTGGTATCCTCACCATAGTCATCGTGGCTTTTCTGATTCCCCAGACCGATTGGGGCAAAATTTTTAGCGCTCCCCCCGGACCCTGGGATACCGGCGTGATTACTGCGTTCGTGGTCGTCATGGCCGGGACCGGCATCGGCTGGATCAATGCCGGAGCCGACTATGCACGCTACCTGCCCCAGAAAAGCTCAGCAAACGCGATCACAATCTGGACGCTGCTGGGCGGAACCCTGCCGCTGTATGCCTTGATGATCGTTGGCGTTCTTCTGGCTTCGCATAACAGCAACGTCCTGGATTATAACGCCGATCCCCTGGCTACGATTCAGCAGGCCCTGCCCAACTGGCTGGCCGTTCCATACCTGCTGACAGCTATCGGCGGACTCCTGGCCGGCGCCGCGCTCGATATCTACTCGTCAGGACTGAACTTGCTCGCCGTCGGTGTGCGTTTAAAGCGGCAATATGCCGTGCTGATCGACGGCGTGCTGATGATTATCGGCAGCATTTATGTCTTGCTGGTCCGTAACGACTTCCAGGGGGCTCTCTACAGCTTCTTGCTCCTGCTGGCCGCCGGCTTGACGGTCTGGGCAGCAATCTTCCTGATCGATATGATCTGGCGCCGAAGTTACGATACAGAGAGCCTCACAAACCTCGGCCCAACCAGTTCCTACTACTATACGTTCGGCTTCAATATTCCTGCCTTTGTCGCCTGGTTGATCGGCATCGCCGTAGGCTTGCTCTTCACTAAATCGGCGTTCTTTACTGGCCCTCTGGCCCAGGTCAGCAGTCTCTTTGCCAATACGAACCTGGGCTATCTGCTCGGCGCGGGCGTCAGTATCGTCCTCTACCTTGTCTTACGCCTGGCCTTCCCTTATCGAGAGACAACAACGGCGCAGGTGGCGGTTACTCAGGAAACGCCTTCCTCTGTCTCGTAACAAAGGCAAAAGGTTGACCAATGGCGGGCGCTCGCGCTGCTACCCTGTAGAGAGGGAGCGCCCGCTATTCTATGGACTCTATCCTGGTTGCAATTTTACGTTTATTCATAGTTCATTACGGCAACAGGAGCAAATACTAGCAAGAACTGAAGGACCTCCCGGCGTTTTTCCTGTTCCAAGGTGAACCTAGCGAGTGAGGTAACTGTCGTATGTTCAACCACATGGCAAATGGGGGCCAGCAATTCTCAGATGGACCTGTTTCATCGACAGCAACACTGAACAATGGCCCGTCCTTCCCTTCCGCTGTACGTGAGACGGCGATGGAGAAATTTGTCCGGTACTTTCCATGGATTATCTTTGTCGTTGTGCTCACCCATGTCCTCTATCTCATCTATTTCAATGCGAATTTCGGCAGGAATAGCACCAATTTTGAACGCGTCATCGACGATTCATTTATTCTGTTAGGGGAATTGTTCATCCTCGCCGGCTGTTTTTACGCGCTCAACCGTATCCAACAGATGAGCAGGCTGACTGAAGTCAGCGAAGGGATGATCCGGCGCGCCAGGCTCGCGGTCATTTTTCTGACGCTCTCCGCGCTCTTTAATTCGGTCGGGCAGGTCTTCTGGATCTGGTATGACGGCACCCTGCCTGCCGTGCCTTATCCCGGGATAGACGATGCCCTGTTCCTCTCAAACTATCCGTTTTTCTTTATCGGCATCGCCCTCCTCATTCCGCGCGGTGGCTCGGTGGCTGGACGCGCGCGTGTTCTGGTCGATGCTGGCACGCTGGTCCTTTCGGTGCTGGCGATCTTCTGGTACTTCATCCTGGGCCCAACGCTAGCCACGCTTTCGGGCACTGCCCTTGTCAAGACGGTCTCCCTGGCCTATCCGCTGAGCGATCTGGCGGCAGCAGTCGCAGCTATTCTCCTGTATCTCAATCCTTTCAGTTCGACCGTCCCCCGCAGAACGTTGGCCAGGCTGGCCCTGGGCATTGCGGTTTCGGCAACCTCGAATATGATCTATGGCTATATGACTGCGAGCGGCTCATACTACACTGGCGCGTTTGTCGATGCTGGCTTTCCTTTAACCTGGATGCTGATCGCCTGGGCGGTCTTCACTTATCCCTCTGACTTGCAGGAGATGAGCGGGCAACAACCCGAACAGATCGAACGCAGGACCGAGCTGAGTTCCAGGATTTCAGCGGTCTTCCGCGCTATCCTCCCGCTCCTTTTCACGATTCTCACCAGCGCCCTGCTGCTCCTCATCGTCGCGGTGGAAGGCAATGCGCCTCTGGTCCAGGTTGTGCTGGTCTGCGCTGGCCTGTTCCTGCTCCCTGTGATACGCCAATCATTGATGCTCGTCGATAACATGGTGCTCAATGAGCGCTTGCGTGTGGCGCTGGGCGAGTCGCGCTACGCTTTCCAGCAGAGCCAGGATAAGCTTATTTCGACTACTTTACGCGCCGAACAACTCCAAGAGGTGCTGACCGGTATCGAAAATCTTCAGGCCGTGCATGCTCGCCTGGCCCAGGGCGACTTTAAAATCAAGGCGGCGGTACAGGGACCACTCGCACCGGTCGCGCAAAGCCTGAATTTGCTGATCGAACGGATTAATCGCTGGGCCCAGGCTGCACAGGTCAACCGGATGTTGATGGAGGAGGCAAATGCGCTCTGCCGGGTGCTGGAAACGCTGAGCGAGGGCCAACTGGCTGCACAGGTTCCGTACTCGAACCGCCCGTTGCCTACCAGCAATGCCCTTTTAATCACTGGACGCTTGCAGTCACGACTTGGCATGCGCTTCCAAAGACAGCGCGAGACTCTGCGCATGGCGGAAAAGCGTCTGCAAACGCTGAAAAATCTGCTGGAGCAGGCGCAAGGGAGCATGCAAGGCGAGAACCCGGATCGTGTGGCTGTCGAACAACTCTTTGCGGCTATAGGCAGAAGCCTGGCCAGTTATGAATCTCTCCTCCAGGATCTGTGGAACCAATCGAACATTTACGTGCGGGGAACGGCTTCTCCCTATGCAACGCAGAGTGGCCCGCTCTCCATGCGCCCACAGTAAAACGGTTTTCTGAGGAGAGACAGTAATACGGTAAGAAGTGGGGGGCATTATGAGCATGTGTTTGAATCCTCATGGACGACATCTTTATCAGGAAGGCGGCCCGGGAACGCTTGTCTGTCAGGAGCCGGGCTGCGGCTTTCTTCTGCAAGGAGCATGGCTCGGATGGGGGTACGTCGTCTCGCTCCTCAAACACAGCCAGTCGATGGATCTCTACGTTGTCACACAGGGAGGAGAGCAGCGGGCACAGGGGAGACGTTTCCTCGCTCGCGTGCTGCGTCAGGCTAACCCGATGGTTTTCTCGTACCTTAAGCGCCTGCAACGGCTGCAACATCCTCACCTTCATCCACTCTTACAGGTCGAATCTGTCGAACAGGGCCGGCTGTGCTACGTGCTGACACAGTTCGAGGAAGGTGGCTCCCTGGCTCGCTATCTGGAGCACCATGTTGCCCTCCCTTTCACTGCGATTGCGGCAATTGTCCATCAGATGGGTGAAGCGCTGCAATTTGCTCACGAACAAAATATCGTCTATGGACACTTTAAGCCGGAAAATTGCCTGCTGATCGCCCCCGCGACTTTGCAACTCTGTGATCTGTATTACACGTTCCTGGGAGGCGCTCTTGTCGATGCTTTCTCGCCCTTTACTGCCCCGGAACAATTACAGGGCCAGACCGAACCCGCCTCCGACCAGTTTGCGCTGGCAGCCCTCACTTACCTGCTGCTCAAACATTGCTCCCCACTTGCTTCGCGCCAGGAAGCCGGTGTGCACGGGTCAGCCTGGAGAAATCGACTGCTCTTCCCTCTGGTACCTTTGTTTGCACGCGCCCATCCGCTGGATCAGATGCTCCGACGCGCTCTGCATCAAAATCCCGTAGAGCGATTCCCAAATATCTATGCGTTTGTTTCTCCTTTCTGCTCAATTCTGGAAGGACTGGCCGAGCAGCAGAGGCCCTTTTCTGGAGAACGCCCGGCCTCCCGTCCCCTTCTGGAGCATTCTACGCTCTATCCCGCTCTCCCAGGGAACGCTCAGCCAAAACCTCCCTCCGGCAAACTCCCCGCTCCGAGCGGCCCTCTCCCTGGACAGAGATTCCCCTCCGGCGATCTTCGCTTTCCTGCACTACAGCCGCGCCGGCCCTCTCCTCTGCAAACCTCATCCGGCGCGAGCGACGTTTGCTTGCCGAAAGGGTTACGGCAAACGTGCCTGCTGCCAGGTCACACTGCCTCGATATCCGCGCTCGCCTGGAGAAAAAGAGAGCCCTTGCTGGCCTCAGGCAGCGAAGACGGGGAGATCCTTCTCTGGGTCTTTCAAGGGCA
>Ga0070738_10004836_pt1 | contig 15620 bp, 5 predicted proteins | sample Coa_R2_2_FD_66446 | JGI IMG/M metagenome (GOLD analysis project Ga0070738, IMG submission 66446) | Surface soil microbial communities from Centralia Pennsylvania, which are recovering from an underground coalmine fire - Coalmine... | ecosystem: Environmental > Terrestrial > Soil > Unclassified ...
TTTATACGTACAATTTGCTTTACTTTACTTGGGCTTGAATTTTCGCCTCCTGTTTATCAATAGCGATCGCACATTACTGGGACTGTTCCTACTATTGACAATAGCCTCAGCAATTACAGTTGGTTTTCTCTTTAAAGGAAGAAGTTGGTGTCAGTATTTTTGTCCGATGGCACCTGTAGAAATGATTTTCACTGGTCCGCGAGGCTTATTGGGGAGCATTGCTCACAACAAGCCCTCACAAAGTATCACTCAGTCTGCATGTAGGACGGTTGATCATTCTGGTCAAGAGAAGAGTGCGTGTGTGGGTTGTCAATCTCCTTGTATTGACATTGATGCAGAACGATCTTATTGGGAAGGAATTACCAAACCGGATCAGAAGTTAGTTTTTTATGGCTACTTTGGGTTGATGCTTGGATTCTATGTCTTCTACTTTTTATATGCTGGCAATTGGGAATACTATAGCTCTGGTATATGGACCCATGAAGAAGGACAATTATCCACACTATTCAACCCAGGATTTTACATTTTTAATCACTCGATTCCCATTCCCAAGTTAATCGCAGTTCCCCTGACTCTTGCTGTTTTCACATCTGCTAGCTATTTCGGCTTTCTATCAATAGAAAAAGCTTATAAAGCTGAACTCAAAACAAAAAATAAATTTTTAAATGACGAACAAGTTTTGCATGTCTTGTTTGTCTTATCTACTTTTTTATCTTTTAACATCTTCTTCTGGTTTAGTAGCCGCCCTTATAACTTGCCGTCAAATTCGGCTATCTTGCTCAACGCATTTATCATGTTAGTCAGTAGCCTATGGTTATATCGTAGCTTGACGCGTAGTAAAGAGCGTTATTCCCGTGAAAGTCTGGCAAGTAGTTTGCGCCGACAACTGAACAAGTTAGCAGTAGACTGGTCTAGATTACTGGAAGGACGTTCCTTAAAAGAACTCATGCCAGATGAGGTTTATGTATTGGCAAAGGTATTACCTGGCTTTAATCGTGTAGACCGCGTGCGAGTTTATAAAGGAGTTTTACGTGAAGCTTTGGAAGAGGGAAATGTTGGTTCTGCGGAGAGTTTAGAAGTCCTCAAGGATATACGTAAGCAATTGAATGTCACGGATGAGGAGCATTACTTTGTCCTAGAAGAACTAGGAGTGGAAGATTCAGGCTTACTCGATCCGCAGAAGCAACTGAGCCGTGAAAACAAATTGCGGATTGAAAGCTATAGACGTGCACTAGAACTGTTGATCTTGGATCTTGTAGATAGTGGGACATCTTTACAAGAGGCAATTCGGCGTAAACAAAAGCAAATACTGGCGTTGAGACAAGAGTATGCTATTACTACCGATGAGCAGGAACAAGTCTTAGCAGATATGTTTCATCAAGATGGACCACTGCTACGGACAGCCGAAACACTGTTGGCTCAGTTACAAGACTTAGCAGTACGTGGTCAAATGCTATACAACTCTGTTCCAAATCCACAAGCACCTGCTTATGTTTTACTACGAAAAGCCGTACAAGACAAAGGGAAACTGATTACTGTTCAGATATTTCGTATCTTAGAAATGTTGGGAGATTCTTTTGACGCTCTTAACATTGCTCGTGCAACAGGTGTATTGGCAGCAAATATTATTGAAACAGTTCTGCAGTCATACGATGGACAGTCAAAATGGCAAAAGCGTTTAAGTCCGAGAATTATCTCTTCATTACAACAAAAAGACCTACTCACTGAGCCTATTCAATTGTCAACAAACTTGAATACGAGTGCAATAACTTACAATGAAGTACTGACACAACCTGATGCTTTGGATGCTGTAACTCAACTGCTTGGTAAGCGAACAGTTCTTCCAGAAGCAATTAATGATGTTTTATTGAAACTATTGCAAGATGTAGATCCTCTAGTGCAAGCAGCAAGTTTGTATGCTATACATCAATCTGACCCTTCTGTAGGTTTTCAGCAAGCTCGTCAGATCTTAGAAAACAAGCACAACAAAGATTGGCTTCTCCTGGAAACGGCTCGTACAATTCTTGGTCAAGGTCAGCATCAGAACGAGACTGTTAATGTACCAACATTAATTGCTCAGGTCAGAGTCATGGGACGTACGGAAAGGCGGATTTTCCAACAGTCAACAATTCGAGTTGGACGGGGACATGAGAATGATATTGTGATGTTAGATAGCCGTGTTTCCCGACAGCACGCCATATTTTATCTTGATGAAAAAGGAGTTAGTGTTAGAGACTTGGGAAGCAGCAACGGTCTACGCATTGGGAAGGACTATGTTCAAGATCAGCAGAAGCAGCTAACATCAGGAGATATTATTCGGTTAAGCAGTGGGGATGATTTAGTGATTCATGTGCAGTGGGAGCTGCGACCTTTCCAAGGAGAGACAGTTACGGAATCTATAGGAACCCTAGAAAAGTTGTTCTGGCTCTATGAGAGCAGTTTTTTCCGGGGTCTAAAGGCAAATGCTTTAATTGAACTGGCTCGAAATAGTCAAGTGCGGGTTTATCGACCACAAGAAGAAATCTGCAAAATAGGAACACCTGCTGTTGAACTGATAGTCTTGATTGATGGAGAGGCAGTTCTACTGCGAAATGATACAAACAATGCTGTGACTATTTTGCCGGGACAAACTATTGGGGAATTGGAAGTGTTAACTCACAACCATTATGCAGCAACATTAATAGCAGCAGGGGTAAGAACTCGAACCTTGGCTATTAAGGCAAAAGATTTCGAGGATATGCTTTCTTATGATCCATTACTAGCAAGAAACCTCTTAGAAATAGTCAGTACTCGTTTGCAGGAAAGTTTAGGATATGCAGCAGCAACTCAGGTTTCAACTTTTTTGTAATGAGAGTCAGGTACTAAACTACAAGGAGCATTTTTACTCCCATACCTGAAGGCTATGGGTTTCGAAACGTATCGGAGTTTTTATGATTAAAGTAAAAATCATCGATCCACAAAAGCCAGACCAGATACAAGAAGTAGATTTGAAACCAGAAACCATGCTCAATCAGGAGTGTCTGATTGGTCGCTTTATCAACTGTGATTTAGTGCTCGACAGCTTAGAAGTTAGTCGGATGCATGGTAAATTCTCAAAAAAAAATGGAAACTATTATTTTACGGATCTTGGTAGTAGATGTGGTTCTCAGATTAATAACATAAATGTCAAAGTCAATCAGGATTATCCCCTTCAACAGGGGGATAAGATTCAAATCGGTAGGTTTTTCCTGATAATTGCCCATCTTGGGTTAGAAGAAAATATTGAAGAAAATATTCCTCTAGTATCCGAAGAAGACCTAACAGTTATAGAAGTCAGGAAAAAAATAGAAAAACAAACTATTAGTGACTCTGATACTCAGCGCAAGCTTGTAGGAAAAGCAGCGAGCTCACTAGAAGAAGATTTGCCCATAGCAATAGTAGACTCGTCGCAACTCCAACGCTGGATTAAAGGGGAGTTAACAGTTCGCTGCATCGGTGTTATTGATGAAACACACAATGTGAAAACTTTTCGCTTTGTGGCAGATCCTCCAGTTTTATTTACTTACAAGCCAGGTCAGTTTATCACTCTTGATCTAGAAATCAATGGTGAAGAGATATCGCGTTCATACTCCATCTCATCAGCCCCCTCACGTCCCCATACTTTAGAAATCACTGTCAAACGACTCCCACCTCCGCCCAATTCGGAACCGGAAATACCTAGCGGTCTAGTTTCTAACTGGTTACACGAAAACATCACAGTTGGCAGCAACATTAAGATAAATGGACCGTACGGTAAATTCACCTGCTTCACGAGCCGTTCTCAAAAATTATTACTGATTTCCGCAGGTAGTGGTATCACTCCTATGATGTCTATGTCCAGATGCTTACTGGATATAGGATTTACTGGCGATTTGATCTTTTTCCACTGTGCCCACTCTCCCCGTGATATCATTTTTCGCCAAGAATTAGAATTCATGGCAGCACAATATTCAAATTTTCATCTAGCAATCTCTACTACTTACAAAGAACCTGGTTATAGTTGGTTAGGTTTAACTGGTAGACTTAATGCAAGTATGCTAGAAGTTGTTGCACCTGATTTTCGAGAGCGGAGTGTTTATGTTTGCGGTCCAGATGGCTTTATGAGAAACGTGAGCCAAATCCTAGAAAGTTTCAACTTTCCCATGAAAAACTTTTACAAAGAAAGCTTTGGACCTCAACACAAAAGCAAATCTGCTACGCCCAAACCAAAAACTGCCAGCAGTGCATCAGAGACACTTGGACCTCCAGTTGCACAAAGCTTGAAACAGATATTCAGGAATTTGCCTACAGATACTGCTGCTGAATATTATCAGGATAAGCATATTGCAGCAATGAAGCCAATTGCTACACCTACTCCTATCTTGTCAAAATCAACGCCTAGCCAAACTACAGTAGTTTTCTCTAAGTCAGGCAAAGAAGTTGTCTGTGATGGCGAAGACCCGATCATCGTCTTGGCTAGACAGCAAGGAATAAAAATCAAAAGTTCCTGCTTGACTGGTGTTTGTGGTAGTTGCAAGCAGCGGAAGTTACAAGGAGACGTTAGGGTGGAAGGAGAACCCGAAGGTCTAGAAGAGAGCGAACTTCGAGAAGGCTATATTCTCACTTGCATATCTTACCCTGTTGGAAGAGTTGTAGTTGATGCTTGATAAGGTAGAAAGTGAAAATTTCTGACTACCATAACAGAACACGACCTAGTTGGGATTATGTCTTCAGCATGGTAGAATACATTGTCCTTAGGTGAAAAAACAAAAGGAATTAACAAAAAGATTTCTAAGAAAACTAAATTTTATATTAAGTTTTAATCGCTTATGATTGCTAGTTTAAAAAATATTTTAATACAACCTGCAGTTATTGCTAGCGTCATTGTAGGTGCTTTGGTAGTTGGCTTTCAACGCTCAGGAGTTCTAGAGCCTTTAGAATTGAAAGCTTATGACCAGATGGTGCAAAGGCGTACTCCTCTAGATCCAGACCCCCGGCTTTTCATAGTGGCATTTAATGACACCGATATTTACAAATTACAGCAGGGATCACCTAATGGCAATGTTTTAACCACAGTCTTGACTAAACTAGAGCGCTATCAACCAAAAGCTATTGGTTTAGATTATTTTCGTGACGTGCCAGTGGAACCGGGTCATCAAAAGCTATTAGCATACCTAAAAAAGAGCACAAACATTATTCCTATTTGTAGAGTGGGTGGAGACAAAATCCAGGCTGTCCCACCTCCTCCAGGGGTTACACCGGAAGGCGCTGGATTTGCTGATATTCCTGAAGATCAAGATGTTGTCATCCGGCGCAGTCTACTGGTGGTTACCCCTAACCCCCAATCAGCTTGTAAAACCCCTGCTTCTTTAAGTTTTCAATTGGCTCTTGAGTACCTAAATCTTCAACCAGAATTCACACCAGAAGGCAATATGCAACTGGGTAACCGGTTGTTTAAACCCTTAAAAGCTAACTCAGGTGGGTATCATGAAATAGATGCTAGAGGTTTTCAAATACTACTGAACTACCGCAATGCAAACAACGTTGCCCAACTCTCTAGTTTTTCAGATGTGTTAAGCGATCGCATCAAGCCAAGTTGGGTCAAAAACCGTATTATCTTGATTGGTGCAACCTCACCAACTGCCCAGGATATTCGTAACACACCTTATAGTGATGGCAAAGTGGACAACTCTGGCAAAATGCCAGGGGTGATCGTTCATGCTCAAATGGTGAGCCAGATTTTGGATGCAGTCTCAGGTCAACGACCTCTGTTGTGGTTTTTACCTGAATGGGGCATCATTGTTTGGATATGGGGTTGGGCTTTGGTTGGTGGAGTGCTAGCATGGGGTGTTCAACATCCACTCCGCCTGGGACTTTTGAGCAGTGCTGCTTTAGCAACCCTAGTTCTAAGCTGCTTTGTCATCTTGACTCAGTCCGGGTGGGTACCGATAGTATCCCCATCTGTGGGTTTGATATTAGCAGATGTGGGAGTTGTTAGCTATATAGGGTTCCAAAACAGGAAACACAGAGAAAGAATAGCACTTCAGATTCAAGAGCAAAAGGACACGATTGCTCTATTACAAGCGCTTTTAAAGGAAGGCGGAAGCAGTACAACAAAGCTACCAGCAGAATTTTTCGATGGCGCACAATCAGACAAATTACTAAATAAACGCTACAAAGTGATTGAACTACTAGGTTCTGGTGGCTTTAGCTACACTTATCTCGCTGAAGATACCCATCGACCTGGCAATCCTGTCTGTGTGGTTAAGCATTTACAACCAGCGCGCAAAGATGATGTATTTCTGGATGTTGCTAGGCGTCTATTTAAAACCGAAGCTGAAATTTTAGATCTGTTGGGTACACACGACCAGATTCCAAAATTAATGGCTTATTTTGAAGAAAAGCAGCAATTCTATTTGGTGCAAGAGTATATCAAAGGACATTCTCTACAGGTAGAACTGATTCCTGGTAAACGCTTTTCACAGACTCATGTGGTAAATTTCCTCAAAGATATTTTGCAGGTATTGGTGTTTGTTCACAGTCGTGGAGTTATCCACCGAGATATTAAACCCAGCAATTTAATGAGACGGGAAATAGATGAACGCATCGTTTTAATCGACTTTGGTGCGGTTAAACAAATTCAGCCACAACAGCTACTAGACAACACCGTCTCATATGAGAACCACACTGTAGCTGTAGGTACTGTAGGGTATGCGCCTCCTGAGCAATTTATGGGTCAGCCAAGACTCAACAGCGATATCTATTCTCTGGGAATGATCTCAATTCAAGCACTCACCGGAACTGCAGCCCAACGTATAGAACGAGACTCGACAACAACAGCACCCATTTGGCGACATCTTGCACAAGACGTGACAGATGAATTCGCTGCTCTTTTGGAAAAGATGGTGTCTTATGACTTCCACAAACGATATCAATCAGCAGAGGAAGTTTTACGTGCTCTAGAAAATCTGTGAAGTACCCACACCAACCCTAAGCAGGCGGTGTAGGTACTTCAGTGTAGAACCAATTACAGCCAGTTGCCTACTAAAACAAAGGGTGACCAGTAGTATGGATGCCGATATTGCTGATAGCGAGGATCTTTGAGCAGAGTCAGTTGGGCACGCCTAAAAGCTTCTACTTTAGTCGTTTTAGGTTGTTTTAACTGTTTGTAAAACTCACTCATAATAATCGCAGTTGCCTCATCGTCTACAACCCAAAGGGATGCCAATGTACTTCGTGCACCAGACAAAACAGCAACACCTGCAATTCCTAGGGCAGCCTTTTTATCTCCTGTAGCTGTTGAACAAGCACTCAGGACAAGTAGCTCAATTGCACCTCGTTGGTTTGTTTCGCGAGTTTTGAGTAAGCTATTTAATTCATTAACATTAACGCTACCATCGTGAGTCACAATAAACGTGTCTTCTGATGTGGAGCTAAACTGACCATGAGTAGCTAGGTGAACCACTGGTGTACTTAATGACTTAACAGCGTCTTCAATCGCTGCAGTGGTAAATTTCTCATCTAGTAGCACTCGAGTGCTGGGAATGGTTGACTTAATTCCCTGGAGTTCTTTTTTTACAGCTGGCAATGGTGAAAAATCTTGTTTACCCTCGGTCAATCCACCAGCAATAGTGCGCAGTTCAGTACGTGCTAAAGGTTGAGGATTTAATAGCTGTAAACCTGGTGTAATCACAACATCATATTTCTCGACAAGGTACTGCTTTCCATCGTACAGCGCTCCCATTGGGATACTTCCTAGTGAACCATCTAAAACAAACACTAGGTTTTTGATTTTTTGACTTTCCAATTCTGGTGCAATTGGGCGAATTATCCAATTGTAGAGATCTTGAGAAGGCTTCAAAAATTCGGGAGTCGTACGGGTTTCTAACTTTTCCCGCAATTCTTCTACTTTATCTTCAACTTGATTTTGAGGTAAATCAATTGTCTTGAGACTAAAATTTTGTTTCTGCTTGGGTGAGGAGGAAGGTAGGGAAAGGATCACTGCCAAGCGATTGGACAAAATCACGGGATAAATGACTGCCGCTGTTCGATCAACTTCGTCAATATTAACTGGTTTGGCATCTATACAGGCTCTGCGGAAGAAATTATCGAGTTCAGCAACCTTAAGTGACTCGATCACATCCCGCGCATGTTTGAGATCCTCTTGATTGGGTTGTTTACCAGCGGGTGGCAAAAGCAAACTTACAAGTTCTCGATAGATTGGTTCGACGCCATCTCGAAAAGAAAATTGGACATTGCGATTGGCAGCAACTAAATCACGACGTAAGGACTTGAGATTATCAACAGCCTTACTGTACGCCGCGATCGCTCCCGGCTGATTTCCTTGCGCTTTAAGTATACGACCTAGCTGCCATTGCCAACGATAACCAATATCTGGTGCTTCAATACTTTCAGTCAGTGCCAAAGCTTGCTGGGTGAGTTTTTGTGCTATTGACAACTGCCCAGTCTGTTCGTACACTCCTCCTAGAGTACCTAAGGCATAGGCTTCGGCTCGTTGATCTCCTAGTTGTTTTGCCTGTTCTACAGCCGTTGCGACTATCTGTGCGATCGCACTCCATTCAGGAGTGTCATTAGCTTTTACATCTTTTGCCTCTATTTGTTGTTTAGGGCAAGTCAGATTGATCGCGATTGTTTTTGCTTCAGTTCCTTGTTTGAGGCAAGCTAAACTTTGAGCAAAGTTGATTCTAGCAAAAATCGTCTTGCGACTTAGTGGTAGGGTAGCAAGCTGAGATTGAATTGCCGGCACCAAAGCCTGGGAATCAGACTGTTTTCCAGCCTCTACCAAAAGACGCAGTTGATTCATTTGTGCCTCTACCCGAGTCAGAGGCGAATCTGAAACACTAGCCGCTTTTTGGTAATACTGCAGTGCTTCATCTGTATTTCGTAGTGCTTGGGAAGTGTTTCCCAAACTCAGGTAAATTTCTGCCAATAGTTGTGGAGAGTTTTGTTGAGAAGCTGCTGCCAAACTTTGCTCTAACACCTGCCGAGAACCAAGACCTTCTGTTGTTCCCTTAGCTTTTAACCTAATCTTTAGATTTTGCTGGTCTAAAATTCCCACCACTCGTAGAGCATTACCCAAACTGAGCAGTCCGGTTGCCTTGAGTGTGGGATCTGCTTGCTGTTGTAACAATTGATTGACTTGAGTGAGGGTAATGAAGGCACGACGGTAAAGCCCCAAAGCTTGTAGGGCTTGAGATTGATTGATTTTACTACCAACTTCCCCTGCACTATCGTGGTTTTTTGCGTAGAGAGTAGCTGCTTCATCCCAACTAGAGAGAGCTTTTTGTGATTGCCCTTGTGCCAACTGGATCTGACCTTGGGTATTTAATGCTTGAGCACGAACTGATAAATATTCTTTAGAGGTCGATGCATTTTTTGGTAATATTGTCAAGCTGTCTGTGATCGCCTGGCTTGCTGGTGATAACTTTCCCAGATGTTGATAGGTCAATGCCACATAGTTCAATGCTAAAGCTTGGTTTAGGACATCGCCTTGAGTTTTAAATGTAGCCGCTGCTTGTTGAAAAACTTGTACAGCTTGAGAAAACTTTTCTGTCTGGTACAGTTTCCAACCTTGCTGCAATAGAAGCTTGGGATTTTCTGCCTGTACTACCGCAGTAGGCGAATAATGACTTGTATCAGCGGCAAGCACCAGTGGGCTTGTGGCAACTGCAATTTGAGCAATAGCAGCTATAAAAATAAGTTTAGACATAGGTCTTTATCAATGATAATTTTAGAATGGTTGAGTATAAATAAGAGAAAAATACAGCCCATCCTCCTGCAAAGTATTACCACGCGAATTGACATCAACCAGAGGTTGACCCCAATCGAAGCGAGCACTAACTCTGTCACTTTGCCATAGGAATCCCAATCCTATAGATGCGAGAGTATTGTTATTGGGATTAGCTCTCCCAGAACTATTCCAGGCAGTTCCTACATCAATAAACGGAGTAATTTGCAGCACACTGTTGCCTAATTTTGGTATCCGTAAAATTGGATATCTAAACTCGAAAGAAGTCACAAAAGCATTATCAGTTAACAGCAAGTCTTGACGATAGCCTCGTACCGTGCGTTGTCCTCCCAAACCAAACTGTTCTAGAGGCACCAGTGCCCTATCAGCTAATTGTGCATCTGCGCGAATTAAAAATAAAGTTTCTGGCGCTAAAAGCTTAACCCACTGTGCTTGTCCTTGCCAAGAAAAAAAGCGACTATCTGGTGGCTTCTGGTTAATAGTAGCATCGAAGGCATCTATACCAAAACTAAACTGCGAGCGCGCAGCCAGGACTTGGTGGTTACTGCGCTTAGTCCAATCTTGAAAAAAGCGCAGTATTGATAGGCGAGTATTTCCGTTTTTATCAGATCCTGGTTCAGGAAATGGTTGTCGTTGACCGACCAAAGCTTCTAAAAAGCCAACATCACTTTCTCGACGAGTTGCTGTCAGTCCCAAGGCAAATTCTTCAGTAGGAGTTTGTACAATAGGTTGACGAAATGTCAACGAAAAGTCTTGAGAAGTTCCCTTAATACCTAAAATATCAAATGGTTTTTCTATAATTTCACTATTTATATAGTTATAGTTAAATGATATTGTCCCATTATGAGGATTAACTGGCAGCGTGTAGTTAAAATTGACATTATCACTACCATCTGTATTGGCATAGGCGACGCTTAAGCTATCTCCCAGTCCTAACAAGTCAGCGTCGTTGAATTGAATTTGTCGCTCAAAACTGCCAATACTGGGAATACGGTTGTTATCTAGGCTGATTTGTGCAGAGAGTGTTTTTGCTTCAGTCACTTTCACATCCAACACACTCGTACCAGGCGTTGACCCTGCTGCAAGTTCTGCAGAGATATTTTTAATCAACGGGTTGAGTTGGAGTAGTTGTAAGGCTTTTAACAGTTTATTGACATTCAAGGGTTGATGTGTCGCGATCGCCAAACGACTACGGACATAGTTAGGGTTTAGGTGCTTTAAACCTGTCACCTGGATATTTTCTAAGCTTCCTTCTACGACCTGAATTTTGACGACGCTATTTTGAGGTTTAAGAGTTTGATTGGCTGGCAAAAAAGCCCCAGAGGTAACGTAACCTTTATCGCGGTAAAGTTGGGTAATTGCTTCAGAAGCCTGTAACAGTTGCGCAAAGGTAATGGGTTTATTAGTAAATTGTGCAGTGACTTCCTCTAATTTTTTGCGGCTGAACACAGAACTACCAACTACCTCAAAGCGAGAGACTTGGATGGTTCCAGAAAACTCATTAGGAACTTGTTCGGGAGTCGCAGGAGTTGAGTGAGGAGAAGAAAATAACTGTTCTGGAGGTGGGATCACAGGAGTCTGTGCAGGTGCTACTGGAGAATTTTCTTGCTCAGGTCGGCGAAACCTGTCTGCTGATGGTTGGATTTGAGCAATCTCAGATGAATTGACCTTTTGTTTTTGCCCTTGGGGTTGCAAGTCGTAGGGAGAAAATTCTTTTGCTTGTGTGTTTGTCAGTAATGTCTTCGAAGGTAATTGAGGAGAAATTTCTCTTTGGAGAATTGGAGGGGTTGTTTGCGCAGATGATGGTGTTTGGTATAAGCAGCTACTGAATAGTATCAGGATTAGTGTCAGCCGATTTGATGAACACCATTGATAATAGCTTTGATTAAGCATGAGTAAATATACGCAAAAAAAAAGAGTGTATTGATATTAGTAACAAAGGAGGAGATTCGAAGGACCTCACCTCACTGGGCTTTTCTCAACCATATATTCAGTTAGGTCCACCCACGAAATGGCATTGTACTTATTGCTTAATTTCTAGCAAATTAATTTATTACTTTGGACTAATAGTAATACTACTTACAGTATATTTCCGGGTATATAAAACTTTCGTTAGAAATTTTAATGTTCTATCTTAAGGAGGATGATACTTGATTGATATTTGATACAATAAACAGACCTGTGTTTATGAGACTCTTCCACAAGCTAATTGTTCTTTCATGAACTATTTCTATCAGCAAGTATAAAACAATTCTCTCCAATCTACTTAATTTTTCGTGATAAATTGATAGACAGTATCTTCAGGGGCAAGGCGAAGAGCTGTATTATAGTCTGCCATTGCTTTGAACATATCCCCTATTTCGTGATACAGCTGACTGCGCCAAAGATAGTACAAGGCATTGTCAGGACGAAGACGAATAGCCTGAGTATAATCCTCAAGAGCTCCTTGTCTATCTCCAAGGTTTTTGCGACGAAAATTAGCTCTTTCAGTGTACAGCGAAGCATCAGAGGGATAAACACGAATTGCACTGTTTAATTCTGCGATCGCTCTTTGAACATCTCCTTGCCGTAAGGATGTATAAGCTTTTTCTACATATGTCGCTGCAGTAATTTGTTTGCTAGTAGATGTGCTATACTGTTTTACGCTTGATCTGTTATCTTCTGCTTCTGTTTGGTGAGGATACAAAGTTTTAGACGAAGCTCTGCTTGGGTTAAGTGCTCTAGAGCAGAATAAGTAAGCAGTCAAACCAAAAGCAAAGATAGCACCTAGGGTAAAAGCTATAGACGTTAAATCGTATACATTCTCGTTGGTAAAGTTTTGGAAACTTTTTGGGTCTGAGTGGTGAGAATTGTCTATAACTTCAGTAGCTTGTGCTAATTGGACAGCATCTGTACGAGCTAATCCTGTTATGGTTAGTATTGGTGTAGCAATGAGGACCTTTGATTTTCTCATCTAGCTTACTCCCTCACAGTACAGAGCCATTGTTTTTTAAAAGGGAAAAATAACATAATTTAAATTTATAGTTTTGATTAAAATCAATAGACTAGCTAAATAAAAACTGCTTTTTGTAAGCCCCTTATATTTTAAAGAGGTCCATATAGAATCTAATTTTGCCAAAGTAGCTCATGCTTGGCGTCTGTAAATAGAACTAATCCTTGGGAAAAATTATTACTACATCTAAAAGTAGACTTTACCATCTTATGGTAGAGAGCATAAGTATGTTACGCAAACAAAAACTTTATCTTGATTCAGATGAATCTTCAAAGTCCTTAGTACGATTTCAGCACTCAAAAACTTAAGAAATTTTGGAAAATAATAAATGTAAGTCGAATATCACAACGACTAACCCAAATTTTATTGGAAAATATGACTCAAACCTTCTTGGAACGCTTGCAAAGTCCCGATCACCCAGTTATTGTTTTTGATGGTGCAACGGGAACTAACCTGCAAACACAAAATCTCATCGCCGAAGACTTCGGGGGACCGCAATATGAAGGTTGCAACGAATACCTCGTACATACTAAGCCCGAAGCAGTCGCAAAGGTTCATCGAGATTTTCTTGCGGCTGGTGCAGATGTGATTGAGACTGATACCTTTGGTGGAACATCAATTGTTTTGGCAGAATATGATCTGGCAGACCAAGCATACTACCTGAACAAAACAGCAGCAGAACTAGCAAAACGTGTTGCTGCAGAATTTTCCACAGAAGAAAAACCCCGGTTTGTGGCTGGTTCAATGGGTCCAACCACCAAACTACCAACTTTGGGACACATTGACTTTGACACCATGAAAGCCGCTTTCGCTGAACAAGCAGAAGCACTGTTTGACGGTGGTGTCGATTTGTTCATCATCGAGACTTGCCAGGATGTGTTGCAAATTAAAGCTGCACTCAATGGGATTGAAGAAGTTTTTGCTAAAAAAGGCGAACGGCGTCCAATTATGGTTTCTGTAACTATGGAAACCATGGGTACGATGTTGGTAGGGACAGAAATCAGCGCTGTTGTAACTATCTTAGAACACTACAAAATAGACATTCTGGGTCTGAACTGTGCCACTGGTCCAGACCTCATGAAACCACATATCAAGTATTTAGCAGAACATTCTCCTTTTGTAGTTTCCTGTATTCCTAACGCCGGATTACCAGAAAACGTGGGTGGTCACGCTCATTACCGTCTAACACCAACGGAATTACGAATGGCGTTAATGCACTTTGTTGAAGATTTGGGTGTCCAAGTGATTGGGGGTTGCTGTGGGACACGTCCAGAACACATTCAACAGCTAGCAGAAATTGCCAAAGATTTAAGACCAAAAGTTAGACAACCACAGCTAGAACCAGCAGCTGCATCTATTTACAGTACACAACTTTATGATCAAGATAACTCCTTCCTAATTGTAGGTGAACGCCTTAATGCCAGTGGTTCCAAAAAGTGTCGTGAACTGCTGAATGCTGAAGATTGGGATGGACTTGTCTCGATGGCAAGAGAACAAGTCAAGGAAGGCGCACATATCCTTGACGTGAATGTTGACTATGTAGGACGTGACGGGGTGCGGGATATGCACGAACTCGTTTCACGTTTAGTCAATAACGTGACCCTACCTTTAATGCTAGACTCTACAGAATGGGAAAAGATGGAGGCAGGTTTAAAGGTTGCTGGTGGTAAATGCTTGCTGAACTCGACCAATTACGAAGACGGGGAACCTCGTTTCTTCAAGGTATTGGAATTGGCGAAGAAGTATGGTGCAGGTGTCGTTGTTGGTACCATTGATGAAGAGGGAATGGCGCGGACTGCCGAGAAAAAGTTTGCGATCGCTCAACGTGCCTATCGTCAAGCCGTTGAATACGGCATCCCACCTCACGAGATCTTTTTTGATACTCTTGCTCTCCCAATCTCCACTGGTATCGAAGAAGACCGAGGAAATGGCAAAAACACAATTGAAGCTATCCGTCGCATTCGTCAAGAATTGCCTGGGTGTCATGTCCTTTTAGGTGTTTCCAATATTTCCTTTGGTTTGAACCCTGCTGCACGGATTGTGTTGAACTCAATGTTTTTACATGAAGCGATGGCAGTGGGAATGGATGCGGCAATTGTCAGTGCTAGTAAGATTTTACCACTATCGCGGATCGAGGAACGCCATCAGGAAATTTGCCGCCAGTTGATCTACGATGAACGCAAATTTGAAGGAGATGTCTGCGTTTACGATCCTCTAGCAGAGTTAACAACACTGTTTGAAGGGGTGAAAACCAAGCGAGACAAAGGCGTTGACGAAAGTTTACCCCTTGAAGAACGCCTTAAACGCCACATTATCGATGGTGAACGCATTGGTTTAGAGGCACAACTAGCAAAAGCGTTGGAAACATATCCACCTCTACATATTATCAACACCTTCTTATTAGATGGGATGAAAGTGGTGGGTGAGTTGTTCGGTTCTGGGCAAATGCAGCTACCGTTCGTCTTACAATCAGCGGAAACCATGAAGGCAGCAGTGGCTTACCTAGAACCATTCATGGAAAAATCAGACACTGGGAATAATGCCAAAGGCAAAGTGATCATTGCCACAGTTAAAGGTGATGTCCACGACATTGGTAAAAACTTGGTGGATATCATCTTGTCTAATAATGGCTATGAGGTGATCAATCTAGGCATTAAGCAGTCTGTGGAAAACATCATTGAATCTTACAAGAAGCACAAAGCTGATTGTATTGCAATGAGTGGTTTGCTGGTGAAGTCAACCGCTTTTATGAAGGAGAACTTGGAGACCTTCAACGAAAAGGGTATCACTGTCCCTGTGATTTTGGGCGGTGCAGCGTTAACTCCCAAGTTTGTCTATGAAGATTGCCAAAAAACTTACAAG
>Ga0070738_10004837_pt1 | contig 15618 bp, 14 predicted proteins | sample Coa_R2_2_FD_66446 | JGI IMG/M metagenome (GOLD analysis project Ga0070738, IMG submission 66446) | Surface soil microbial communities from Centralia Pennsylvania, which are recovering from an underground coalmine fire - Coalmine... | ecosystem: Environmental > Terrestrial > Soil > Unclassified ...
TAGGCGATTCCGTTCAGAACGTCGACGCCTTCGCGATCCGGCTCCGGCAGGATTCCCGTCAAATCGATCCATCCGAGCACGCGGCCGTCGGCGGGCGAGATGCGGGCGATCTTCTCGGTCTGCCAGATGTTGGCGTAGAGCTCGCCGCGCACCCACTCAAGCTCGTTGACGTTATCAATCTCGCGCGAGCCGTCATGGACCGTGATGCGCCGCAGCTCGCGCAGCGTCATCGGATCCCAGACTCGGATCTGCGCGGTGCCGTCGTCCATGTAAATGCGCGCGCCGTCGTTGGCGAGGCTCCAGCCCTCGCCTTGATAGGTGAACGTGCGGCGGCGCTCCATCGACGCCTGGTCGTAGACAAATCCGATCTGGGTGCGATAGGTGAGCTGGAAGATCTTCTGATTGATGATGGTGATTCCTTCGCCGAAATAGCGGGGATCGAGCCGGATCTGCTGCACGGCTTCGCCGGTTTCAAGCTTCACCTTGCTCAAGCTCGATCGGCCTTCGAGGCCGGTCGATTCATATAAAAATCCGCCGCGAAACTCCAGGCCCTCCGTGAAGGACTCGCGATTGTGCGGATAAACGTGCACGACGCGATAACCGTACGCGGGGGCGGCGGCTTGCGCTACAGCGATCGCCAGGAAAAAATACAGCCGGATCATTGCTCGCCTTCACTCCGTGCGATTTCGTCGGCGACCTCGGCCGCCGCTTTCATCGCCTTGACGTCGTGGACGCGAATCAGATGCGCGCCGTTCAGAATCGCGGCCACCGCGGCGGCGATGGAGGCGGATTCGGTTTCCCGCGGCGAGCCTTTCGCCAGAAAATGCTTGCGCGAGACGCCGGCCATGAGCGGCAGCTCCAGCCGCGCGAGCTCGCCGAGCCGGGCCAGAATTTCCGCGTTCTGTTCCTTGCGCTTGCCGAATCCGATCCCGGGATCGATGACGATCTGCTTGCGATCGATTCCGGCGTTGACAGCGCGGTGAACCGACGCATCCAGCTCGGACGCGATCGAGCGCATCAGATTTTTGAGCGGCGGCAGCTTGGCCCAGGTTTGCGGAGTGCCGCGCATGTGATTCAGGATCAAGCCGGCGTTCACCTGCGCCGCTTTGCGCGCCAGCTCGGGATCGAAGGTCAGCGCGCTCGGATCATTGATCACGTCCGCGCCGAGCTCCAGCGCTTTTTCGGCGACTCCCGATTTATAAGTATCGACGGAAATGGGCACAGTAAGTTTGTTGCGCAGCCGCTTGAGCACCGGGACCAGCCGGCGCAACTCTTCGCCTTCGGAGATGCGCGAGGAGCCCGGCCGCGTCGATTCCGCGCCGATATCCACCAGATCCGCGCCCTCTTCCTCCAGTTCGATGGCGCGCGCGAAGGCGCGGTCGGGATCGCTGTATTTTCCGCCATCGCTGAAGGAATCCGGCGTGACGTTGAGCACGCCGGCGATCAGCGTGCGGTCCCCGAGCTGGAGAACTTTATCGCGAAGGCGCCATTCGAAGCGGCGGCGAAGCATGAGTTTTCAGGGTAACAGGGTAGCAGATCAACAGGCCGGCGAATCCTTGCCGAGCAGCACGGAATGGCGCGCGCCGGTGGCCGACGGCAAATTTCCAGGGCGCCGCTGCACGAACTCATAGGCGAGAATGGCGAAGGCGATGGCTTCCTTCGCGTCGGGATCGATGCCGTATTCGGCGCTGGTGACGATGGAGTGTTCCGGCAGCAGCTCGCGAAGGCGGCGCATCAGACGGCGGTTGTGAACGCCGCCTCCGGAGGCGATGACTTCGCGCGCTTCAAAACGGGCGATCGCCGCGGCGACGGTTCGCGCCGTCAATTCGGTCGCGGTGGCGATCAGATCCGGCAGCGGCAGCCCGGTGGCCACCAGGCCGCTAACGAATTCGCGGCCGAACTGTTCCCGCCCGCAGGCCTTGGGCGGGTCTAGCTTGAAATAGGGATCGCTTAGCATGGCTTCGAGCATCCGCGGATGAATACTCGCCTGGCGCGCGATGCGGCCTCCGCGATCGTAATTCTGCGCGCCGTTGGTGTAGTGCGAAACCAGGGCGTCGATGATCATGTTGCCGGGTCCGGTGTCGAAGGCGATCACGTCGTCGCGGCCGGCGCCGGCGGGAATGAAGCTGATATTGGCGATGCCGCCGATATTGAGCGCGACGCGCGCGGAGCGGCGGCTTCGAAACAACAGAAAATCGACGCTGGGCACGAGCGGCGCGCCCTGGCCGCCGGCGGCGATATCGCGCTCGCGAAAATTGGAGATGGTCCACAGCCCGGTGCGCTCGGCGACCACCGCCGCTTCGCCGATCTGAAGGGTGCTCGCGATGCAGTGGCCCAGATACTCGATCGGCGCGGCTTCATGGAAGATCGTCTGGCCATGCACGCCGGCGAGAACGATCGAATCGAGCGAGACGCGGCCGCGGCGGCAGGTCTCGCGGATGGCGGAAGCGTAGAGCTCGCCGAGCAGAAAATTGAGCCGGGCGATGGTCGCGGTATGGGTCATGGCGTTGGAGACGCCGAGGATCGCTTCGCGCACCAGCTTGGGGTACGGCGTGGTATGAAAGGCGACCGGCTTGACGCGAACCCCCCCGTGCCGGCGCGCAATATCCACGATGGCGACATCGATTCCATCGAGCGAGGTGCCGCTCATCACGCCGGCGACTCTCATTGGCCTCCCGCCCCTCGCCAGGATGCGGTGATGGTATGGTCCATTCTCAGCTCAGTTCCTTCTGTAAATCGGCGAGCAGTTGCAGAGCGTCCAGCGGGCGAAGAGTATCGAGATTCAAGCCGCGAATGCGAGCGGCCAGTTCCGAATTGACCGGTTCGAATAATTTGATCTGCACCGGCGCCTGGCGCGGCCGAAAATCTTCGTGATGCGCGAGGATCTCCCGCGCGCGCTCAATGACGCTTATCGGCAGCGCGGCCAGGCGGGCCACTTCGATTCCGTAGCTCCCCGCCGCCGCGCCAGGCTCGACGCGCCGCAGAAATAAAATCTGATCGCCCGACTCCTTCACCGAAACGTGCAGATTGCGGACGCCCGGCAATTGACCGGCGAGCCCGGTCAGCTCATGGTAATGCGTGGCGAACAGCGTTTTGGCGCGAATCTTCGCGTGGATGTGCTCGACCACGGCCCAGGCCAGCGCCAGGCCGTCATAGGTCGAGGTGCCGCGGCCGATCTCGTCGAGCACGATGAGGCTGCGCGGCGTCGCGGTGTTGAGAATCACGGCCGTTTCCGTCATTTCGACCATGAACGTCGATCGGCCGCGCGCCAGATTATCCGCCGCCCCGATTCGGGTGAAGACCCGATCAATCAGCGGAACAAGCGCCTCGTCGGCTGGAACAAAACTACCCATCTGCGCCAGAATTGCCAGCAGCGCCGCCTGGCGCAAATAGGTCGATTTGCCGCCCATGTTGGGGCCGGTGATCACCGCGATGAATTCGTTGTCCGGATGAAAGTACAAATCGTTGGGAATGAAACGCTGCGCGTCGCGCTCGGCGAGCTTTTCGACGACGGGATGGCGTCCGGCGGCCACGCGCATTTCCCCCGATACGGAGAACTTCGGGCGCACGTAGCGGTTTTCGGCGGCGACTTCGGCGAGCGCCAGCGTCACATCCAGCTCGGCGACGGCGGCCGCGCTCGCTTTAATTCGGGCAGCGTGCGAGGCGGCCAGCGCGCGAAGGTTATCGAAGATCTCCCGCTCGATCGTCACGATTTTTTCCTCGGCTTCGAGGATTTTCAATTCCAGTTCCTTCAATTCCGGCGTGGTGAACCGCTCGGCGTTCACCAGCGTCTGCTTGCGGTCGTAATCGGGCGGCGCAAGATGCAGATTTGGCTTGGAGATTTCGATGTAATAGCCAAAAACGTTGTTGAATCGCACCTTTAAGGACGCGATTCCGGTGCGGGCGCGCTCCCGCTGCTCGATGCGTGCCAGATAGGTTTTGCTGTTGCGCGAAACGTCGCGCAGCTCATCCAGGCGCGGGTCGAAGCCGTCGCGAATCGCGCCGCCGTCGCTGAGATGAACCGGCGGCTCGTCGGCGATGGCCTGCAAGACTTGATCCCGCACCTCCGCGACTTCGTCCATGGCGGCGAAAAGTTCCTGAAGGCGCGCCGCCTTCGCGCCGGCGATCCGCTGCTTGACGCATGGTAGCACGGCGAGCGAGCAAGCCAGCGCCTTCATTTCCCGCGGCCCCGCCGTTCCCAGCGTGACCTTGGCCAGCAGCCGCTCCAGATCGAGGATGGAGGATAAATCCTTCGCCAGTTCCGCGCGCAGGATCACGCTCGCGAAGATTTCGGCGACGGCGTCCAGGCGCGCTTCGATTTCTTTGAGCTCGATCGAAGGCGCCAGCAGTCTGCGCCGCAGGAGCCTTCCGCCCATTCCCGTTCTGGTCCGGTCCAGCACGTTCAGCAGCGTCGATTCCTTTGATTCCCCCGCGAATAACGGCTCGACCAGCTCCAGATTGCGAACCGTCGTGGCGTCCAGGATCATGGCGGCGGCGCGGTCGTAATACGAGGGCCGGTCCAGGTGATCGAGCGCGCTGCGCTGTGTCTCGCGCAGATAATGCAGTATGGCCGCCGCGGCGCCGGTAGCCAGGGGCCGTCCTTGCAGGCCGCAGCCGTCGAGCGCGAGCAGACGGAAATGATCGCACAGGCTGCGCGCGGCGTGATCGGCGCCGAAGACCCACGGTTCGACCTCGGATTTGAGGCAGGGCAGGGTCAGATCAGCCGCGGTGGGGACCAGCGCTTCGCGCGGACCCAGCGATTCGAGCACCGGACCCAACTCGCGCATTTCGATTTCAGTGGCCCGGAACTCGCCGGTCGAAACATCGACGTGAGCCAAGCCGGCGCGCGTTGAATCGGGGAAAATGGCGGCCAGATAATTGTTTTCATGCGAGCGCCCGTTCATCGCCGTGCCCGGCGTCACGACGCGCGTCACGTCTCGCTTCACCAGCTTCCTGGCCGCCTTCGGATCCTCGAGCTGATCGCAGATGGCGACGCGGAATCCTTTCTGGATCAGGCGCGCGATGTAATTTTCGGCGGCGTGATAGGGCACGCCGCACATCGGAATCGGCTGGCCCTTTTCCTTATTGCGCGAGGTGAGGGTGATTTCGAGCTCGCGCGCGGCCGTGATCGCGTCCTCGTAAAACAGCTCGTAGAAGTCGCCGACGCGAAACAGCACCAGGGCAGTGGGAAACTGCTGTTTGACGCCGTAATACTGCCGCATAAGCGGCGTCGAAGGCTCACTCATTCCAGGCACCGTCGAAACCGCGCGGGCGATCTGAACTTCGCTTTAGGCGTAGATTCCCCGGAGCCGGATGGCCTGCGCCACGCGATCGAGCGACAGCATGTACGCCGCGATCCGGTTATTCACGCCATGTTTGTCGGCATAGGCGACGACATCCTGAAAACTGGTGACCATGACTTCTTCCAGGCGATCGTTCACCGTGCGCTCATTCCAGAAGTAACCCTGGCGGTCCTGCACCCATTCGAAATAGGAGACCGTGACGCCGCCCGCGTTGGCCAGAATGTCGGGAATCACGAAAATTCCCTTTTCCGCGAGAATGGCGTCGGCGGCGTGCGTCACCGGACCGTTGGCGCCCTCGCACAGAATCCTGGTCCGCAGACGATGCGCGTTGCGCGAAGTAATCACGTTCTCCTTGGCGGCCGGCAGCAGCACGTCGGTTTCCAGGAACATGGCTTCCTGCCGATCGATGTCCTCGCCGCCGGCGAAGCCGGTGATCGATCCGGTTTCGGCGCGGTGCTTCATTAATTCCAAAATATCCAGGCCGCGCGGATTGTACACCGCGCTGTCCCATTCGATGATGCACACAATGCGATAACCCGCGCGCGCCATCAGCTTTGCGGCCATTCCGCCCACGTTTCCGAATCCCTGAATCACCACTCGCGTCGCCGATCGCTCCAGCCCCAGCCTGCGCAGCGCCTGATCGGTCACGATCATGCAGCCGCGTCCGGTCGCTTCGGCGCGGCCCTTCGATCCGCCGAGCGCGATCGGCTTGCCGGTCACCACCGCGGCCTGCGTCTGCCGCGCGTGCATCGAATAGGTGTCCATGATCCAGGCCATGGTTTGCTCGTTGGTATTCATGTCCGGAGCGGGCACGTCGGCTTCCGGGCCAATGAATCCGAATAATTCCGCCGTGTAGCGCCGCGTGATGCGCTCCAGCTCGGCCGGTGAAAGAAGGCTCGGATCGCAGATTACACCGCCTTTGCCGCCACCAAACGGGATATTGACGACGGCGCACTTCCACGTCATCCACGCCGCCAGCGCGCGCACTTCATCGAGCGAGACGTCGGGCGCGTAACGAATCCCTCCCTTGGCCGGCCCGCGCGCGATGGAATGCTGCACGCGATAGCCGGTGAAAACTTCCAGCCGCCCGTCGTCGAGCACCACGGGAATGTGCACGATCAGCTCGCGCGAGGGTGTTCGCAACACCTTTTGCATGCCGTCATCCAGGCCGAGCTGCGCCGCGGCGCGGTCGAAACGCGCCTCCGCTGACAGTCGCGGGTTGAATTCGTCCTCCAGATTTTGGCCTGCATTATTCGCGGTGGCCGCCGACGGCGTGGTCGCTTCGAGAATCATAAGTGAGAGTAGGCCTCCGACTTATTATAGGCGGCCCGATCCATACAATAAAGACATGGGCCGCCTGCTAATCTACATCGGCTTCGCGCTGATTTTTCTTGGCGTGCTATTTATCATCGGTGAGCGAACCGGCATTCGTTTCGGACGCCTGCCGGGCGACATCGTTTATCGCGGCCGGAATACGACGTTTTATTTTCCCATCGTGACCTGCATTTTGCTCAGCGCCGTTCTGACGCTGATTTCCTGGCTGCTCAACCGCCGGTAGTGCGATCCGCACGCGGGAATAAGCCCCCAAGATGCGAGAAGGGGAACTTTCGTTCCCCTTCGCCGCGTCGTTCAAATTAAACTCTGAAATTGTGACTTCTTGGTCCCCTTCGCATCGGGGACTTTCAGAATATCACGTCGACAGCGTAAAGGTCACATCAGGATTCCAACGGCGGCGGCCTCAAGCAGAAGGGCTCCCGCGAAGGTCCACTGTTTGCGGCCGTTCTTCGTCTTTAAAATGCTCTAAAATGCTCTGTTCGAACATCCACAAATTGGATGCGATCCCCGGACGCCAGCCCCTCCCGTGGGCGGGTTATGCCCGGCCGCGGATCGGTACTACTGGCCGCCGTACCATGACCTAAGGTGTTCGATTCAGGAGCTTCCCCCCTTGACCTTAGCTTAGAGTCAGTTTTACAGTCGAGATTACCAATGCTCGAGCAGAGAAAACACCAGCGGTTTGAGCTCAAGCTCCCCATCGAGTTAGTCCACTACGGCGCCGCGGAGCAGCCTAGGGGCGAGACGAAGAACGTCAGTTCTTCGGGAGTGCTGTTCACCTCGCCGGTTCCGATCGAAGTCGGCGCATCGATTGAATACCTGATCACGTTTCCCAAGGTGCCCGGTTCGCGCGCCGAAGTGCGCCTGCGCTGCATGGGCAAGGTGGTGCGCAATGAGTCGAACGCCTTCGCCGCCACGCTCGAGCGCTACGAATTCCAACGCACGCGAGCTTAACAGCGTTTAGCCGGGCCGACCGTCTTCGGCCGGATCGATTACAATCATGGCGGGATGCCGACCGCCGCGCACCTGCTGAAACTCCACGACCGGGAACGCCGCGAACTCTGCCGCGAGCTGCATGCCAACGCGGCGCAGCAGATCGCCGCCTTGCAGCTCAAGCTGGAGCTACTGATGCAGGGCAACTCCCCTCTTCCGCCCAAGGCCGCGCAGGTGCTGGCCGAGTGTTGCTCGATCGCCGGCGAGTGCGCGCGCGAAATCCGCCGGATCTGCTATTCCCTGCATCCGCCGCTGCTCGATGAAATGGGCCTGGCCGCCGCGCTGCGGAGCCGGCCGGAGGTGCGCAAGATCGCAGCGCATCTGCCGGAGTCGCTTCCGCGGCTTTCGCCGGAACGCGAGATCGCCATCTTCCGGATGATCGAGGAGGCCCTGCCGCGCATCTCCCGCCTGTCGCTTACGCGCAAGGGCCGGTCGCTCATCGTTGAACTGGATTTGCCGGCGCTTCCGGAGGCGATTCGCGGCCGCATTCGCGGCTTGCAGGGCCGCGTCACGATGACCCCCGGCGGCGTGCGAATTACGCTGCCGATCCAACCTACAGCCGAAGAATCCTGATTGAGCCGTTGGAGGTTCCCAGATCGAGCAGCGGGCCTCCGGCGCCGATCACGCCTTCCAGCCGGTGCTTGGAGATCGCGCCGTGGGGCGTCACGTCGAAATCGCTGCTGATGGAGGAATTGGAGGTGCGCGCGCGCAGCGTCGCGCCGATCGAATCCGGAAGCCGCACCACAATGGCTGAATTGGAGGTTTCGGCATGAACCTCGCGCGGCGCGTTCAGGGTCAGATCAATATGGCCGTTGGAGCTTTCCAGATGTACCGGCTTGGTATCGGGATCGGTAAGCCGCGCCGTGATGGGTCCGTTTGTCGTCGACGCCTCAAAGCTGCCTTTTCGCACCTCGGCGCGAATCCCGCCGTTCGACGTATGCAGCGTGGTGTCGCCGGTGACGCCGGAGATTTCAATCGATCCGTTGGATGTGCGCGCGTCAAGCATTCCCTCAATGGAACTGGCGCGAATTCCGCCGTTCGAGGTTTTTAGCCGCGCCGGGCCTTCGATATCCTCCACGTGGATCGCGCCGTTGGAGCTTCCGATGCTGACAAGCTGGCAGCGCCGCGGCACGCGAATCACAAAGCGCGCGCCGTAGTTGCCGTGCCGGTCGATGGGCGGCACGGTCTTGATTCGAACCGAGCCCGGCGAGTGCGAAATGTCGATCTGAATTTCCTTCATCCTCGACTCCGAGCTCGCGTACTTGGACCCTTCGATGTCGACGATATTCTTGTCCCAGCCCGAAATTTCGATCGATCCGTTGGCGTTCTCCATTTCCAGGCTGCCGCCGGCGTCCAAAGGATAGGAGTAATGAAAGTCCTCGCGATAGCGGTCCATCATGCCGCCGATATCGAAATCCTCGCAGGCGGCCAGCAGCGCCACCACGGAAATCAGCGCCGCCGCGGGAACGAGTCTTCGCATACCTCATTCTACGGGAATGGCCCTGCTCGAGTTCCGTCGAAAATCGCCATAATAATGAGGATGAACCGATTTCTGGCGGCCGTTCTGGCCCTGTTTCTGGTTTGCGCGCCGGCCTTCGCCCAGGCGCCCAAAACCGTCCTGCATATCATTAACGTGAAATGGAAGGAGGACGCCACGCCGGAGCAGGTGAAGGCGGCCGTCGACGCGGTCCACCAGCTTCCCGCGAAATACCCCGGAATCAAGCGCGTCTGGACGAAAAACCTGAAATATCAGGGACAGGAAGGGTTCAATCAGGCGATCGTGATGGAGTTTGAAAGCCAGGATGCGCTAAAAAAATATGCCGGCAGCGCCGCGCAGCAGTGGTGGTACAAAGTTTATCTGCCGGTGCGTGAAGAGAGCCGCACCGACGACATCACCAACTAATCCCGCTCACTTCGATTCCACGGTAACCGGCTTCTGATCGCCGATGCCGTACTTCACCACGCTCCTCGTCTTCATGTTGTAAACATCGCCGGCTTGCAGCACGAAGAACGGTTTTTCCCATGGCTCGCGCGGGTGCGTGTTATCCCAGATCGCGACTTTCCATTTGCCCATGACACGAAAGACGTCCTTGTTGACGATGATTGCGGTGCCTTCCGACAGTCCGATGCCCAGGAAAGTGGGGTATTTTTTCATCACTTCGCCCAAGTCGTCCCAGCGATTGCGGGTATTGATGTGCTGATCGATGGCGCTGCGCCGCAGGAACTGGAAGCCGTGCTCATGTTCCGGTTCCGGCGTCATCATCACATTGGGACCCTCCACCGCGCCGCGAACCAGATAATCCCCTTGAATCGTCGCGCCGGCCGAACTCCCGCCGATCACGCCTCCCCGCGCCAGCACATTGCGGAATTCGCGAAGCGTCAGCGTGTTCATGTAGGAATCGACGCAGTTCCACTGCCGGCCGCCGTTAAACCAGACGGCCTTGGCGTCGCGCAGGGTCTTGGCGAACTCCTCGGAATCAGCCTCGGTGCGATCGTGAGTGTGGAGCATGTGGACATTGGTCGCGCCGAGCTTGACCCAAGGCGCGATGACCTCCTGCTCCTTGTACACGATCCATTTGCCTTCTTTATCCTTGTTTCCGCCGTTGGTCGGGACCACGATGATCTTGGCCGCAGGGCCGCCGGCGAGATTGATAAACGTCTCCATGATGCCGGTGCCGGCGAGATTCCCGCCGCCGACGATGACCAGCGTCCCGTTTGCGGGTCCATACTCCGGCGCGTCATCCGGCTGCGCTGAAGCGATTCCCAAAGCGAGGATAAAGAGAACAACGGATCTGCGATTCACATGCGCTCCCATCATGGTCCACCGCGATCTATTCAAACACTTACGGGCCTCCGGCGTCTACGCGCTCAGGACCGGTTTGGTGGGCCCTGTTGGATTCGAACCAACGACCAACGGATTATGAGTCCGCTGCACTAACCGCTGTGCTAAGGGCCCAAGCATAAATTATTACAACTACTTAACGGATTCAATTGCGCGAAGACGGTCGGTAGTGTAACCGTTTTTGTAACCACCGCGAGCCTTGTCACCGTCTTGCAGTCCAGAATCACCGCAGCCGTGCGACATGCGAGTTCGCGTTGTTTGTCAGGTAGTGCCATGGGATTTGGTTTACCTCCCATTGTACCTTCGGGACCCTCGGTGCCGCGCATGTGATCTGCGATGTCGGCCCCACGGTCATTCAACGGGGCAACGCTACGGCACAGTCCGCTCGGTCTTCAATCCGTCTGTTCGTAGCCTCGATGTTGGAGGTGACAACGCATCGCTCCGCCCCAGATGCAGTTGCGCCCAGATCGGACCGCTATCGCGACTCGCCCGCCAGGTATCGCGTCATCTGCTGCGCAGCCGCTGCGAGATCCTTATCAGTCACGATGTTGTATCGATCGAACACATGGCGTGTTCGGTGGCCGCTTATCGCCATCGCAATCTTTTCGGGAATGCCGGCGCGAACCATATTCCTCACCGCACTCCGCCGAAGATCATGAAAAAGACTGCCGCCGAGTTTGGCTCTATCGCAAGCAGACCGCCAGGCCTTGTAAAACGTCCGCAGCCTGTTGCCATTGCCATCGTGAAAGACCCAATCCAGAGTTGGGTACTTGTCGTCGCGCCCCGCTTTCTGTTTCTTCAAAGCCTCGGTCATGTCGCCATAGACGGGCAGGACACGGTGTTTTTTATTCTTGGCGTGCTCGGCACGGATGATGATCTCTCCACTCGCCAGGTTAATGTCGCGCCATTGCAGTGACATCACTTCCCCCAGCCGGCAGCCAGTGTGGTACGCGATAACGAGGGCGAGCGTCAGATATGAGGGGAGTTCAGAGAGAAGCCGATCGTAATCTGGCTTCTCTAGGAAGCCCGTACGAAGTTCGAGCGGAGGATGCGGCATCTACCAACCCTTCGGCTGGGTCATTTGGGGATGGCACAACTCCACTTCCCAGGACCCGCGGGTTCGGAAGCCGCTCTTTCAAGGCGAAATGATCGTATTCGCCGGCAGCTTCCTTGCGTTGGAATCTTTTTCGCCGCCGCAAGCCGGCGATCTCGCAAGCTCATGGAGAATGCCGACGATCTCCATGGCTCCGCGCGTTGGGCCACAGAACGCGACATCCGCGCGACAGGCCTGATGGAGGTGCAGCGCGGCGCGTACGTTGGTGGTTGGTGTGCCGAGAATTCAGGTCGGCTCCGCTATCTTCGGCACAATGGCCCCGAGCACATACTGGCGTTCGCGCCGACGCGCTCCGGCAAGTGCGTGGGCCTTGTTATTCCCACGTTGTTGGCGTGGTCTGAATCAGCCGTCATCTACGACATCAAAGGTGAGAACTGGGCCAAAACGGCTGGCTTCCGAGCGCAGCAGGGCCACCTGTGTTTCAAGTTCTCTCCCGTTGAAGAGAACGCAAGTTTCCGCTTCAATCCGCTGTCCGAGGTTCGCCTGTTCACGCCCCGCGATGTGTCCGACGCGCAGAACATCGCCAACATGATCGTGCGGACCGGCGAAGACAGTCCACAGGAGCGCTATTGGCAGGATGCCGCCGCCTCGATCACAACCGGAATGATCCTTCACGTCTGCTACGAGGCCGCCTTGCAGGGCAGAGTTGCTTCACTCGCAAATCTGGCGCATGTTTTCACAACGCCTGGTTCGAGCTTCCGCGATACGCTCGAAGACCTGCTCAACTTTGCTCACGATCCCGAATACAAGCACGACTGGCGAATGTCCACCGGAGATAAAACCGCGACCCATCCGGTCGTGCGGGAGAAAGTTCAGGAGATGCTCGATAAGGAGGATCGCGATTTCGGAGGCGTCCTGAGCACCGCGAAAACCGCGCTGACGCTGTACAGCGACCCGCTCGTCGCAAAGAACACCTCCGCGAGCGATTTCATAATCGCAGATTTGGTCAACTATCGCCGACCCATCTCGCTGTACCTTGTCGTTCCACCTTCCGACAAGATTCGATTGCGCCCGCTTATCCGGCTGATGTTCACGATGGTGGTCAATCGCCTGACCGAAAGGATGGTCTTTGAAGGAGCCGAGCAAAAGCGGAACAAGCACCAGCTTCTTCTGTTGATTGACGAGTTTCCATCGCTGAACCGGATGGAGATTTTCGCGGATGCACTCTCGTACATGGCTGGCTACGGGCTGAAAGCCTACCTGATCACGCAGGACATCCGGCAGATCGTGGATGCCTACGGACATAACGAGAGCATCGTTTCCAACTGCCACGTTCGGATTGCATTTGCGCCGAATCAAGTTGAGACCGCCGAACTGCTGAGCAAGATGACGGGGACGCAAACCGTTCAGAAGGCCAGCTACAACTTCTCCGGTTCGCGATTTTCGCCCGTCATGGGACACATCAACGCCAGCGTCGATCATATCGAGCGCCCGCTGATGACGCCCGACGAAGTGCTACGGCTCAAACCGCCACAGAAGCAACGAGAGGGCGATTCAGAGCGGATCGTGGCGCCGGGCCAGATGCTCATCTTCGTGAGCGGCACCTTTCCCATCCTCGGCACGCAGATGCTCTACTTCCTCGACCCGGTACTGACGGCTCGCGCCGCCATCAAGCCGCCCACGGAATTCTTTGCGCTCGAAGAGGGCCAACCTGTAAAGCAGCGTTCTATCGACCGCACGCGCAACCGAATCAGCAAACCAGAAGTTGCGCCCCCCGATCCTGATCCTGAATCGGCCGTGGAACGCGGCTTCATCGAAGAATTCGATCTCACGAAAGGAGCTTAATTTCTGCTATGCAAATGAATCGTGTCGAGGTCGCAGGCCATCTGGCAAAGCGGCCAGAGGTAAGGTATCTGCCTTCTGGATTGCCGGTCGCGAATGTTCGATTGGGGCAGACCTATCGGTTTCAAGACAGCAACAGGCAATGGCAGGAGCGCACCAACGGGCACAGTCTGTCGTTCTACGGCGATCTGTCCAAAGTGGCGCTCACCTTTGACAAGGGGGAGAACATCTTTGTCGAGGGCACAATCGAGCAGCGCGAGTTTACCCCCAAAGACGGGGCCAAGCGGGTCGTCAATGAAATCATCGTACGGCATTGCCACGTGATCGGCCCGGCACGCGGTGTTGTTGCCAGCGCTGCCGCGCCCGGAGAGGCGGCACCGAATAGCGAGTCGATCCCAGACCTGGAAGGTGCGGCGAGCCATGACGATGACTGGCCTGTTCGCTAGAATACGCGGTACACAGCGATCACGAGTTCGCAGGATCGGGATCGCCGCGGCCACGGTCTTCATGGGGAGCTTCCTCGCGTGCGGTTTCCTTGGAGTCAGGTTCAATTCGTCCCCTTCCATGCCGGTCGGTTTGTACGTGGTCACTGGCGACGAGCGTGCGAACCTCATCGAGTTCTGCCCAAGCGAGCCTTTCGCGAGCTTTTCGATTGCTCGTGGTTACCGCGATTCTGGTGTGTGCGTTGACGGGGCCGCGCCGCTTCTGAAACCAGTCGTTGCGGTTGCCGGTGATGTGGTGGAACTCTCCGCTGATGGAATTTTCGTAAACGGGAGCCTCCTCCCGAACACGACCCCGCTACGGCGCGACTCAAAGGGACGGCCACTGGAAGCGTGGACCTTCGGGCGTTACACCGTGGCGAGCGGGACCGTCTGGGTCGCGTCATCGTATCATCCGCGCAGTTTCGACAGCCGCTATTTCGGCCCGGTGTCCACGTCCGCGATTCGCCATCGGCTAAAGCCACTCCTCACGCTATGAGCACTCGTCTTCGGGAGAGGCTTGCGGTCGGATCGTGTGTCGTCATGGGGTTGGCGATCTCGACAGGACATCCCATTGGAATGGTCGCGGCAACGGGAATGCCGTTCGCCTGCCTCACACCGGGAACGAAGAGGGCTGCATCTAAGGCTGCGGTCGGCTATTATCTGGCTGCCCTCTGGCCGATGGTCATCGGCCTTGAACGCTATGTCGGAAGATCAACCCCGTTCCTGACGCCTGTGGCGATCTGGGTATTGGGGGGAGTCGTGCTCTCGATTCCCTGGGTGTTAGCTGCGACTGCGGATCGGCTCCAGTATGTATGGCGGGCACCGCTCGCGCTTGCTGCGACTGTGATTCCTCCACTGGGAATCATCGGCCTTGCTTCGCCGCTCACGGCGGCGGGCTTCCTGTATCCGGGAACGGGTTGGATCGGATTGGCAACAGTCGCGCTGATGCCCGGCATTATTCTCGGTGCGCACGCGTTGCCGATCCGACAGCGTCGTATAGCCTGGTGCGTCGTTATTCCTTTGTGTGTGGGACTCGCCACCGGACCTCGCGTGCTCGGCTCGCGCAATACTGAGCCGCCACGCGGATGGGTCGCCGTCAACACGCATTTCGGTGATGTTTCCCAGCCCTTTCAGGATTTCGTCGCAGCGCAATTTATCCAAGACACGGCGGCCAAGATTCCGGCGCGAGTGGTTATCTTTCCCGAGTCTGTCGTCCCACGATGGTCCGAGGCAACAGAGGCCTTCTGGCTTCAATCGCTGGGCCGCTGCCGCGCCCACGGACAGATACTCGCCTTCGGAGCTGGCCTGCCGCGGCCGGGGCAGGACAATATCGCAACGCTGAGAGACCTTGGGCGATACGATTTCGCAGCCGCGATTGACGCCCTGAAGAGCAGGGACATTCCAGTGCATTCGGCCCTGGGCACGCCCACCCCAGAGCCGATCGACAACGCGTTAGTGCTTGCAGGTGCGGAATCAGCGACGTATTACCAGCGCCTGCCTGTCCCGATTGGCATGTGGCAACCTCTCAGCCGCACGAGCGTTCCTCTTCGTTTAAGCGCGCCCGGCGTTCTCGAAATCGATCGTCAACGCGCCGCAGTGCTGATCTGTTACGAACAGATGCTTACGTTCCCGATGCTCTCGTCGATGCTTCGTGAGCTTTCGGGAAGGCTGCGTACGTCAGCCTGGCAGGTAAGATTCGTCTGCTGTTGTGGTGCGTTCAGTGCGCGGATTCGTCGGGCTGATCCGTGTGGGATTCCAGGGCGTTCACGA
>Ga0070738_10004838_pt1 | contig 15618 bp, 11 predicted proteins | sample Coa_R2_2_FD_66446 | JGI IMG/M metagenome (GOLD analysis project Ga0070738, IMG submission 66446) | Surface soil microbial communities from Centralia Pennsylvania, which are recovering from an underground coalmine fire - Coalmine... | ecosystem: Environmental > Terrestrial > Soil > Unclassified ...
GGTCGCCCCCCCTGCTTTTCAGGCTTCGGCGAGTAGGGCCGAACAATAAGCAGTGCGGTACGTAACCCGAGCGGGGGCACGGCCCTGTCCAGAGCAGCGCCTTCGGTTTGTGCAAACGCACTCTTATAACGAAAACGTTGGACGCGCCGACAGACGGTGTGCTATACTGCTCGACGCACTACGGACTTACAACGGAACGGCGAATGCGGCAAACCATGAGCGAAGCCCCCGGGTCCACTGAATTGGCGACCACGCAGTTGCTGCCCTACCTGGCTGGCGGCAACGAGGAGGCATGGCGGGTCTTCGTCGCACGCTATCGGCCGCGCATCCTCCGCTGGTGCCGCGGGCTGCAAGCGGACGACGCCGAGGAGGTCGCTTCCTGCGTGCTGCACAAACTGGTCGTCGGGCTGGCCCGCGGGGTGTACCGGCAGCACGACTCCGGCACCTTCCGCGGCTGGCTGCGCCGGGTGGTCGCCAACGAGGTCGTGGACTTTGCCCGCCGGCAGCGCGCCGGCCGGCCGGCCGGCGACCTCCTGCAGTGCTGGCCCGACTCCGTCAGCATCGACGAACTGGCGGGCGAACTCGACGCGGAGTTCCGGGCCGACTGCGAGCGCGCCGAGCGGGTCTGTGCCCGCGTCCGCGGCCGCGTGCAATCGCATACCTGGGAGGCCTTTACCCGGACCTACGTCCAGGGCCAGGAGGTCCGCGAGGTGGCCCACGACCTGGGCCTGACGCTCTCGGGCGTCTACAAGGCCCGCGACCGGGTCCGCCGGCTGCTGGAAGAGGAAGGGCAGGCCGAGTCCGTCACCCCCGTTGAAAGGGGTGCCCCGCCATGAACGCGCACCTGTGCGACGAGCGAATCCGCGGACTCCTGGGCGGCACGCTGCCCGACGAGGAACTGGTTCAGGCGGAGGCCCATCTTTGGCAGTGCCTTGACTGCCGGGACGCGCTTCGGCGGTGGACGGAACCGGCGCCGGACCTCCCCCCGTTGGCGGCTCCGCGGTCCGAAGGTGCCGCCCCCCTCCCTGCTTGGCCCGTGGTGCCCGGCTATGAGGTCCTGGGAGAGCTGGGCCGGGGTGGCATGGCGGTCGTTTACCGAGCCCGGCAGCTGCGGCCCAACCGTGTGGTCGCCCTCAAGGTGCTGCGGACGGGGCTGCCCGCCGACGCCCGGCGGCGCTTCTGCGCCGAATCCGAAGCGCTGGCGCGGTTGCAGCACCCGGGGATCGTGCAAGTCTTCGAGGCGGGCGAACACGACGGCCGGCCCTACTTCTCGCTGGAGTTCTGCGGCGGCGGCAGCCTGGCGCGCAAGCTGGCCGGCACTCCGATGGAGCCGCGCCAGGCCGCAGCCCTGGTCGAGGCGGTGACGCGGGCGGTGGCCACGGCCCACCGGGCTGGCATCGTCCACCGCGACCTGAAACCGGCCAACATCCTCTTGCACACGGCCAGTGACCCGCTGCCGGTGGACAATAGCGCCGGCACACCTTCGGACAAGCCAGCCCGCGGCCCTGTGCTGTCCGCCGTCCCGAAAGTCAGTGACTTCGGACTGGCCAAGTTGCTCACCAGCGGCACTGCCGAGTCAATCTGGTCGGGGGCGGTTCTGGGCACGCCGTCCTACGTGGCCCCCGAACAGCTTGATGGTGCCGCGGGCCCCACCGTGGACGTCTATGCCCTGGGGGCGATCCTCTACGAGTGCTTGACCGGCCGGCCGCCGTTCCAGGCCGCCACAGTGCTTGAGACCCTGGAGCTGGTGCGGAGTTGCGAGCCGGTGCCACCGCGCCAGCTCCGGCCGGGCCTGTCGGCGGACCTCGAGACCGTCTGCCTGAAGTGCCTGGAGAAAGAACCAGCTCGCCGCTACGGCAGCGCTCTGGAATTAGCGGAAGATTTGCAGCGTTTCCTCAATGGCCAAGCCGTGCGAGCGCGGCCGGTGGGGCCGCTGGAACGGACGAGGCGTCGGATGCGGCGCCATCCCCTCTCGTCCGCGCTCGCCGCGGCCCTGCTGCTGACGGTCGCCGGCGGCCTGGGGCTGTGCGGCTGGCTCTGGTATCAAGCCGTCGCCAGTCAGAAGGAAACAGACATCGCCCGCCGTGATGCCGAGGAACACTATTTTCGCACGCGCCGCTTGCTGCCGGACTTGGTGACGGCCAGTAGTGGTTCCGCGCTGCAAAGCGAGGAACGGAGCCGGATCCGCCGTGCTACCCTGGAACGCGCGTGCGACTTGTACCGCGAGCTATGCCGTGTTCGGCCCGACGATGGCAAGCTGGGCGGCGAGTTGGCCCAGGTCCTCACCGCCTTGGCGGAGACGGCCATGTCGGAGGGGAGATACGACTCGGCTGCTCCGGCGGCCGAGGAAGCGCTTGCTCTCTGGCAGCGGTTGCAGGACGAAGAACCGCAGGAACTGCGCTGGCGGAGGGGAGCGGCCCGCGCTCTGTTGCACCTGGCAATAGTTCGCCGATTTTTTGGCCGATCCCGCGAAGCGATCGACGCCTACCGCGAAGCCATTGGCCTCCTCCAAGCCTTGGCGGACGAGCAGCCAAGCGCGGCTGATCCTCTCTTGGATCTTGTCGCCGCGCGGAGGGACTTAGCGGAAGCGCACTTCCAAGAGCTGAAATTTGACGAAGAGCAGTCTTTGTTTGAAGAGAACCGCAGACAGCTGGAAGCGTATCGCGCGGCGGGGACCGACTCCGTCGAGACGCGCTTGGCCTTGGTGGAAACGGTGTACCTACTTGGCCTGCGCTACCAGGACCGCGGCGACGCTCCGGCTGCCATTCGCTGCTACCGCGAGGGATGTCGACAAGGCGCCGGCCTGGAGATCGCCCTGCCTCAAGATCCACGTGCCGGATATTTCTACGCGGTCTGCGCGCGGGGGTTGCCGCGCGGCGAAAACGCGGCCTTGACGCCGGCTCAGGCGATTCCTCGTTTGGAGAGGACTGTGCAGCTTCTGGAGATCAGGTATGCACTGGATCCGGAGCGCGGCTGGAGAATGCTGGCTGCGGCTGCACGCCATCTCGCCGACTGTTATCTCGATGCCGGACGTCCCGCCGATGCCTTGCGAATGGAGCGCCGTGCCGCCGAAGCATTGCCTCCCCGTCCCGACGGTATCCCGTTCCTGGAACTGATCCGCCTCGAAGGGAAGGCAGGTGTGGCCCGACGAGAGCAACAAATAGGAGAACTCGAGGCGGCGCGGCGTCACGCCCAAGAGGTGGCAGACGGCTTTGAGGCATTTTGCCGGACTCATGCGGCGGACACCGCTCTGTTGGACGTGGCCGTCGATTTCATCCGGCGGCTGGCTCCGCCGCTGCGTCACGCCGAAGCCGTGGACCAGTCGCGCCGCGTCGTCGAGTGCGCCCTCCAGATTGTGCAGCAAAAATCGAGTGCGGACGCTGATGCGATCCAGTTGCGCTGCTTGGCCGAGGTTTGGACGCAAATGGCCAAATGCCGGATGCAAGATGGCCGTGACGGGGTCGAAGCCGCCCTCCGCGAGGCCGTGGACGCCGCCCGCCGTCTCGTCGCTAGGCGCCCGGAGTATCGCTATCTTTTGGACGACCGGTTGGCCCGCCTGGCTCGCTGGCTCGCCGAGTGCGGCCGGCGTCCGGAGGCCGCCGCTTATCTGCACGAGTGCGAACATCTCTGGGACCGGGACGCCGATGGCCTGCGCGGCGTGGCGCGCAACTTCCGCAAACTGGCCGATAAAGTGAAAAATGCGCGGCAATCCCTCACCAACGAAGAAAAGGCCGAGCGTGAGGGATATCTCGCCGAAGCCGCTCGGTTGGAGAAAGCCGCCAACGCGCTTTGCCGCCACGACGCGGAGTAGCGCTACTTGGCAAGAAATCCGCCATCGACGACGATGGTCTGTCCCGTGATGTAGCTGCCAGCGTCGCTGGCCAAGAGCAGGGCGGGACCGACCAATTCGCGCGGATCGCCCCAGCGGCCGACGGCCGTGCGATCGGCGAAGGCTTTCTTCTCTGCATCTGACAAAAGTGACGCCGGCAGGTCGGTGAGGAAAGGTCCGGGCGCGATGCAATTGACCGTGATGCCGAACGCGCCGAGATCGAGGGCGTTGGCGCGAGCCAGGCCGAGCAGGGCCGACTTCGTCGCCGAGTAGATGTTGCGTTTCTCCTTCGAGAGATAGCCCATGACGGAGGAGATGTGAATGATTCGGCCCCAACGCCGCGCCTTCATCTGCGGCGCCAGGGCGCGCGTCAGCGCCATGATGGAGCTGAGGTTGATCTCTAACACGTCATCCCACGTCTCGTCCGTGATTTCGTCGATCGCTTGCGGTTTGTTGGTGCCGGCGTTGTTGATGAGGATGTCCACGCGGCCCATCTGCTCCAGGGCGGTCTTGGCCAGGGCGGCGACCTGATCGCGACGACGCATGTCGGCGACGACGAAGCGCCCGCGGCGGCCGGTCCCTTGCAGAATCTCATCCAGCGCGGCCCGCAGCTCGTTTTCATGACGGCTGGAGATGACGATGTCCGCTCCCGCCTCGGCCAGACCGCGCGCCATGGCCTTGCCCAACCCCTTGCTGCCGCCCGTCACCAGGGCCACTTTGCCGGTCAGATTGAAAATGTCGAGAGCCATATTGGATCTCCTGCAACGTGGATGCAATTCAAGGCCGCGTGCACTCAACCCTCTCGTTCCCACGCAGGAGCGTGAGAACGAGAGACGCGGTAAAACCCGCGTGCATTAAGATAGCGAATTTGTTTCGCTTGGCCGCTTGCTCTTGACAGCGAATAGGCGGATGGTTATCTTCCCCCGCCTTCGAGGAACTCGAATGTCGGCAAGGAAGCGCGTCATGTGCCGTTGGTTGGCCGTGTTGATCGCCTTGGGGTGTGCAGCGCTGGGAGGCTGTTTCACCGGGAATAAGGAGCGCACCACCGCGCGCTCCTATGGTCCGCCGCTGGCCGGCCTGATCGGCGATGATGTGATCTATCTCGATGTCGCCGTCATCGAGCGGACGCTCGGCGATGCCTTTCTCAATCATGATTTATGGAGCGAGGCCGACGAGGAGGTCGTCCACGTCGAGGGCGAGCAGGCCGTCGATATGGAGCGCAAGACGGCGCTGGAGAAAAACGGCTTCCGCATCGGCCAGGTCGGCGGGATGCTGCCATCCCGGCTGCAAGATTTGCTGACTTCCGAGCGTAACTGCCAGGCGCGGCGAATTCAACTGCACGCCGGCCACGAAACCGTTCTCCCGTGCGGTTCTCTCTGCTCGCATTGCCGCTACCGTCTCGTTCCGGACGATCGGCCGGAAAGCATCGAACTCGACAAGGCGCAGTGTGAGTTGGAGGTGACGCCGTCGTTGGCCGACGAGGGCCGCCTTCGCCTGCACTTCAGGCCGCGCGTCAAGCACGGCGAGGTGAAGCCGGATATCGTGGCTGTCCGCGAAGCCGACGGCCAACGCCGCTGGGAGCAGCAGGTGCATCAGGCGGAAGAGGCCTACTCCTGGCTGGATTGGACGCTGATCCTTGTGCCCAATGAATACGTCGTCCTCGGCACCCGTTTGGACAAGGGCGAGACGTTGGGCGAACAATTCTTCCTGACGCGCGAGGACGATCATCCGATTGTGCAGCGCTTGCTGGTCCTCCGCGCCACCCACGTGCCGACACCGGCCCAGGAGGATCTGGGCGATTGTCCTCCTCTCGCTTTGCGCGCCGGCCTGATCACGGCGCGCGGCTACAGTAAATAAAGACGAACCGCCAAGACGCCAAGGACAGAAAGGACACCAAGGACAGAAAGGGACAAAAAGCAGATAGGCCATTGCGTCTTCTGTCCTTGGTGTCCTTTCTGTCCTTTCTGTCCTTAGTGTCCTTTTTTTGCGCGCGCCAGCGGACGCAATCGCGTCTCATAATTGTGGAGACACGATGAGCGATCCCGAAGAAACCCTGGTGCTCAACGCTCGGAGCGGCGATCGGGCCGCTTTTGAGGAGCTGGTCCGTCGCACGTCGCGGCTGGTGTTCGCGCGCCTGTATTTGGAAACGGGCGATGTCCATCGCGCCGAGGATCTGCTGCAAGAGACGCTGCTGACCGCCTACCGCTCGTTGAGCAAGCTCGACAAACCTGGAGCCTTTCGCGGCTGGCTCTTGACCATCGCCCAGAACGTGCTGATCGACGCCGTCCGCCGCGACCTGCGCCGCAAACGCGCCGCTCCTCCCTCCGCGGGTGTTGGGGCGCTTGCTCACGTCGAGGACAAGTCCCCGCCGCCCGACGAGCAGCTGGCTCGCCGCGAGCTGCGAACGCAGGTGTTGGCCGTGCTCCGCTCGCTGCCCGAGGAATATCGCCTGCCATTGACATTGCGCTACCTCACCGGCGCCGATTACGAAACCATTCAGATGCAAATGGGCGTGACCAACGGCTCGCTGCGCGGACTGCTCCATCGCGGCTTGAAGCTGTTGCAAGAAAGATTACCGCCCGACCTACGCGAGCTGCGTTGATTGCCAGCCCGCAGCGCAAGCAAGGGAACATCGAATGAGGAGATGCCGTGATGTCCGACCACGCTTGGATCTTGGAAAACCTCGCCGCCTACCTGGCCGGCGGTCTGGAGCCGGCCGAGCGCGAGCGCCTCGAACTACATACATCCGAGTGCGCCCCGTGCGCCGCCGCCCTGGCTGATGCTCGTGCGATGGACGCGGCGCTATCCGGCCTGTTCGTCGAAGCGCGGCCGAGCGCGGCCCTGGAGGATCGCGTCATTCAAACGCTGCGGAACCGACCGCCGGGTATTTTGCGAATGCCGGTGCCAGGGTGGTTGCTCGGCGCCGCCGCCGCGCTGTTGCTGATCGGCTTCACCGGCGCGCTGGCCAATCAGGTTCTTGTTCATGGTGACTTGACCTTTTCGCATGCCCTTTCGGTAGGGTCGTTGGATGCTTCGACGGAGGCGCCACTCGGTTCGGCGGGAGCCGAACACCCCGAGTATTGGGGGGATGTGGATTGGTTGGCTCAGTCTTCGCGTGGAGAGATGTTGAGCAAGCTTGATCAACCGCAGCCGACTAAGCAAGAGAACAACCAACTCGGCTTCTATTCGCCAGCGCAGGGTCTGCCTCTGGGTGGAAGAAGCAGCTCAACGTTGTCCACGAGGCGTAACAATGCGACCTACTCGGAAAAGTCGTCGTCCAAGACGCCATCCGGAGGCGAAGCGATGGGCGATTTCGTCCCCAATGATTCGATGGGCGCTGCGGGCGTGGCTGACGGGAGAATGTGGGGCCTGCAAAACGGACCAGCCCCGGCTCAGCGGGACGCACCAGTGCCACCGGCAAGCAGGCCACCACCGACAAACTTCTATGCCGAACCAGCGCAAGGCCGATTTTTTCCTAGCCAGCTCTTGGATACACCCGGCATTGCTACAGGCAAAGACTCGAAGAGCAGCAGCGGCAGCGGACGGGGAGAGGGCAAGGGTGGCGAACAGGGTCAGGACAAGAGCAAAGATTTAGTAGTCAGTCGGCCGCGTCAAAGAGAAGGCCGGGAGGGAAAGGAGAGCAATAAAACCGATAAGCCCCCGGAGCAGCCCGGCCCGCGGAAAATCGTCATCCGCACCGGCGAAATCGAGTACGAAGTGCAATCCTTCGACGCCGCGGTGGCTACCATCACGCGGCTGGTCAAGAACATCAAGGGCGGCTTCATCGCCACCGTCAACAGCGACAAGCTGGCCAACGGCAAGGTGCGCGGCTCGGTCGTCGTCCGTGTGCCGCCCGAGAACCTCGACGAGCTGATCGTGGAGCTACGCACCAGCCTCGGCAAAGGCGGCGAGCTGAAAAACCAGCGCATCGGTAGCCTGGACATCACCAAACAGTACACCGACCTGGAGAGCGAATTGAAGGCCGCTCGCGCCATGGAAGAACGGCTGCTGCAAATCATCAAATCCGGCAAGGGCGAGATCAAGGACCTCCTCGCCGTCGAGAAGGAGCTGGGCAACTGGCGCACGCGCATCGAAAAAATCGAGGGCGAGCTGCGCTACTACGCCAACCAGGTCGCACTCAGCACGCTGACGATCAGTCTCTACGAGAAGGAAATCACGGCCCCCTTCGCCATCATTGAGCGCGAGCAAGTGCAAATGGGAGTCGAAGTCGAGGACGTGGACGCGGCATTGCAGTCGGCGCAGAAGGCGGTGCGCGAGGCCAAGGGACGAATCACCCGCGCGGAACTGAAACAGCCATCGCAGGGACAATTCAGCGCCTTCTTGGACTTCGAGGTAGCGCCCGATGCGGCGGGGCCGCTGCGCGATCGGCTCAAGCAACTCGGCACCGTGGCCCGCTTCGACATCGCGCGCCTGGAGGAAACCGAAGGCGGCGCCGGCAGACCTACTGACGGCAAAACCAAACGCAGCGATACACGCTTTCATGTTCATTTTTACAATTTGACCGACGTGCCACCGCGCGAAACGGTCTTCGTCAACCTGGCCTGCGTCGATGTCGAGACGGCCATGAGGACGCTACTAGCGCGCGTGGACAAGGCGGCCGGCCGCGCCCTTTCTTCCAACCTCAACAGCACGCGCGGCACGCAGACGCAGGGCGATCTGCAATTCCAGGTGAAAACGACGCTGGCCGACGCCGTGTTGGAAGACATCAAGAGCGCCGGCGAAGTGATGGCGTTGCAGGTGCGCGAGACCACGAATGTCGAAACTACCCGCAAAAAACGCGGCTTCCAGGTGAAGCTGTGGGCGCTAGAGGCGGCCACGGCCCGCGAGACCGACGAGCTGCAACTGGCCTGCGCCGACGTGGCGGCGAGCTATCGCCTGGTGCAGGAAGCCGTCCTCAAGTCCAAGGGCCGCGTCCGCGTTGCTCAACTCAACGAACAGGACCGCCGTCATGTCACGGCGACGCTCGACTTCGAAGTCCGCCGCGCCGATGAGGATGGCGTTCGCGCGGCGCTCTTGAAAGCCGGTGCTGTCTACACGCGCAAGGTGAGCCGCGCCGCCGATGCCGATAATGTCGTCGACAGCAAGGTACGCTGGCAGGTGACATTCATTTATCAGGCGAACATCCCACCGCGCGAGACTTATGTGTTTGGCGTCGAGGTGGCCGATGTGGACCAAGCAGCGCGGATGTTATCGGCGCTGGCCGACAAACGCGACGGCCGCACCATCGAGGCGAACATCTCCCGCGAAAGCAACGGCCGTGTCACCGGCAAGCTGATTTATGATGTGCCGATGGCAGAAGTTCACGAATTGCTCGACGCGCTGAAATCGGCCGGTACCGTGCGCGTGCAGAAATCCGCGAAGCACGAGGAGGTCCCCGATAGCCCGCTGGCAGTCGCGCGTGTGGACGTGACACTGTCGAACAAGGAGCTGATCGTCCCTAGCGATGAAGGCTTCGGCCCGAATGTCCGCCGCGGGCTTTCGGACAGCTTCGCCGTGCTATCGTGGAGCTTGCGGATACTAATTCTCGGTTTGTGTGTTATCCTGCCGTGGGCGCTCGTGATCTGGGCGGTGCACCGGCTGATCGTGCGGCTGCGCCGCCCGACCGCCCCGCCAGCTCCCGCCGCGTGAGCCGACCCGCGCACACAACCAGTCCGAGCCGCGCACGGAGCGCAGCGGAGTAAGCGGCCACAGCAACCGCTTACTTCGCTGCGCTCCGTGCGCGGCTCGGACTCGCTACGTTCGCCGTTGTTTCCAGACAAAATACACCGGCAAACCAAGCAACACGATCGCCATGCCGGGCCATGTCGTCATCGGCCGATAGGCCACCAGCACCGCGACGATGATCGCCGCGCCGGCGAGATAGAGCGCGGGCACCACGGGATAGCCGAACGCCCGATAGGGCCGCTCGGCATGGGGCCGCGTCATGCGCAGGCGATAGACGCCGGCGATCGTCAGCACGTAGAACAACAGCGCCGCTGAGATGATGTAGTCGAGCAGATCGCCGTACAAATTGCCGTATTCGCCTTTCTCGTGATTGTATGTTCGCGGCAGAACGAGCAGGGCCGCCCAGATTCCTTGCAAGATCAGCCCCCAGGCGGGCACGCGGGCGGCGTTGAGCTGGCCGACCCGCGCGAAGAACAGGCCGTCGCGCGCCATCGCATAATACGCCCGCGCTCCGGACAAGATGAGGCCGTTGTTGCAGCCGAATGTCGAGACCATGATGGCGGCGGCCATGAGCGGCACGCCGATGCTGGGGAAAATCCGTGCCAGCATGACCGTGGCCACCCGGCCGCTTTCCGCTTGTTGAATCTCCGTAAACGGCAACGTGGCGAGATACGCCAAATTCGCCAGCAAATACAGAAGAATGACCGAGGACGTGCCCAAAAAAAGCGACAGCGGCAAGTTGCGCCGTGGCTGCCGCACTTCGCCGGCCGTGAAGGTGACGTTGTTCCAGGTGTCGGCCGAGAATAGCGACCCCGTCTGCGCCACGCACAGGGCCACGAACAAGCCGAAGGCAGTCGCCGCCGTCAGTCCGCCGCCCAAGTCGGCCAACTTGCCGCGCGGGGACCACAAATCGCCGAAGTTCCCGCTCACCGCTTCGGCGTTCCAACCGAGCGTCAGTCCGGCGCCGATCAGCCCCAACAGCGCTCCGGTCTTGGCCACGGTGAACAGGTTCTGCACGATTTTGCCGTATTTCAGCCCGCAAATGTTCGTGGCCGTCAAGACGGCGATCATCAGCACGCCGACGAGCTGCGCCGTGGACAAGGAGACGGCATAGCCGCGCGTGAGATGAAACGGACTCAAGAGATAATTTTGCTCCGAAATAGCCGGCCAAAGAACGCCGGCGAAGCGCGCGAAGCCGACGGCCACGGCCGCGATAAAGCCGGTCTGAATGACGAGGAACAGCGTCCAGCCGTAGAGAAAGCCCCAGAGCGGCGAAAACGCCTCGCGGAGATAGAGATATTGCCCGCCGGCCCGGGGCATCATGGCGGCCAATTCGCCATAGGATAACGCGGCGCTGACGGTCAGGACGCCGGTGATCAGCCAGGCAGTTAGCAGCCAGCCGGGACTGCCTAGCTCGCCGGCCATCTGCGCCGGCACAATGAAAATGCCGGAGCCGATCATCGAGCCGACCACGACCATGGTGGCGTCGAACAGCCCCAGGCCGCGATCAAATTCCGTGTCCAGGCCGGTATCGCTTGCCGCGGCTTGGCTCGTTGTTCCGTTCTTCATACTTGCATTCCTCGCGGCTTAATCTGTCCTTTTATGGGGAGATAGGGGAATCCGCCCCATTGTACCCCAGCGGAGACGCGCCGCAAGCACATCTAGGGGAAGTGCTTTCTTGCCATAGCCCTCGACAGACGGATACAATCGAATACCGCTGTCTCTTGACTCGCATCGCAGAGGAGAGGCTATGCCTATCTCGTTGACCTGTCCGAAATGCAGCAGCAGCCTGCGCGTGCCGGACGACTTGGCCGGCAAGAAAGTCAAGTGCCCGAAGTGCGCCGAGGTGTTTGCGGCCGCCGCGCCGGAACAAGCCGCGATCACCAAGGAAAAGCCGCCCGCGCGATCCGAAGGCATCGCCCCGACCATCACCACTCTCGAAGAGATCGATGAGGAGGAGGAGGAGGAGGAAGCCCCCAAATCGCGGAAGATGGCGCGCAAGATCCGCCGCGATCCAACGGAAGAAGCGGTTTCGACGATCATCCCGTACAAGAATGGCCGTGCGCTGATCGCTTATTATCTGGGGGTTTTCAGTCTCATCCCCTGTGCCGGACTGCTGCTCGGTCCGGCAGCCTTGGTGCTGGGCATTCTCGGCCTGCGCTACGTCAAAGCCCACCCGACCGCCAAGGGCACCGGACACGCCATCGCCGGGATCGTTCTGGGTGGACTGACCACGCTGGGAAATTGGGGTCTCGGTATTGTCTTGGCCATCGCGGCAATCGTGAGCCGCTGACATGCGGCGCGATGCCGTTGTCACTCCGGCAGCGGTTGCCCGCGCGTCTCCGGCGCGAACCAGATGACGACCAGGCCGGCGAGGTAGATGAGACTAATCACGGCTCCGGCTTGTGCATAATTGCCGTGAAAGACGTTGTGCAGAAGATGGCTCATGTAGAGCGCGCCGCCGGCGGCGATGATGCGGCCGAAATTGTAGCCGAACCCCTGCCCGGTCGCGCGGACGCGCGTGGGGAACAATTCCGGCAGATACAGCGGCAGCCAACCATAGAAAGAGGCGGTGAAAAAGCCGGTCAAGCCAATCAGGAACAGTAAAAAGACATCCGCTTTGGCGGTCGCGCCTTCCGGAAAGTACCACCGGTAGAGGTACTCACACATCAACAGCGAGCAGACGGTAAGGGCGAAATAGGTGCGCCTGCGACCGAAGTAATGGGCGAGAAGCGCCGCGGTCATCGCGCCGAAAATGGCGCCGATGGCGGAGCTGGCCTGAGCGGCCGCAGCGTTGATCCATCCTTGTTCCTTGGGCATGGAATCAACCCAGTGCGGTATCATCCAGGCGACGGCCCCCCACGTGACGATCAGCGGGATCCCGCTTAACGTCGCTGCCAGGATGCTGCGTCGGCGCAGCGCCGGCGTGAAAATCTCCGTCATCTTCGGCCGCGGTTCGGTCCGCGCCGCGTGCTGCCACTTTTCCGACTCCGGCACAAAGACACGCAGGAAAAACGTCAGCAACGCCGGCAAGGCGCACAGTCCCAACACCCAACGCCAGCCACTCTCCTCAACCTGCACTCCCAAGCTCTTGACCGCCTCAACCATTACCGCAGTCAACAGGAAGCCGACGTTTGCGGCCGCGCCGATCAACCCAGCCAGCAACGGCCGCAGCGGCTGCGGCCAGCTCTCCATGACCAAGGCAACGCCCAGCGCCCATTCGCCGCCCATGCCCAGGGAGGCCAAAAATCGCAACGCCGCCAGTTGCCACGGGCCTTGAGCCAGACCGCACAAGCCTGTGAACAAGGCGTAGGTCAACACGCTGAACACCATACCGCGCACGCGGCCGATGCGATCGCCCAGCCAGCCAAACAGCCAGCCGCCCAGCGCGGCGCCAATCAGAAAACTCGCCGCCAATCCGCTGTTCCAGGCGCCCGTTTGCCCGTCCACGCGCTGTTGGGCTTCCTGCCGCACGTGAGGATCAGAAGCCGTCGCGGCTAAGCGAGCATCCTCCTTCAAGTGGAGAACATCCACCAGGGCCGGCCGGCCAACCACGCCCAGCACTCCCTGCTCAAAGCCGTCGAACATCCAGCCCAGCAGCGCCGCCGCCAAAGCCAGCCACTGCCCGCGACTGATCCGCCGCAGTTCCGTACCACCCATGTCCGCGCCGCCTTTCTTCGTGCATTCCGGACAAGATCATCCAGGAACCAGCATAGCGGTTGCGGCAACGGCGTCCAGGAAAAGTGCGGCAGCCAAATGGGTTGAATCTCCGAAATAGGGTATAATGGCACAGTGGCCGCCCACCACACGTAATTCCTAGACGCTGATTGGGGTTCGGTGTGGGGCCGCACAACGTATCGTGTGATCCTGCTGAGGTAGCTCATATCGAGCGGGAGATCGCCAAGGATCCCAACAATGTGGGAGTGGGAGTCATCGACAAGCGAACGGGACAAATGCGGCTTTTCACTTACGAGGAAACGGATGTCTTCTGTAAGGCAAACCTCCATCTTCAAGCAGCAGCCGGACACGAAGCAGCAGCGGCGATGGCGGAGATTCCTTTCGATCAGGCAAGAGGGTTCGTTCTCGCGAAACAAGGTCGTGACTGGCATGTTTTCAACCAGTCTCATCTGAATCGGCCTGATGCGCAGGCCAATATCATGCGGATGGACGGCCAGCTCTTCAACGCGATCGTCTCCGCGCTCCAGGCAGCGGGTGTCCAGTATCCTGTCATCCATTGACCCATCCGCCCTCGAGGACGGCCATGAATGCAAAGCAACTCCAAGATGATTTCCCAGAGATTCAGGGGGCAATCTACGGCGTTGCCCTGTCGCTGGAGTCCTTCCTCATAAACGGCATTCCTTATGGCGTGTTCCAGCGAGAGTTTCTCCCCGGATTTCTTGAGAAAACGGCCGGTAATTTGCTGAGAGTGTTGGCAAGCCTGGAAGAGCAGGCGCAGCACACCCAGACCACCAACCAAGCCCAGGTCACAAAAGTCTTAGCGGGGCTGCGGTCCAGCTGTCAGCAGCTGATTGACTTGGTATCGGGGCTGATTCCATTCCGGACGCTTTCGCCGGAACAATTGCACTCGATGGTTTCGCAGATCCCGCTTCTCCGCGATGCGTGCGTGCATCAGATTCAGCAGCTGGAAACATACTTTCGGACTCCGAAACCCTTTTATCCGTCCAGACCGGCGCATTCGACGGCGGCCGTGAATGGCTTTCTTGCCAACCTTGAGCATCTCTTTATGCAGGAGAGAAGCGCCGCCGAATCCGCCTGATCGAGTTTGTCCATTAGAAAAGCCTGCGAAAACCCCTGGAAACAACACTCTCCGTCCTTTAGGATGCCAGAGTGCCCGCCAAGAACTCGCCTCCCACCAGGATCGCACCATGACCAAGCTCCGCCATTGTTTCCTCGTCGCCGGGCTCGTACTTGCTCTATCTTCGCCGTTGCTGCATGCTCAGGGCTTCACGCCGGAAGAAGCCCTCAAGCGCATGAAAGTCGCCGATGGTTTCGAGGTAAAGATCGTCGCCAGCGAACCCCTGATTCGCCAGCCGGTGACGATGACTTTCGACGATCGTGGCCGATTGTGGGTTATTCAATATCTGCAATATCCGAATCCAGCCGGCCTGAAGCCGGTCAAGGTCGATCAATATCTGCGAACTGCCTACGATCGCATGCCGGAGCCGCCGCCCAAGGGGCCGCGCGGCGCCGATCGCATCACCATTCTTGAAGATCCCGATGAGAATGGCCGCTATCGCAAAGCCAAGGATTTCGTCACCGGCTTGAATCTCGCGTCAGGCCTGTGTCTAGGCAACGGCGGCGTTTATGTTTTGCAGACGCCGTATCTGCTCTTCTATCCCGACCGCGACGGCGATGATGTGCCGGATGGTCCGCCGGAAGTGCTGCTGTCGGGCTTCGGCATGGAGGATGCGCACGCCGTCGCCAACTCGCTGCAATGGGGGCCGGACGGCTGGCTGTATGGGGCGCAGGGCAGCACGGTGACGGCCAAGATTCGCGGCCTTGAATTTCAGCAGGGCATCTGGCGCTATCATCCGCGCAGCAAGCGCTTCGAACTGTTTTCCGAAGGCGGCGGCAACACCTGGGGACTCGATTTCGACGAGCACGGACAGGTCATCGCCGGCACCAACTGGGGCGGCTTCGCCATGCTGCATCAGGTGCAGGGCGGCTATTACGTCAAGGGCTTCAGCAAACATGGCCCTCTGCACAACCCGCACACCTACGGCTACTTCGACCACGTTCCCTATCAGCGTTTCAAAGGCGGCCACGTCACCTGCGGCGGTATCGTCTACCAGGGCGGGGCTTATCCCGACAAGTTCCGCAATGTCTATATCGCCGGTAATCTCCTTTCTAACTCTCTTTACTGGCACATTCTCGAACGTAAGGGATCGAGCTTTGTCAGCCATTTCGGCGGTGATTTCCTTGTTGCCAACGACACCTGGTTTCGTCCCATCGATTGCCTGACGGGGCCGGACGGCGCCGTCTACGTCGCCGACTGGTACGACAAGCGCGCCAACCACGTCGATCCCGTCGATAACTGGGATCGCACGAATGGCCGGATTTACAAGATCGTGTCTTTAGGCGAG
>Ga0070738_10004840_pt1 | contig 15613 bp, 14 predicted proteins | sample Coa_R2_2_FD_66446 | JGI IMG/M metagenome (GOLD analysis project Ga0070738, IMG submission 66446) | Surface soil microbial communities from Centralia Pennsylvania, which are recovering from an underground coalmine fire - Coalmine... | ecosystem: Environmental > Terrestrial > Soil > Unclassified ...
TTGAGCGACGAGGTGGAGGTGTGAGGTCTGACCGATTTGGGGCAAACCGCAACACATACAACTCAAAACTAACAGAATCACAGCACGGCTGCGCGGAGACGAGCGATCGGCAGACAGGTCAGCTTTCGCGGCCCCGGAACATACGCTCTATACCGAAATACGTCATAGCCATTGCGTTCAATTTCGTCCAGGATCCCGCTGTAAAGCATCAGCGCGGCCCAGACGGGAAAGCGTGCATCACGGCTGAGCGATCGAATGCCTCGTTCGGCAGAGGCAAAAAACTTGCGCGCTCGCTGGATCTGAAAGCGCATTAACTCCCGCCAACGCTCGTCCACTACCCCGTTCAAGAGGTCAGCTTCCGTATAGTTAAACAGGGCAAGCTCATCCAGCGGAATGTAGATTCTGCCGCGACTGGCGTCTTCCCCGACATCGCGCAGGATATTGGTCAACTGGTTGGCGATACCGAGGGCAACGGCTTCTTCGGTGGGGTCGGTTTGCTCTTGCCGATATAAGTCCCAGGGTGCGGTACGCAGGGTGGTGTCTATCCCCATCACGGGCGTTGTCATCAACCCGACGGTACCAGCGACACGGTAGCAGTATAGTTTGAGCGCTTCAAAGGTTTCATAGCGCGATCGATATAAATCCATCCGCTGACCCTCGATCATGTCCCGAAAGGGCTGGATCTCGATGGGAAACCGCTCCAGGGTGTCAACCAGTGCCACGTCGGCATCTTCCAGCGGATGGCCGGCAAAAACGGATTCCAGTTGCCGTTCCCACTGGTCTAGCGTCTCGGGCGTGGTTAAACTGGCACGCGGGCCATCCACAAGTTCGTCTGTGCGGCGACACCAAACATAAATCGCCCAAATCGCACGACGCTTGGCTTCTGGCATCAACAGGGTGCCCAGATAGAAGGTTTTGGAGTACTTTGCTGTAATCTGACGACACAGTTCGTAGGCATCGTCTAGGGAAGCTAGAGTCCTCACACAAGAATAGTCAGGCAATTGCAGCATTTCCTTGAGAACGCTTGGCGAACATAACAGGTGAGCAGTCCAAAACCTTTAGACGGGTGCAACTGGTTGTGACTGATGGCTGGTGGGGCGGGCTGAGTTGAGCACATCAATCGATGACTGATTGTCCACAATAGCCTGCGCTGTCAGCTTACCAGAAAGTACGGCCCCCTCCATACTCCCTAAATACCGTTGCATGGTGTAACTGCCGGCAAGAAAGAAATTTGGGATGGGTGTGGCCTGATCGGGACGATAGGCCTGCCGTCCTGGGGTTGCCGTGTAGACCGATCGCGGCGTTTTCACGACTTTATATTTTCGCAGCTTGGCGGGATTTTCGGTGCCAAAATGCTGCGGAAAAAGTTTCTCCAAATCCTTCATGGTGGCGGCGATAATTTCGTCGTCGGACTTGTCGATCCAATCCTTGGCTGGTGCTAAAACTAATTCCAGCATGGAGCGATTGGGGTCGGCGTATTCTTTGCAGGCTACGCTCATATCAGCGTAGACGCTCAACAAATCAGACCGGGAGAAGAGCAGTTGGTCAATGTCCGTTAGCTTGCGATCGAACCACAGATGCAGGTTGATCACCGGAACCCCTTCGAGTCCGTCCAGTTTTTGGAAGAATGGCATCGACGTCCAGGCGGGGGGCCGCAGCACCTTCATCACATCGACCGACATCGCTGAAACATAGGCATCTGCCGTGATGACCTCATCAGCCGCTCCCTCCAGACCACGAATCAGAAAGCCTTTTACGGAGCCATCATCGTGAAGCTGGATTTCTTTGAGGGGTTTTTTCAGATGGACTTCGCCACCGCCAGCAGTAATATAATCCACGATCGGCTGACACAAGCGTTCCGTCGGTGACCCATCGAGGAAGGCAATCTTGGAGCCGTAGCGCTCCTGCAGAAAGCGGTTGAGCGCCGTGAGGAGAATCGTGGATGAAACTTCATCGGGATTGATAAACGTCAGCGCTTTCGACGCCGCGATGAACACATCCGTGCTCACCTTCTCATCAATGCCCTGCCGTCGCAGCCATTCTTCCATTGAGTATTTGTCCATGTCCTCAACGTACTTCTGACCGCGCACGATCGCGGGCGTCAGTCCGATCGCAAAGCGAACTTTCTGTTCCCACGTCAGCATGTCGTTGTTGCGCAGAATGGACACGATGACGTTAAAGGGCGCTGGAATATCAGGCACATCAAAGCGCGAGAGGACACCGGGCTTGTCTGGCTGGTTAAAAATCAGCGTGTGTTGTTTCCACTGGAGCCGGTCTTCAATGCCCAGTTCTGCCAGCAGTTGAAGCATATTGGGGTACGCTCCAAAAAAAGCGTGGAGTCCGGTTTCATACCAGTCACCGTCTTCATCTTTCCAGGCCGCGACTAAACCGCCCAATACATCTCGGCTTTCCAGCACGATCGGGGTATGTCCCGCATCGACTAAATATTTTGCACAGGACAGCCCTGCCAGACCTGCTCCCGCGATCGCAACTCGCATGTGGTTTCTTTAGATTTTCTTCAAGTTATTCGCTCTCATTATACGTTGCAAACCGTTACATTTTCAGCGCGTGGGCGTCTTTCCTAAAGAAAAAGCCCCGACTACGAGAGCCGGGGACCATTATCAGGGTGCATCTACCACTCCGTTATTCCGAGCATGGTGAAGGTATCCGGAAAAACGGTGAATTTTCTTGAGGACATTTCGACGTGGGAACACGGGTGAGCGGTGGGGACAACAGCTTCACCCAAGCGGTTCACTGCGCCAGCAAAATTTGGCCTGACCTTGATGCCCCAAACTCAACGGTGTGTAAAAGGTCACTGGATGGCTTAACCACGGGCTGTCATGCTGAGGGGCGCAACGTGTAGAAGAGTCCAGGGGTTCGGCACGGGATCACGACACTTCACGGCATTCACGCAGCATCATTGTCGGCAGTCCTGCGATCGCAGGACATTTTCGGATGTCTCGGGCCGCCGCTAACGATAACGGATTGGGAACAGGTAATAATGGAACGATTGAAACCTACCGATCGCCTGTGGGGGTGATGGGCTTTTCCTCCAGGCATGGCTGCAATTTCACGACTGGTCTTTTAACAAGCGCTGTTTCCGTTTTCATCGCATCCCTACCCGTTTGTATCGAGTATGGCAATCCAAATCGCTGCACTCCAGACCCGGCTAGACAGCTACTACGAGCAAATTAAGGCAATCATTCTGATTCGTCAGAATCCGATCACAGGATTGCTGCCCGCCAGTACGGCTGTCAACGCCCACGGTGACTACACCGACGCCTGGGTGCGAGACAACGTGTACAGCATTCTTGCGGTGTGGGGATTGGCGCTGGCGTACCGACGATTGGATGACGATCGCGGGCGCGCGTTCGAGCTAGAGCACAGCGTTATTAAGCTCATGCGGGGGCTGCTGTTTGCCATGATGCGTCAGGTGCAGAAGGTCGAAACGTTCAAGGTGACCCAATCGCCTCTGGACGCACTCCACGCGAAGTATGACACGCATACAGGCGGCACCGTGGTGGGGGATGATCAGTGGGGGCATTTGCAGCTTGATGCGACCTCAATCTTTCTGCTGATGCTGGCGCAGATGACGGCTTCTGGGCTGCACATTGTGTTTACGACCGACGAGGTAAACTTCATCCAAAACCTGGTTTACTACATTGGTCGCGCCTACCGGACACCGGACTATGGCATCTGGGAGCGCGGCAATAAGATCAACCATGGCAATCCAGAACTCAACGCCAGTTCCGTTGGCATGGCAAAAGCGGCACTGGAGGCCATGAGCGGGCTAAATCTGTTTGGTGTGCACGGTGGTCAAAATTCGGTGATTCACGTGCTGCCGGATGAAATTGCTCGATCGCGCATCACGTTAGAATCCATGCTGCCGAGAGAGTCCAGTTCTAAAGAGGTGGATGCGGCGTTGCTCAGCGTAATCGGCTATCCGGCGTTTGCGGTGGATGATGCCGCGCTGCGCGATCGCACCCGCAATGACATTATCACGAAGCTGCAAGGAAAGTACGGCTGCAAGCGCTTTCTGCGGGATGGGCACCAGACTGTTCTAGAAGATACGAGTCGCCTGCACTACGAACCGTGGGAACTCAAGCAGTTTGAACATATTGAGTGCGAATGGCCGCTGTTTTTCACCTATCTGCTGCTGGATGCGGTGTTTCGGGGCGATCGTGAGCAGATCCAGGACTATCAGCAACGACTACAAGCCGTTCTCGTCGAACGCGATGGACTGCATCTGCTACCCGAACTCTACTATGTTCCGGCGAACGCCATTGAGGCCGAGCGGGCCGTACCGCAGAGCCAGAAACGGCTTCCCAACGAAAACGTCCCACTGGTGTGGGCACAGAGTTTATACCTGTTGGGTCAACTCCTAAGCGAAAACCTGTTGGCCGTGGGCGATATCGATCCGCTGGGTCGTCATCTGCACGTGCGGCAGCAGCGCAAACCCCAGGTGCAAATTGCGTTACTGTCGGAAAATGAAGCCCTTCAGTCGCAGTTAGCGGCCTATGGCATCGCGACGCAAACGCCGATCCAGGCAGAATCCTTTCAGGTGCGCGAAGCCCAGGAACTGGCAACGGTTTACACCCAAATTGGGCGTAACGACAAGCTGGGGATCAGTGGGCGACCGGCGCGGCGCTTGCGGAGTCTGACGACGTCACGCATCTTTCAGATTCGGGGCGATCGCATCGTTTTCCTGCCCTCAATTCTGGACAAACAGCAGTTTTATCTGGCGCTTGACCCCCATTTTCTGATGACGCAGATTCGGACTGAAATAGCGCATATTCAACGCCACTGGAGCCAACTGGGCCGACCGACCATGACGCTGCTGCTGACCCAGGACATGCTGGATGCCGATGACCCCAGCGCACCAGACACAATGCCGCTATTGACTTTGCTGCGCGAACTGCTCGATGGCAACTGCAATGGGGTACAGGTAAAGCTGGGACAGTTGAATCAGCTCATGCTGACGGCAACCGTTGAGCGCATCGACTTTCTCCATGACTTTGATTTCACGCAGTCCCCCGTCCGAGATGCCTTGCCCGAAACTCAATACCTCAGTTTTCATCCCGATAAACTGCTGCCGCTGAGCATCACGCAGGAGTTTCAGCTAGAGTGTGAAACCAATACGGGGCTGCTGCTCTCCAGCCTGAAGCAATCGGCAAACCTCTATGAGCAGGTGGAGTTGCTGAGTAATCTGGTGCGGTTGAAAGGATTCGACTTTGATACTGGGTTTGGCCAACCCGCCAAGCCCGTGACTGTGGGCGACCTGCTGGATGAAATATACGCCAAGGCCGGACGGCTGAAGCAGTGGGCGATCATCCGCCGCGCGGCTGGCCTCCGCAACAAAGTCGATATGAGCCTCGCTGATGCGGTGACCGACATCCTCGTGCGGCAAAAGCAGATTGCGGTCGGCCGTGCTTACAGCGAAGCGTCCCTCATTACACGCCCTGCTGCGCCAATCGACGTGATGGAGAAGATTGCCGAATTCTGTCGCGAAGACATCCGCGATCGCGTGCTCACCCAGGAGATTTTGATCTATCTCAGTTTGCTGATCAAAGCAGAACCAACCCTTTTCAACGGACTGCTGACCCTCCGTGTGGGCTATCTCATTCTGCTCATCACCAGTGAACTGGCACGCGAACTCAATGTTCCTCAAGATGAAGCCTACGAGCGCGTGATGCAGCTCAGCCCGCACGAAATTCAGACCCGTCTCCATCATGTGCTGGAAGCCTATCAAGGCTTAGACAAAGCGCTCTTCCGCCAGGAGTCGTTGCCAGTTAAACAGCGACAGCTCAACATTGAATGGGTGGTGCGATCGGATCATGAAGATGGTGAGGGCCAGGGCGATGAACCCATACCGCCGGTTGAAAATTGGTGGCGCAAACGCCAGCTTGACGGTTCCCTCAATCGCGTCCCCCAAAACTTTTACCCCAACGTGTGGAAACTGCTCAAGCACTGTAAGGGGCTGGTCATTGGTGACAAACTCGAACGCCGTAACCGCTTAGACAGCGATCTGTTGCTCGCCGAAATGACTCCAGGCGAGAAGAACTTTGCGCTGCAAGTGGAACATCTGCTGAATAAGATCCAGGCTCCTGAATACCGTCAGGTCAACATCGAAGCGCTGATGGAACTGGCCGCGATCGCCGATCGCAACCCCAATCTGCTCATTGAAGACTACATTGTGCTGGATGTGCTGGTTGGTCACGCTGTCCGTCTGGCCTGGCTTGACCAGAACCCATCCCATCACGCCAGCTATGACGAGTACAAGGGGACAGCATGGCGATCGTTCTACGCCAGTTCTCCGTACGACTGTGCCAGCTACGTGGCGAAGGCACTGCGGTTCCTGACGGAGTTGGCGCAGACGACTCAGGTGGGGATGGGAAGTGGGGAGTAGGGAGTTAGGGAGTAGGGAGTGGGGAGTAGGGAGTAGAGCTGTTAGCGATCGCCACCCAATTTCAGCCACCCAAATAGCTCGCCTATCGTTAACGGCAAATCGACGGCAAAATCGGGAACAGGCAGCACATCAGTTGCTTCGTCGAAAAAGTTGGGTTGTCTGCCGGGTGCATAGGTCAAGACTGTTTGTTCGTCAGGATCGATGAGCCAACCGAGCTGAGTGCCATGCGTTAAGCAATGCAGAATGTTCTTGGTGACTTTGATGTATTTTTGATCGGGCGAAAGGATTTCGATCGTCCAATCGGGAGCCGCTTGAAAGGTATTGGCGACATCACCCCGATCGTCCAATGGTATGCGCGACCAGGTAAACACGGCGATGTCGGGAACGGTTGATCGTCCGCCAAAAGTGCAACGCAATTCAGGAAACGCTAGAGCGACTTGAGGCTCCTCAACTACGGCATTAATAACCGTGACCAGCTTCCCTTGCAGTTTGCTGTGCTTTCCCTGTGGCATTGGCTTTTCAATGATTTGCCCATCGATATATTCGCTAGCAGGTTTTGTTTCTGGCAGTTGTAGAAATGCCTCTAACGTCAGTGTCTTTTCAGGGATTTGTACCATTGTTGCGTTTCCCTTTCGCGGCGGTTGCTACTGGCGATCGTACTACCGTCTTACTCCAACTGTCTGCCCCACCCTCTAAACTAAGAAAAGCTGTATCGCGCCTGCAATCATGTCTCTCAAAGTCTACGGCATTCCCAACTGTGGCACCTGCAAGAAAGCCTTCTCCTGGCTGGAAAGCAACGGTGTTGAGTATGAATTTATTGATACCAAAGAGCATCCACCCACGCGATCGCTCATTCAAAGTTGGGTCGAGGCACTTGGCTCCAGGCCAATGCGAAACACCTCTGGGCAGTCCTACCGCGCTCTGGGCACCACCAAAGATGACTGGACAGATGAGCAATGGGTCGAAGCCTTCGCAAAGGATGCCATGTTGCTCAAACGACCCCTGTTCGTTAAAGATGGCACGGCGGTACTGGTCGGGTTCAAGGACAAGCCCGAAGTCATCCGCGAGAAATTGGGCGTGTAGGGCGATCGTGCTTTCAAACGAACGTCGCGCGACCCTCGCAGCATTCCTTCGCCAATGGCTAGATTGAGTCTTATGTTTCAAACTACTCGTCGTCGGTTGGCGCTCTGGTACACGACCGTTACAGCGGTCTTGCTGCTGCTCTTTGCCAGCGGGTTTTACCTGTACGTGCGTGAGACATTGATTGAACGGATTGATGACACCCTCAATCATGTGGTGGAGGTGATTCAGCGATCGCTGGTGATTGAGCCAATCAACCCCCACTCTGAAGGGGGCGCGTTGCGTGTCAACGTTGAAGCCAGTTTTCGCGACAGCGCAACGACTGGGGAAGACGACCATATTGATCTGGAATGGTTTAACCCTGCTGGTGAACTGTTGTGGTCAACCCTTTCTGAACCACTGAACATACCGCTGCACTCTGATAGCAATGGTGAAACTGTACAAGTGGCAAGGCAAGCCGATGGCGATCGGGGATTGCGGGAACAGGTAGATGCCGCGATCGCGCAACAGGAAAAACTAGCCCCTAGCAACCCAAAATCAACTACGTCTCCTGATGCTCTTATCTTGCGACAGGTGACGCAACGGGTCGAAGTTGGGCGACAGGTGCTTGGCTATTTGCGGGTCAGTCACCCGTGGTTTGAGGTGACGAAGCCCGTCCGCCAGCTTGTCTTTGATCTGACGTTGGGGACAGGTCTAATGGTGGCCGCAGTCGCCGCGATCGGCTGGTTTTTGTCCGGTCTGGCGATGGAGCCAGTGAGTGAGTCGTACCAGCGACTCAAGCAATTTACCGCTGATGCCTCCCATGAACTGCGCAGCCCGATCGCCATTATTCAGACGAATGTTCAAGTGGCGCTGGCCGACCCCGACCCCGATCCGCTAACGCAGCAGCAGCATCTTAAAGTTGTAGAACGGTTAACCCGGCGGTTAGGGCGACTGGTGGACGACCTGCTGTTTCTGGCAAGGCAGGATAGCGGCATTGTGCAAGCACGCCAGGTGCCAGTTTTGCTTGACCACCTGTTACGCGACGTGATTGAAGAGCAGCAGAGTCTGGCAGAAGAAAAAGGGATTCAACTCCAGTTCAATCTACTTGACCCTGGGCCAAAAAGCTCTGCTAACCATAGCGCGGCTCCAGCGATCGCCTCTGTGAGTGAACCACCGCTCAAAACTGCCGTTGCAGCACCAGCGATTCCAGAATCCTGGACAGTGCTCTACGCCGATCGTGACCAACTGGCGCGTCTCTTTACCAATCTGGTTGGCAATGCGCTACAGTACACACCGTCTGGCGGCAAGGTTTCTGTGGCCCTGCAACCGCAGGGGCGCTCCGGGAACCATTCGCTTCAGGTCAGTATCAGCGATACGGGGATTGGTATTCCCGCAGAGTCGCTTCCCCGTCTGTTTGATCGGTTTTACCGCGTCGATCCAGCGCGAACTCAAGCATCGGCGGCTGGGTCGGGACTGGGGCTGGCCATTGCGCAGGCGATCGTCGAAAACCACCACGGCCAGATCCAAATCGATAGCACCCTGGGGCAAGGCACGACGGTAATCGTCACGCTGCCGAAGCGGGATGAGGGAGTGAGGAGTCAGTGATCAGGTTTCTGCTTCAGTTCTCAACAATCCTGATCACCAATAACCAATGACCAATGACTGTTTCACCGATGACCATTAACTGCTCAAAACTCAACACCTTTTTTATCCTTCATAGCCTGGAATCACCTGATGCTTCACCTCTTCATAAGCGGCGAGCTGTAGTTTGAGAAATTGATTTTGCTCCTCGATCCCTTTCAATTCGGTCAGCTTCTGCATGATGGCGCGGGTAAAGTGGTTGGCATCCGGCAACTGGTCGGCGATCCAGGAGGTTTCTACCTCAATTTCAATCATCTTCAGCGCCCGCCGATATTCACGTACCAACCGCTGATTGTTAGCGGTCTGCTGCTTCAGGATATTGACCGCGCTGGTGGCTCTAAAGATGCGGGGAGCGTAAAGCTGTTGATCGACATCGACCATTTTTTGCTTGAGCGCTTCCAGGCGATCGATCACCCCTTGATTGGACTGGCATTCGTGATTGATTTCATCAACTCGATGTTCAATCTTTAGCTTTTGTGCGATCAAGCGCTGATCGCCGATCAAACGATTAGCTTCGCGTCCGCCTGTCTCCAGCGAGGGCGTTGTTAGTTGAGCACTGTTGGTTAGTTTGAGATACGCCATCACGCCCAGAGCCGCGGCCACAGCTACGAAAAACACATTTGTGCCGCTCAAAAACGACCCGACCAACAACGCCAGCATCACTGTCGTAATGGTAATTCGGCGATAGCTGACGCTGGGTACTGGCCTGGGCAACACATACCGCTTTCCTGTCGTGTGATTGGTCACCGCTACCAGCTTTTTCATCAGATAGCCCTGCATCGTGTAAAGGACGGATACAACGTCTCCGTAGTGCGCTGGAATCGGATCCGTTCTGCTCGGGATAGAAAATTGGAGCTGCTTGAGAGTGCGATCGGGGGTCGTAATTTGCAGCGTGTAATGACGCTTATAGAAACTTGGCAACTGATCGCTCAAAAACAACAGGGTTTCACTGATGGAAGAATGCCTGGAGAGTTTGCCGTAAACCAGGCCATAGCGATGCTGGCAAGCCGCGCAAGTAACCTGAGGGGCTGTGTTGTTGAGGTCAGCGATCGGTCGGGAGCACGTGGGGCAATAAAGCGACAGTTTCATTGCGTCAAAAGTTCAGTGACAACTGATTTGCAGCGCTTCTTAAGTGTCTGAATGCGCTGATTGCAAAGAAGCAGAGACAGGCAACGTGACTTAAATGCTGCGGTCGGCGAAAAGCGTAACCAGACGCGTGGCCAGGCGTTAGTCAGTAGCGGTTGCAGCGCGAGAGTAAACTTTTGGAGAGTGAAAAAGAATTAAAAACTGCTTAAGACCCACCTTATCTTAAACCGGGATGCGATCGCCCAAGGATGGATGTAATACCGTTTTAACGATCAAATCTATCTAAAGTCTAAATGAGTGTGCAATTGACCTAAGGCTTGTGGCAGAGTAAACCCTTAATCATTTGCAATACTATCAATGCAGCTTGCCGATTTTGAGTCGTTGACTAATCGCTTCCGGTGCATCAAACCTTGTTAGCAAATGGACTTGACTCTCTATTCTGTATGGCTTCGTTTTATCACTGGCAGTGCTTAATAAATTAAGAACCTTTATCAACCAGGTCAATATTTACCAGGTCAACCCAGGTCAGGCCAGTCGTTTACGAAAAATGAGAAGCGTTTTATGCCAATTGCCATTCGAGATGATGTTGTTTACATCATGCTGAAAAAGATTCAGGACAGCGCTCGTGAACCTGCCCCTGAATCCATCAATTTTAACGAATCTGATTTCCAAGGGATAGCATTAACTCCTGCTGATTTTCTAGGTCATCTAGATTACTTAAATCAGGAAAACTATATCCATGCCGAATTTTCTGGTAACGCCTATGGCAGTCAGGAAGATGTTCCGAATTTGATTAACTCAAAAGAAATCGATTTTCGTGTTGCCAATACCTACGGTGCACCCGATGGGCCTTTACCGCATCGAATTCAGTTTAAGACAGCGGTTCTGACGGATAAGGGCCACCGGATGCTTGAGGACATGGAACAGAATCCACCCCGTTCATTAAAGAGAGGTTCTACTGTGCCAATTGCAACTAAAGATACGCCCTTCTTAGAAAAGGTTAAAATTAAGGGTGGACTATCGGATCTGTACGATGCGCGCGATATTACAGAGGTTGTCTTCCGCACCATGCGGGATATGATGCCCAATCAGACGGTCGATCGTGTGGCTGGTGAACTGCATAAGGAAATGGAGCCAACTGACGAGAAAGCGCTTCAAAATGAAATTGAAGATCTGTGGCAAGATACCAATCCACTCGTGCGCTTTCTGAGTCGTGTTCGGCAGCCACTCACAATCAAAGACGATACGTTTTTGTTCCGCGTGAAGCAGGAGGCGAGCCTACAGCAAACTGTCGACCCGGAGACTGTTGTGAAAGCGGTCTTTTCTGCAACTAAAGATGAGCTAACCGAAGATCGCATTCAAGAAATCAAAGGATTTTTGCCGGGTGTGATTCGGCAGTTGTGGGACGCGGCCTAGCGCCTGATCCAACGTGAAATAAAAAGCATGAAATAAAGGTGGGTAGTAGTTATAGGCTCTACTCACCTTTATTGTTTTGATCTGCAACTTGAGGACTGCATCGTTTACCAATCGTGCGCGCTTTTCCGTTAAGATTTGGAAAAATAAAAACATGCGGACTGTTGGAAATCTTTGGTATGGACGATCGATTTTCAGCGCCACTTTTAATGGGAACAGTATTTAACTTTTTCTGAAAAATAAACCCCTGTTCTGTCCGCTAGATCTGATTGCTTGGACAAGCATGATCGGATACAACATTGCATCATTGGTTATCGAACACCCTGCTTTTTCGGCATGGGAGCGGTCTGGTTAAACTCCACAGTGAGCAGCATAGAATTGTAGAAACATAAAATTGTAGAAAATAGATACCTGGGATGAGATGGAACCCAATTTCGTTACAAATCGTCGTCATTGAATAAGCACACAGGTCAACGCCGACCTTGTGAGATGCTGGCGGCAAGATTTTCCGTGCGATGGACAGCGCCAGCCCATGACTGCTGGCAATTGAGTTTTTTAATGAAGGAGACAGCGATGAACCAGGGGTTACAGAAATTGGGTAAAACAATCTATCGTGTGGGTGTAGTCTGTGCTAGCTTGGCGATCGCTGCTACGATTGCCTGTCCCCCACTCGGCAGGGCAGTGGCCCAAATCCGCCCTTCGACTCCGGTTGTCAACCCACCACTGCCCAGTCAGCAACAGCCACCCATTGCAACACTCACACCAAACAATGGCCTGGTGGTTGTCCGGCTAATCAATAAAACCGGCGCTGAAGTGGTGTATCAGGTAATTGGCGATACGAAGGTGCGGACGTTGGCTGGCCGATCCACCGTAACGCTACAGGATTTGAAGACGCCTGCAAACGTCACATTTTACCGTCGCGATCGCGGGTTTTTGCTCGTTAGTCCTCTGGTGCCGACGACCGCACCCAACACGATCGAGCTGACATTGACTGAAACCACAGACTTTGGTGCTGACCGTACCGCCCTCAGCATTGATCCCAACGGCGACGCCTACCTCAATTAGCAACAGCCTCTCGTAGGCGGTAGCAGCGGACTCTCGCAAGCGGAAGGCCAGTCACGAAACAGCCGTAGCGCAGGTGGGCTAGTCGGCGTTCACGATCTTGGGCACCTTGAAGAAATCGCCATCCCGATCGGGGGCTGATTCAAGAATCGCTTCCCGGTCAGGGTAGGGTTGCAGTGCATCGACACGCACGACGTTGCTCACGTCGATCGCCCGTGTGGTGGGGGCTACATCAGTAACATCCAGTTCATTTAACTGGTCAAAATACCCCAAGATATCACCCAATTGGGCTGTAAACTGCTCTTCCTCTGCTGGCGTCAGTTTCAGTCGAGCGAGATGAGCAACCTTACGGACCTGTTCGCGATCAAGCATGAGTTGGTTAGAAGTACACGTCAATTTGGGAACGCCCAGTTGTCTTCAACCAGTTTTGGGCTTCGATGTAGTTGTTGGGTGCAACGCGAATAGCGCGCTTCCAATATTCGGCGGCTTGGCTATAAAACGCTTCTGCTTCTTCGTCTTTACCAGCTTCTTTGGCTTGTTCGCCCTGGTAGTGAAAGATCACTGCCACATTATTCAGCGCTTGCGGCAGGCGTGGGTTTAGATCGAGCGCCTGGTGATAGTAATCAAGCGCTTTTTCATGCTCGCCATTGCTGGCATGGATCAGGCCAATGTTGTAAAGAATATAGCTGCGATCGTATTCATCTTCTTCCAGCTTGAGCGCTTCGTTGTAGTTTTCTAGCGCTTCCGCGTATTCCCCATCTGCCTGAGCAGACATCCCGTCACGGTAATAGGCAAACGCTTCTTTTTCCTTCTTTGTAGCCGGCAGTAGCTTCAGAATCAGGTCTGCCATGACCGTAAAGCTTTTGTCAATGAAGTTGTCGTTGCGTTGTGATCTTGGCATATACCGCAAATGATAGTAATGGAAGCAGATGAGCCAGGAAGGCGAACTCTTTTGACTGCTTTCTAGTTTAGCGTCCCTTGGGGACAGCAACATAGCGAACTTCGTCCGTTGGAGAACACCCCCTGTCGCTGTTAACTGCCGCTGAATTCGGATTGACCCAGGTTGCTCTTTAATCGCGGTCAAGTCTAGTTTTGCCAGGGCACGGGGTATGCATTGGCCGCTACTCACAGCTAACAGCGCGATCGCATCTGTCCTTCCGTAAAATCCGCCACCGCTTCAGCCGCTAGCACTGGCTGTGCTTTGTGATGCCAGTCACCCAAATGGGTGAGCTCTGTCAACTGAACCGGTCAAATATATCACCACAAGCGAAGACGACGTTCACAAGGCGCAACGGTTTTTGTCACTCACCAAACCCGCAAATTCACTGATAGTAGAGTTCAGTGCATCTACCTAAGGTTGAGTTTCTGATGTTGCAATTGATCAACTACAGGTGAACTTACAGTGTGACGTTCAATTTTTAGCAGCCTCTCTGGAGGCTTTTGCGATTCTTTCTGTGGGTTTTTGCTATGGGCTGGTGCGATTGTTTCGGTGGTTAAGTCCCGCCTTGCCCGCCACCGTTGATGGTCTTTCTGTGCTCCATCCCTGTTTGTCCACGCAAATTGCCCACGCAAAAGCCAGGGCGCTGGCTACCACACCCTACCCTGGCTAACTCCACGTCAATAAAACTTGAGGAGCTAACATCTCATGGTAAACAAAAATAATCCAACGATCGCGCGAGAAGGACAGTTTTATAACCTGCCCCTAAAGACCTTCGATTTTGGTCAACGCGCCTACCCAAGCAGTCACGTTTTGTCGGGCCATGATTATGCTCATGCCGACATCATTCACTTATCGGCCTTCTTTCGCGACAATCCCAATCCAGTCCTGGTGTGTAGCCCGGATGGGGACGTGATCAAGGTCAATCGGGTTGCCGTCCGCTTACTGAAACGATTGCAGCTAGAGTCTACCGATCTCCTTCCAGCAGAGCATGTCCAGATCGTCCAGGCCTGTCTGCAGGGGCAATTTAAGGAGTACACGATCGAAATCACGGTGAACAATCACATTCTGGCTTTGACCTATTACGCAATGCCAGCGTTTGAGATTGTCTATCTTTATGCGGTCGAAATCACGGACTATCGGCGAGCGGAGACAGAACTGCTGCAAATTGTGGCCAACACGATCACGCTGGCAAAGCGTGCTGTAAGGCAGATCCACTCCTGCCGCCAAAAGCTGCCACAGCCAACCGTGCCAACGATTACGACCTCAACCGTCAACGGTTCTCCTGACCAGAACGCGATCGCTAACTGGTTCGTTGCGATGGATGGCTGTGTGTTTGCTGCCCCGATGGGACGGTTTGGAGAGGAGTAAGGGCTGAACAACGGGGATGAAGGATAGGGAGTGGTTCGCTGAAAAGCCTCTAGTCGCGCTGCAATCACGCGGTTGGTCTTGTTCTTCGCTCCTCTCCCTATTCCCAACTCCCCACGCTGCTTTCCTTCAAAATGGATAAACGTGCAGCTTCTATACTGGAGATCAAGACGGTTTCTCTGAGGGAACAGTATGGCTCCAAATCCTGAACTGATCCAGGCCGTTGAACGTCTGGATTATCGCGTGACCGTCGGCGACATTGCCAGTCAGGCTGGATTGAATGTAAATCTGGCGCAACAGGGACTGTTGGCTTTAGCAGCCGATGCTGGTGGACATCTCCAGGTTGCAGAATCGGGGGAAGTGGTCTACTTATTCCCCAAAAATTTTCGTGCTGTGCTTCGCAACAAGTATGTACAGCTACAACTGAAGGAGTGGTGGGACAAAGTCTGGAAGGTTCTGTTTTATCTGATCCGCATTTCCTTTGGCATTGTGCTCCTGGTGTCGATCGTGTTGATTCTCTTAGCGATCGTCTTTATCGTCACAGCCGCTAGCTCTAGTCGCGACAACAACAATCGTCACGGCTCCGGTGGCGCTATTTTCTTACCCAATATCTGGTTAGGGCCGGATTTTTTCTGGAT
>Ga0070738_10004841_pt1 | contig 15610 bp, 14 predicted proteins | sample Coa_R2_2_FD_66446 | JGI IMG/M metagenome (GOLD analysis project Ga0070738, IMG submission 66446) | Surface soil microbial communities from Centralia Pennsylvania, which are recovering from an underground coalmine fire - Coalmine... | ecosystem: Environmental > Terrestrial > Soil > Unclassified ...
CGAGCTGTGACAGAGAAGCAGGCATGAGCATATTGTATCTATAAAGATACAATAAGCAAGCAAAAAAACGCGTGTGAAGCTGCTGCTGTTTAAATCAGGTGACTATTTTGTCCTGCACCCTGCCGCTTCTTCCGCGGTTCAAAGTCGAAAACCCTCGGCTTTTCTTTCGCAAGCTGGTTAAAACCCAACAAGCGGCGCTTCGCAAGGCGGTTGTTGAGGCCGCCAAAACACCCTGAATTCAGCGGCTATTCCAAGTTGATCCGCCTTGTCGATTCGACCGGCACAAGCATTGCTCAAGTCGCGAGCGTTGCCGCAACGATTCTTTGAAACGACCATTCAAAGCCGCGCAACAGACCCAAATATTGATGAAAAAGTCAAAAATCATCCCAATTAAAACCGAACGCCCGAAACTGGAATGCATCAACATCCCCGCCGCTAAACCCGAACCGCCAAAGTTGGGCCGTGTTTGTTTTGAATTTGTTAAGCCCGGCGCCAAGCGGGTTTGCGTTGCCGGCTCATTCAACGATTGGAAACCTGACCTATCGCCGCTCAAACCGCAGGAGAACGGGCGTTGGGTTGCCGACCTCACCATCAAGCCGGGGCGTTATGAATACCTCTTTGTAGTGGACGGTCAGTGGATGCCCGATCCCAACGCCAAGGAGACCGTGGAAAACCCCTTCGGAGGGCGCAACTCAATCGTCGGCGTTTAGCGGCAACTGGTTCGGAGAATACCCTCCGACCGGCGCCCAAGCTTCATGGAACTTTGGGCTCTGTCGTTATTTGGACGGGATAAGGTTTTCATTGCAGAGAGTCAGGGCTGTCCAACGGGTAGCGCCTTTTAGTTGGTCGTTTACTGCGGTTGCAGGAAACGTAATCTCTTGCCATGACTCAGCACGAACGAGGTTTGCGCTTCCAGGAACTGCATCGGCGGCCGGGACTTTTTCTCATCCCAAATCCATGGGATGCGGGGTCGGCTCGGATCCTCGCCGGACTTGGGTTCGAAGCACTGGCGACATCCAGCGGCGCGTCAGCGGCGGCCTGCGGCCGGCGCGATGGGTCCATGCAAAGAGACCAATCGCTGGCCAATGCCCGGGCAATCACTTCGGCGACCGATCTTCCTGTTTCGGGAGATATGGAGAGCGGATTCGGTGGGGCGCCGGAGGATGCGGCGCAAACCGTTCGAATGGCTGCCGAAGCCGGGTTGGTCGGTTGCTCGATCGAGGATCACACCGGGGATAAGACAAATCCGTTGTACGAATTGGCCCTGGCGGCCGAACGCATCGCCGCAGCCGCCGAAGCGGCAAGGTCTTTGCCAATTCCTTTTATGCTCACCGCGCGAGCAGAGAATTTCGTGCGCGGCAAACCCGACCTGCGCGACACAATCGCGCGCCTGCAAGCCTATGAACGGGCGGGCGCCGACGTGCTCTTTGCGCCCGCGTTGCCCGATCTTGAAGCGGTGCGCGCCGTTTGCTCCGCGGTCTCCAAGCCGGTGAACTTCATGGCCGGCGTTCGTGGAAAATCCTTCACCGTCGAACACTTGGCCGCAGCCGGCGTGAAACGCGTCAGTTTGGCCTCTTCATTGTATCGCGCTGCAATGACCGGTTTGATCCAGGCGGCCAGCGAAGTCAGGAACCGCGGAACCTTCGGCTACCTGGACGCCACAATCACGACTGCCGATTTGAATGCGTTCTTGCCCGAATAGGGAAATGTTCCGCGATCCGAACCCGCAGGGTTCGGTGAACCCTTCGGGTTCATTTCTGGTTCATGTCCGGCGGAAACTCGTCATTTTGGCCTTTAGCGTCCGGGCGTTAGTCGCTAATTTATGTTGTGCCCTTATTCAAGTACGAAGCCATTGATGAGCGCGGGCGGACGCACAGCGGGACAATGCCCGCCCAGGACGAATCGAGCCTGGAGATAAAGCTAAAGGAAACCGGCCTGTGGCTCACCGAAGCGATCGTCCACTGGCCCAAGGTGCCGGCCGACAGCCCGAAAGCGGCAATCCGGCGCTTTTCTTTACACGGCACTCAGGGACGCAGGGAATTGATCGATTTCTGCACACTCATGAGCTTCCAGATCCGCTCAGGGGTGACCGCGGTAAGAGCATTGGAAGTAGCGGCCCAGGATTGCAAAATGCCGGGGTTCAAGCTCGTGCTTGAAAACCTGCAACGCCAGGTCGAAGGCGGACTCAAGTTCCACGAGGGCATGGCGTTTTTTCCGAAAGTCTTTTCGGTCCATTTTCTCACAGTAATCAAGGCAGGCGAAGCCACTAGCAAACTTCCCGAGGCGTTTGCCGATCTCAAAGAATACCTCGAATGGGTCGAGCGCGTCCTCGGCGAGGTCCGCCAGGCAACGCTTTACCCGACGATCGTGCTGGCGGTTGTTTGCGCCTTCGTGCTTTTCCTCTTCACGTTTATTATCCCGAAATTTGCCTTGCTCCTTTCGAGCCTGCACGTCGCTCAACCGCTGCTCACGCGGTTGGTGTTCGGAGTTGGCAATTTCACCAAGGCCACCGCGTGGATCTGGCTGCCCGCCTTTACCGCAACGGTTGTCCTTCTGCTGGTGGGCCGGCGCGTTTCCCCGCGATTCGGGTATTTTCTCGACGAAGTAAAGCTCCGCGGCCCGGTTTTCGGCGAACTGAACCTGATGCTGGCGCTTTCACGATTCTCCCACAATCTGTCGATCTTGTACCGTTCCGGCATCCCGATTATTCAGGCGCTCAACCTCTGCCAGCAGGGCCTGGTCGGAAACCAGGTTGTTGACCGCGCCGTGGCGGCCGTGGAAGAGGATGTCAAAACCGGCAGCACCCTGAGTGAAGCGATGCATCGTCAGCGCGTCTTTTCGGCCCTGCTCAAGCGCATGGTCGCCATGGGTGAATCCTCGGGCAACCTCGACAAGGCCCTCGACAATGTGTCCGAATATTATTCGGAAGTGATTCCCCGCCGGATTAAGCGCATTTTCAGCATCCTGGAACCGATGCTCATGTTGTTCCTCATTTGCCTGGTCGGGGCTGTTGCCCTTGCAATTTACCTGCCCATCATTAGCCTGATGGGTGCTATCCGATGAAAATGAACCGGCGGCGTCCGCTTTTGCACAGTTCGCCCGCAGGATGGCGGTGTTGTTCCAGGACCATCGCTGCGTTCACACTCATCGAAATGATCGGCGCTCTCGCGGTCGTCGCGATCCTTGCGTCACTTCTTGTGCCCGTGGTTGTGCGCCAAATTGACCAGGCGGCCTGGACCCAGGAAGTGACCAACCTTGGCGCGATCAGCAACGCCATTGTCCTTCAGACGCTCAGAACCAAAACGCTCCACGTCCAAACAGCCTGGCCCTCCGACGCCGCGGTTTGGGCTGCCATGTCGCCTAACAGCATCGCGACAAATTTTCGCGGAATCGGGCGCGCTTTCCTCTTTGATCCCAACTGCAGCCTGACACTTCCTTTTGCTCAGAACGCGGCCGGCGCAAGCGTCACCAACGCCCGCATTCTCATTGTCTCGACCATTGCCAAGGCGTTGCCGGTTTCCACTTCATCCGGAGTTTCTGCCAGCGATTTCAACAATATCTGGGTTGCTCCCGACCGGACCCGACCCGCCGGCGGCACCTGGAGTGCCTGGGCCGGCCGCGGCGAAGATCTCGTCATCCAGCGCATCAATCTCCAGCAGCTTTTCCATCATGTAATCCTTTTCAACCGTGACGGAACGAATGTGGCGGCCCCGGGCTACACCGTTGATACCAGCCCCGGGACAGTTGCCAATCAATGGGACTCGTTCTTTTTGGATGGTTCAATTCTCGGTTTAACGAACGGCACTCTGGTTTCGTCCGAAGTCATCAACAAAGATATGAGCCGCGTTTATGAGCTGGGAACATGGAACTCCGATATCGGGCCCGGCCCGATGTCCACGTCGGAACAATCGTTTACGAACACCGCCTACAATTTTCTACGCTCAAGCTACCAGACCAACAACGTCGCCAGCCCGGTCCAGGTGGCGCAAGCCCTGCAGACGTACATGAACGCGTATTCTTCCTGGGCTCAAACGTGCTTCTCGTATGATGGAGCACAAGGGCCGGACAACGTGATTGCCTATCAGATGCTCACGTCGAGTGTCAGCTGTTTCTGCCCGGTAGGGCACCATCGCGGGCCTGGCCTGTCCGGCCTCGATTGCACCATCGTGCCCTGATGTGATGCAAACTACCTTTCCAACCCCGGCGAAGTTCGCTGCCCGGTCCTCATACTATCCTGAACTCAGGGCATACTTTCGATCCGGGTTTTCTTTGCTTGAAGTCATCGGGGTTCTTGCCGTCCTGGCCATTCTCGCAACCGTCATTTTTTCCGCCACAACCAAGAGCGTGAACTCGGTCATGAGCAAGCAGGAGCGGGCCACCTTGCAGGCGTTTGCGAACGCGCTGCAAAATAGTGTCCTCAGAACAAGATACATCCCAGGTTCCAACGATTGGTACCAGGCGGTTGCCAATGAAATGGGACTCAGCCCCAATGCCGTTTTGTATAACGCGCGCAATCCCACAATGCCGCGTCTCTTTTTGTCCGACCCGACAATGGTTCTGGGGTCCAACGTCCCCGCGTTGCCCTACACGAACAGCGCGTTCGGATGCGCGCAACTTACCAACGCGCGGGTCATCCTCATTTCGACCCTGGGCACTCCGCTCACGGCGGCTCAGACCAACAGCAGCAATTTTAACGCGTTATGGGCAACGCCAGACGATGCCCTTGGCGAGGACATCAACGTCCAGCGACTCAACCTCGGACCCCTCTTCTCGCGGTTGCAATTAAACAACTGTTTTTCCGGCACCAACCAGGGCCTGTACACCGTCGATTCGTCCCCACTGGCTGCTGTGGGCAATCAGGGATTGGACGCCTACTTCATCAAGGGATCGGTCGTTCAATTGTATGAAACCCCCTCGTTGGCGCTGGATGTGAAGTTTGTTGTGTCTGGCGATGTCGGATATTTTTATGCCGACAACGTATGGCGTGATGTGCCTTACATGCCGATCAACCTGATGACCAACGCGGCGGCAGCTAACCTCGCCCAAATGCTCAGCGCCTCGGCTTCAATCTTTGCCGCGAGTCCTTTGAATATCAACGCCACCTACACGCCGCAGGGCGTCGTCGGTGCGTTGAGTAATTTTCTTTTTTCCTACTCGGTGTACGCCGCCAACACCAACGATCTGAATTATGCCAACGCAGCCGCGGCGCAAGTGACCCTCCAAAGTGCGATGATAGGCCTTACGAACGGGATTGTTCAGGGCGGCGTCCTGGGCGGTTGCCCCCATCCTTAGCGAAGGGGCAAGGGTTGTGCCCGGATCCCGAACCCGCAGGGTTCGCAGCGAGTAGCCGTGGGTCAGGGGGCAGGGGACCTGGTCGCCTGACCCACGGAACCGCGCCGAAAAAATCAACAACAACACGGCGAGATCCCCGTTCCGGGTGATGATTGAAATCTTCGGCGACGTCATACGCCGTTTGCATTTGCTGGCACCCGTCCGGGTGCGGACTGACTATTTTTTGGCGCTACCGGGCGTCTCCGCTGCGCTGCGACGGCCCGGGTACCGGCTGTGAACCCTCTCGGGTTCATGTTGCATATCCGATGGGTCCCCAGAGCAATTTGTGGGTCGCATCCCTTATGCCCGAACGCCCGCAAGCCTGCCTTGACTTGAGAGTGCTCCTCCCTACATTGCGCTCACAATCAGGATATGCATCTGACCCGATGTGACAGCACTTTTTCGGAGGCTATCCTGGCCATCTTCAACGAAGCCATCGCCAACTCGACTGCCCTGTACGATTACAAACCTCGAACGAGCGCCTCGATGGTTTCATGGTTTGAGAACAAAAGCCGTGGCAACTTCCCTGTGTTCGGCGCGGTGGATGACGATGGCAAGCTCCTCGGGTTCGCCAGCTACGGAACTTTTCGCGCCTGGCCTGCTTACAAGTATTCAGTCGAGCACTCGATTTATATTGCAGCCGGTCATCGCGGAAAGGGCCTGGGAAAGCTACTGCTCAAGGCGCTCATTGATAGCGCGCGCCAGCAGCAGTATCACGTTTTGGTCGGTGGCATCGATTCGCGAAACCAGGCGAGTATCCGGCTTCATACGAGTTTTGGATTCAAGCACGCCGGGACGCTTCGGCAAGTGGGCTTTAAGTTTGGGGAATGGCTCGACCTCGATTTTTACCAGCTGCTGCTGGACACTCCAACGGCCCCCGTCGACGGCTAAACGCCCATGGCCAAGCTAAGGCGCCGGTTCTGCGAACAAGGCGACCCGGCTCGCGCCAGGCCGCCTTGCCTAACCAACCTAACAACTACCACAATAACTAACCCCACGGAAATATACGACAGCATGAAAACCCCGCAAATCGGGTTGCAACGCGGCATGGCGCAAGGCGTTAAGAGCCACCGGCACCACGCGCGCTAAGTTCTTTCCCATGACCTCGCTCACCGAGACCGTCCGATCTGAGATCAGCAGCCGCGGCCTTTTGCGTGCCGGGCAGCCGGTCCTGGTTGCGGTTTCCGGCGGGGTGGATTCAATGGTGTTGTTAGCAATTCTGCACTCGTTATCGAAGCCATTTCGTTGGAAGTTGACGGTTGCCCATTTCAACCACCAATTGCGTGGCCTCAGCAGCAACGCTGACGAGCGGCTGGTCTCGAGGACCTGCGCCTCATTGGGTGTTCCAGTAACGGTTGGCCGGGCGAATGTTCGTGCCTTTGCGAAATCAACGGGTGTGTCACTCGAAATGGCCGGCCGCACATTGCGTCACCGATTTCTTGCCAAAGCCGCATCAGATCGTGGAATTCGAACCATCGCGGTTGCTCACCACCTTGACGATCAAATCGAGTTGCTTTTTATCCGGTTATTGCGCGGCAGCGGCACTCAAGGGTTGGCCGGAATGAAATGGTCGAGCGCTTCACCCGTGGATCCACAACTCGAAGTGGTGCGGCCGCTGCTGAATTGCTCGAAACAGGTGCTCCAGGAATATTCGGTTCAACATGGGGTTCAGTTCCGTGAAGATGCCAGCAACGCCAGCGTGGAAATATTGCGAAATCGGATTCGGCACGAACTCCTGCCACTGCTGAGAACGCGGTACCAGCCCGCGCTGGACCGCGCCATCACCCGTGTCATGCGAATTGTGTCCGACGAATCGTCTTTAACCTGGAGCATCGCCGAAGAGTGGCTGGCACGTCACCGGATAGCGAAGAAGGACGATTCGCGTCGGACCTCTCTTTGGAAGGTTCCAAACCTTTCGAGCTACTCCTTCGAGGAGTTGCCCGCCGCAGTGCAACGGTGCTGCGTGCAGCACCAGCTGTTGGCCCTAGGTGTCGAACCAGATTTCGAACTCATTGAACATTTGCGTCGGCATCCGGGAAAACAGATCGAAGTGAGCCGGACATCTTTTTCCTCGCCTAAGCTCCAGCCGGACAAAACCGATCCTGGCACGGGCCTGGTGCTCAAACAACAACAAGGGCGCGTTACTCCAGTCAAAACAAGCCCCAAAACCGATTTCGAGCCTGGTTCGATTGAGCTAAACCTTGCTCAAGCCGGTAAAAAAAGGTGGCACGGCGTCGAGATGTCGTGGCGACTGAAAAGCGTCAAAGGACCCAAATTGCCTGCGCGAAAGAAAGGGGAAGAGTTTTTCGACGCCGCAGCCCTGGGCCGGCGGGTGGTCGTGAGGCATTGGAGGCCAGGGGATCGGATTGAGCCGATTGGAATGGGCGGGACTGTCAAGATACAGGACTGGTTCGTCAATTTAAAGCTTCCCCAGGCCCGCCGACGCAAGCTCCTGGTTGGCACCACTGAACACGGCCAGGTTTTCTGGGTTGAGGGGTTGCGGATTTCGGAACGGTTTAAGCTTACTCCAGGAACGATTCGCCGCTTGCATTGGCGTTGGCAAAGGCTTTAACTCAGGGCGGTTGCGGCACCTGGGTAATAATGCTACCTTTGCGACAACCGAATCAAAAGAATGCCAGACGAGAATAAATACAGCGACGACGAAAAACCCCCCAAAAAAGGCGAATTCAGGGTGCCCCCGCGAACCTGGATAGTATGGATTGCGATTTTTGGCGGTATTATCCTCCTGATGCTGTTCAAGGAGAAGCTCGATTCGCCGGCAGACATAATCAGTCAATTCAGATTTCAACAGCTGGTGGACTCGAACCTCATTGCCGAGGCGACGATCAACTATAACCAGCAGAGCCAGCTCAATGAGATTGTCGGCAAATATTTCAAGAGCGAGACAGACAAGACTCCGATTGCTTTCCGTGCGAAGGTCAAACTGACCAATGCGATGGAGGAGAAGCTTTATAGATTGCCACAGTTCTCACCTCGCGAGCCCAACACCATGCTGATGAGCGTGGCTGTGAGCGTTCTGCCTTTCGTGATCATCGCGGCGTTGATTTGGTTCTTCTTTATTCGCCAGATCAAGATGGCTGGTAAAGGCGCATTGAGCTTTGGAAAGAGCAAAGCACGGCTGCTGGCCAAGGAACGCAACAAGACGACTTTCAAGGATGTTGCAGGAATCGAGGAAGCCATCGAAGAGGTTTCTGAATTGGTGGAATTCCTGAAAGACCCAAAGAAGTTCCAGCGGCTGGGCGGCCGTATTCCGAAGGGAATCCTGATGGTCGGGCCTCCTGGAACCGGGAAAACGCTGTTGGCAAAGGCAATTGCCGGGGAAGCCGACGCGGCTTTCTTCAGCATCAGCGGGTCGGATTTTGTCGAGATGTTTGTCGGTGTCGGCGCCAGCCGCGTGCGCGACATGTTCGAGCAGGCGCGCAAGAACACTCCTTGTTTGATTTTCATTGACGAGATTGACGCTGTCGGCCGCAGCCGTGGACACGGCCTGGGCGGTGGCAATGACGAGCGCGAACAGACTCTCAACGCGTTGCTGGTTGAGATGGACGGCTTCGATACGCAGGAAGGGATCATCATCATCGCGGCAACCAATCGGCCCGACGTGCTGGACCCGGCCCTGTTGCGACCTGGTCGTTTTGACCGGCAGGTTACCGTCAATCTGCCCGATGTCCGCGGACGCGAGGCGATTCTCAAGGTCCACGCCAAGAACGTTAAACTGGCGGCTTCAGTCGATCTTTCCGTGATTGCCCGCGGAACGCCCGGCTATTCCGGCGCGGAGTTGGCCAATCTCCTGAACGAAGCTGCTTTGCTGGCCGCCAGCGAAAACAAAAAAGCCGTTACGATGGAGGAATTAGAGGAAGCGCGCGATAAAGTCCGATGGGGTCGCGAACGCCGCAGCCTCGCGATGACCGACGAGGACAAGAAATTCACGGCCTGGCACGAGGCGGGTCACGCTTTGGTCAATGTCATTCTCCAACATACCCACCCGTTGCATAAGGTGACGATCATTCCGCGGGGACAATCGCTCGGCTCGACCATGTCCCTGCCCAAGAACGACGTGCTGAATCGCCGTCGCAAGGAAATGCTCGATCTCATCGCCATGACCATGGCCGGGCGGATTGCGGAGGAAATTGTTTCCGGCGACATTTCCAGTGGTGCGGCGGGCGACATCCAGCAAGCCACCAACATGGCTAGAGCCATGGTGACTCAATGGGGCATGAGCGACCGTATCGGCATGGTCCAATACGGCGATGATGACGAGTATGTGTTCCTCGGCCGCGAAATGGCACGGACCAAGGTTTACAGCGAGTTCACGGCCCAGGAAATCGACGGGGAGGTCAAGCGGATCATCGATGAAGCGTACAAAACCGCTCATGAGATCATCACTTCGAATCGGGACAAATTGGAATTGATCGCCAATTCCTTGCTCGAATACGAAACGTTGGATGGCCAGCAGGTCGAGGAAATCGTCCGGACCGGAAAGTTTACGCCTCCGCCTCCGACACCGCATGTGGATCCGCCGCATGGGGCGGCCGCCGGCACTCCATTGCCTGAAAATCCCGGCAAGCCATCACAGCCGAAGCTGCCTGGCGGCCTGGGTTCTCCGGCGCCTGCGCCGGTTTGAGCGGCCGGTTCAGTTGTCCTCCGGCAACGGTTGGCCTTTGGTTTCGGGCGCCCAGTTCAGCCCAATCATTCCTAGCACGTAGATGCCGCACATCATGACGGCAACGATGCGAAATGGCATTCGGTTGCTCAGCCATCCCAGCAGTAAAGGAAACGGCGCGGCTACGTACCGCACCGTGTTGTAGCAGAACCCCACGCCCGTGCCACGAAGGCGTGTCGGAAAAATCTCGGGGAAATAAATCGAGTATCCCGCGAAAACCGAGAGCGTGGCAAAGCCCATCATCGGCAGCATCCAATACACATCGCTTTCTGTCTTGAGTGAATAGAAAACGTAGGAGACCACCACCAGGCAGACCGTGAACGCGCCGAAAAAGGCGGCCCGCCGGCTGAGATACCCGGCAGCCAGCGTGAACGCGAACATCCCACACAAGGACCCCAGGTCCTGCAGGAAAGTGCCTCGGCTCCGGGTTTGATCGATGAGTGTCTGGAGTTCCCGGATATCGCCGGGGAACAACTGTTCGATGAGTTGGCGGTTCAGAAAATAGGTATTCTTCGAGTCTGGATGTTTCTCGAGCACCCCGAGTAAGTTGCGCGTGGCTTTCTTTAGCGTGACCGATTCGAAGGCCGAAGCGTCGTACAAACTACCTGCCTTCATGATGCGATTGAGCTCGTCGACCGTGCTTTCGAGGAGTTGCGGCGGGAGTGCTTCGGAGGCGCTTTGGCGTGCCAGGGCCGAGCTTAGTTCGGGCGTCAGGCGCGTTCTTAACAAGGTCGTGGCGGGGTCAGTCCGCGAACCAAGCGCTACGCACAATTCCGTGGGCCGCGTGACGTCCGTTACGAGTAAAGGGCGGTTCTTAAAAGCGGTACTGATGAGTTCGGGCGAAAAGAATGCGATCCCCCAAAGGCCAACCATTCCAGCAACTCCGAGGCAGACCCCAACAAAGAGGTGCTTTCGCCAGCGTGGGTTTCGGAAAAGGTCGCCAAGTGAGCCCACGGACCTGCCGCCCTGGCCCGCGGCGGCCTGCGCTTTCGCCCGTTGCCAGGACGCCGGTTCTTTCAAGATCAACAGCATGGGCACGGCCATGATTGCCGGAAACACGCTCACGAACGAAAGCACCTGCCATCCGCTGTAATGACCCCAGAAGTTCTCGTGGCCCGGTGCGATTTTCAAGCTCAGGGCCGATGCGAGCATATTTCCGCAGGCGGAGAGCGCTTGCATGGAGCCCAGTGCCACCGTCCTGAAGTGGGGAGGAACGCTCTCGGCAACGAGGGTTGTTGCCGCGCCGAACATTCCGCCAACCCCCAGCCCAAAAATGAAGCGGTATAGAAGGAATTCCGCGCCAGTTCGTGCCAGTCCGGACAATCCTGAGAAAACGGAAAACGCCAGAAGCGCGGTCACCATGGTTTTGACTCGTCCATAACGATCGCTGAGCAGTCCAAAGGCGATTCCGCCCGTTGCCCACCCAATCATCAGGAGGAACGTGGCTGTCACGCCCCATTCCCGGACCTGGCTGTCAGTGGCCGCAGCCCCGAGCAATTCCCGCAAAGCAGGCTCGCGCGATAGAACAAAAACACGCTGGCCCATGCAGTCGAACAGCCACCCGGCGGCCGCAAGTACGACCACGAGCCAGTGGTATGCTGAAATCGGTTCCTGTGGAGCTGCCGTGGGTGACCCTGGTGCCGTTCCGATCGAGACCTGCGGAGCCGAGGACGATTTCATCAACCCATACTGGATTCCCGCAGCTGCAACAGTCAAGAATCCAGCGACATTCGCGTTCCGCGCGGTAGTTAATGTTTGCTTTCAACCTCAGGGCGGTTCAGGCACTTTCGTCCAGTCTGTTCGTTTTATGCGCGTCGTCATTGCCACTGCAACTGCCGGGGCCGGCCATTTGGCCGCTGCCTCGGCGCTCGAGGAGGCTTGGAGCGCGCTGCGCCCCCAGGATTCCCTCAAGAAGGTGGACCTGGTCGAATTCTTTTCGCCCATCCACCGGAAAATTCATGCCGACGGCTATGTGAAGCTGGTTGAGCATGCGCCCGAATTATGGGGAATGCTCTTTGGCAAGACGGATAATCCGCGGGTTGCCCGCCGGCTCAACGAGTTGAAGCGCGTCTTTCCGAGCCGATCTCGGGCTCGTTTCGCAAGGTATATCAGCCAGGTTGCGCCCGATGCGGTGGTGTGCACTCATTACGTTGCGTTGGATACGCTGGCGGATATGCGCCGGCAAATTCCAAAAGGGAGGCAATCCTCGCGCATGCCACTGGTCGCGACCGTGGTGACGGATTTCGAAGCGCACGCGCTCTGGATGGCTCCCTGTGTCGACCTCTATTGCGTCGCTACCGAGGAAACGAAAGCCAGAATTGTGGCGCGTGGAGCAAAACCGGGGCAAGTCGTCGTGACCGGCATACCGATAGCCGCAAAGTTTATGATCCTACCGAATCCGCGCGAGGTTCGGCAAAGGATCGGTTTGCGAGACGACCAACCCGTCATCCTTGTCCTGGGTGGCGGCTTCGGCATGGGACCCGTGGCCGAAATATTGTCGGAGTTGGACAAGGTTGAAGCGTCATTTCAGAACGTGGTCGTTACCGGGCGCAATGAGGAACTGCGGCGGGCTTTGGCTACTTGCGATCGCAAGCACCCGACCCACGTACTGGGTTTCGCCTCCAACATGCACGAATTGATGGCTGTGGCCGATCTCATCATCACCAAGCCCGGCGGGTTGACGACGTCCGAAGCCCTGGCGGCAGGAAAACCGATCCTGATCATCAACCCTATTCCGGGGCAGGAGGCGGCCAACAGCGATTTTCTGCTCGAACGAGGCGCAGCCGCCAAAGTTAACCGCGTGGAGGATCTCCCGTACCGGATGCGGCAGCTGTTTGCCAGTAAGAAACTCGCGCAAATGGCGCGCGCAGCCAAGGCGTTGGGAAAACCCCGGGCCGCCACGGATGTCTGCGAGGAAGTGGCCAAAAGGACCGAATTAGTGGCCGCTTAATCGAACTGAGCGGCAGGCTGTTGCCATACGATTACCCGCCACTTAATCTGTGACAATGCGCGATGAACTGAACGGACCGGTGGCAGAGGACGGTCTGGTCGAGTGCCGGCCTTCGGGGATCCATGGCGTGGGGGCATTCGCCCGGCGGGAAATCCCTGCCGAGACTCGGATTATCGAGTATCTGGGCGAGAAAATTGACAAGCAGGAATCAGCCCGGCGTTGTCAGTCCAATAACGTCTTCATCTTCTCTCTCAATGATCAGCAGGACATTGATGGGAACGTCGAATGGAACCCCGCGCGGCTCTTGAATCACAGCTGCTCACCGAACTGTGAAGCCCGGCTCGAAGCGGATCGAATCTGGATCTTTGCTTTGCGGGACATTCGGGCCGGTGAGGAACTTACTTTCAACTACGGCTTTGATCTGGTGGATTACCGAAGCTATCCCTGCCAGTGTGGATCCCCCGAGTGCATTGGTTTCATTGTCGCCGAACAGTTTTTTGAGCACGTGCGATTGCAGAACTTCGAGTTGTAAGCCGGCTCACTCGAGTGTTTGGCTGCAATTGGCGTATGTGCCCGCCGGCAAGGGACGAGGTTCGGATCGCGGATTGGTGATGGAGACGTCGCCCTGGAAAATATTTGCCGAGTTAAAAAGGACCGGTCCCTTCACTTCGAGTCTGTGACAGTTCCTGAGTGACGGAACCCCATCCTTGAGACTGACGTCCAGTTGATCGACAAGCTTGAAATGACCTGGGTCCAAAAGGATTGCTGGAGGTCCCGCTTCCCGCACCAGGGAGATTCGCCAGTCTTCAGTAATCCCGTACGCATCTGAGCGCAACGCGAGAAGGTCAGAGGTGGTTTTGACCGGCGCAAACCGGGAGCGAGGCACGACCAGGGCGCCGGCATCCTCGAAACACTGAATGGCGGCGCCCATTGCTGTTTCAAGTTGAAAGACGGCAGGAGAAGCGCCATCCCGCGGATCCACCGTCTTTTGATTCTTAATCAGCGGCAAAAGAAGAAACCCGCCATTTTCGCGCAGCATTTCCCAAAGCGAATCGACGCGAATCCAGAGATTGTTTGTATTAAAAAATCGGTGGCGCCGGATATCCTGGAACGAGGCCTGGTCTGACTTCGGGCATTGCGCTGATTCTCGCAGCAGACGCCGCCGGCCTCGGCGCGCCAGGTGCCCTCCCTTCGAGTCGGACGCCGTGCGTTCGGCGACCTCCATCAGAAAGGGTTTGCCCGAGTTGGCAAAATAATCGAGCACGCCCAAATCGAGAGTTGCCCCCAGGTTATCAGAATTGGAAACGAACAAATATTTTTTGCCCTGCTTCAGCCATGCCTCAAGGAGGCCTGAACTGAGCAGAGAAGGGTAAATATCACCGTGGCCCGGCGGGCACCATTCCAGCTTTGGATTAGGCGGCCAGGAAATCGGCCGAAGGGTTTTGGCATCGACCTTGGGAGCCTGGCTTTGCATCAACTCCAACTCCTCGGGTTTCCCGAGCTTGGGATATCTGGCAAGGAAACTCCTGGTATCCGTGCTTGTGCTGTAGCTGTTCATCAGCACGAAACTCAACGGCACTCCATGCTTTTCCCGCAAAAATAGGATCTGCCGCGCAATAAAATCCAGAAACGTGAGCCCGTTCTTTACCGGCAGCAACGATTTTGCCGACTCCAGTCCCATGCTGGTTCCCAGGCCACCGTTGAGTTTGATGACCGCCGCCTGTGAGAGCAGAGCGGGATCGGGCTGGCGCCCAGCCTTTACCTCTTCAAGCGCTGGCAAGGCATCGACCGGTTCGATGCTTTGCTCCGGGATCAGCCCTGTGTCGCCCGCCCTGAGGCTGTCATAACTGTGCTTAAAGGCGCGGATGGCCATTTCGGCGACCCCCGCCGAGCGCATCCTGGTCTCAAATTCCCCAAACTCAGGTGTTTTCGATTCCATTAATTGAATTGATCATGTCATCAGTGGGAGTGTGTAGAAATGGGGAACTCCGATCACCCGGTGGTAAGAGAGAGTCAACTCTCGATCGTTTCGGGGCATTACTAATGCACCCTTCTAATCGCGAAAATTAACGAACTGAAGCGCGGCGGGAAACTCTCCGCCGCGAACGGCGGCAATGACCTGCTGCAGTTCGTCTCTGCTTTTGGAAGTGACGCGGATTTCGCTTCCCTGGATCTGAGTGGTGACCTTGAATTTTCGGTCGCGTATAAACCCGGTGATTTGCTTGGCAACGGGTTGTTCGAGACCTTGCTTGATCTTGATGACCTGGCGGGCGTGGCCCAGGGGCGAAACATCCGGTTCGGTCTTTTCCACGTTTTTCAAACTGATGTTGCGTTTAGCCAGCTTGGACATGACGATTTCAGTCAAAGCGCGGATCTTGAATTGGTCTTCAGCAGAGAGCTTGATTTCGTCCTTTTCGAGCAGGATCTCGGCTGCGCTTCCTTTAAAATCGAAGCGGTTGGCCAATTCCTTCTTGGCCTGGTTAACGGCGTTCTCGATTTCCATCGAGTTGACTTGAGACACAATATCAAACGAGGGCATGAGGAAATTTAAGCGGGAACGACTAAAAGGAAAAGCCAATTGACGTCGCCGACCTGGCCTTGGGATGTTCGGCGGGCGAAGCGACCGGCTCAATCCTGCCTCTGGC
>Ga0070738_10004842_pt1 | contig 15607 bp, 14 predicted proteins | sample Coa_R2_2_FD_66446 | JGI IMG/M metagenome (GOLD analysis project Ga0070738, IMG submission 66446) | Surface soil microbial communities from Centralia Pennsylvania, which are recovering from an underground coalmine fire - Coalmine... | ecosystem: Environmental > Terrestrial > Soil > Unclassified ...
GTGATCTATCTCTATCTCGACAAGCTCACCAACGCCTTCTCCAATTGGGGCCGCTCCGATCTCGACGAGGGCGAAGGCGACGAGCGCGGCGCGGTCAAGCAAGCCGCCGAGTGAGCTGAGATCGACTGTCACTGCCGTCCCATCTGTGCATTGCCCACGCTGGTGCCGTCGAGCTTCTGGTCGTTGTCCATCACGACCACGACCTTCAGCAGCCGCCCCGTGAACGCGAATGGCGCAGCGTAGTGCGACACCGGGCTGCCGCGGTCACGGCCGATGTCGAGCCCCGACCAAGAGATCAGATTGTGGAAGGCGAGCTTCGTCTTCACCGAGCCCGCAGGCTCGCCGTCGATCAACAGAGTGTAGGCGCTCTCGCCGGTGCGCGCGCCCTTCGCCGGCTCGGTCTGCCGAACCAGCCGCTCGACGCGAAGGCCGAGCCGGTGGGCACCCGGCGTCAGCTTGCGGTCCGAGGTAACGATCTCATGGCCGCCGCCGATGTTGAGATCATGCACCAGATGGCCATCCTTGATGTACAGGCTGTAGCCTGACGTCGCATCGCCATGCGCGATCAGCACGCCCTCCGCGCCTTCCTCGATCTCGACATGCGCCTCGATGGCGTAGCTGCGACTGCGGACGTCAGGCGCAACGTCGGTTGGCACATGGCCCATGCCGGCATGGAACGTAAAGTGGTGACGCGCGCCGTGGAAGCGCGCGGCGTTCTCTGCAAAGCGCGGCCCGAACCGGTCGTCGAGCGGCAGCACCTGGTGCTTTTCCGCCTCGCTCCACCATAGCTGGATCATCTCGGCCAGGCGTGCGGGCTCCTTCTCGGCGAGATCATCGACCTCCGAGAAGTCGCGGTCGAGATGGAACAGCTCCCATTTGTCGTTCTCGAACGGCGTGCCCGGAGGGTGATAGGCCACCGCCTTCCAGCCCTGATGCCAGAGGCCGCGATGGCCGAACATCTCGAAATATTGCGGCGAGGTTTTGGGAGGCGCGGCGGCGTCCGCGATTGAGCCGGCAAAACTCACGCCTTCCATCGGCATTTGCGGAGTGCCTGCGATCGCCGCGGGCGGGGCGATGCCGATCACATCGAGCAGCGTCGGCACGAGGTCGCAGGCGTGCACGAATTGATGACGCAGCTCGCCCCGCGCGGCGATGCCCTTAGGCCAGCTCATGACGAAGGGATCGCGGATGCCGCCGCCATGGGTGTTCTGCTTGTAGCGGCGCAGCGGCGTATTGGACGCCATCGCCCAGCCATGCGGGAAATTGGAATGGGTGTCGGGGCCGCCGATATCGTCGAGCCGCCGCAGCTTTTCGGCGATCGGCTCCGGGCGAAAATTATATGGCCCCATCGCATTGATGAAGCCGAGCGGTCCGCCCTCCTGGCTCGCGCCGTTGTCGGACATCACGATGATCAGCGTATCATCGCGTACGCCCGAGGTTTCCAGGAACGCGATCAAGCGCGCAAGATGTCGGTCGGCATGGTCGAGCATGCCGGCATAGGCCGACTGCAGGCGTGTGAAGACGCGCCGCTCGTCTTCGGAATGCTCGGCCCAGGCTTTGACGCCGTCATTGCGCGCCGGCATTTTCGTATCTGCCGGCACCAGTCCCATCGCCTTTTGCCGGCCTAAGCGCTGCTCGCGTTCGATGTCCCAGCCCTGGGCGAACAGCGCGTCGTAGCCCTTGATGATGTCGCGAGGTGCCTGGTGCGGGGCATGGCAGGCGCCGAAGGCCACCCAGGTCAGCCACGGCAGATCGGGCCGGTCGGCGATGTGGTCGCCGATGAAGCGGATGGCCTGGTCGATGAGATCCGACGTGAGATGATAGCCGCTGGCATGGTTGCCCGGCGGATCGATATGGGTGTTGTCGGCGACGAGCTCCGGTGCGTATTGATCGGTCTCGGCGTCGAGGAAGCCGTAGAAGCGATCGAAGCCGCGGCCCAAGGGCCAGCCGTCGAACGGGCCGGTCGCGCCGCTTTCGGTCAGCGGCGTGACGTGCCATTTGCCGATCATGTAGTTGCGATAGCCGTGCTCGCGCAGCATTTCGGCGAGCGTCCCCGCCTCGCGCGCGATCTTGCCGCGATAGCCCGGGTACCCGGAATCGAAGTTGGCGAGGCAGCCGACCCCGACCGAATGATGGTTGCGGCCGGTGAGCAGCGCCGCGCGCGTGGTCGAGCACATCGCGGTGGTGTGGAAACCCGAATAGCGCAGACCCTCGGCAGCGAGGCGATCGATGGTCGGCGTCTTGATCGGCGAGCCGTAGCAGCCGAAGTCGGAGAAGCCGACGTCGTCGAACAGCACCACCAGGATGTTGGGCGCGCCGGCCGGCGGCTTTGTCGCATCGGGCCACCACGGCCTGGACGTCGCGACGGTCTGGCCGATCGTGCCGCCGAACGGCTGCTTGCTTTTTGCGCTCATCTGCTGCCTCCCCCTTGGCGGCGGTTGATCCGCCATTCCTTGTCTTTAACCCGTCAGGCCGTGCCGAGATAGGCGCGCTGCACTTGCGGGTCCTGCACCAGCGCCGCGGCGGTGCCCGTCAGCACGCTCCTGCCGACCTGCAGCACGGTGGCAAAATCCGCCACTTCCAGCGCGAGCTCGATCGATTGCTCCGCGAGCAGGATGGTCAACCCCTCCCGATGCAGCCGGCCAAAAGTCTCGTACATCGATTCCACGATTGCAGGCGCGAGCCCAAGCGAGGGCTCATCCAGCATCAGGAGCTTCGGATCGCTCATCAGCGCGCGGCCGACCGCAAGCATCTGCCGCTCGCCGCCCGACATGGTGCCCGCGCGCTGGCTGCGCCGCTCCTTCAGTTTCGGGAAGATCTCGTAGACGCGCTCCAGCAGCACGGCTTTGCGCGCCTTATCGGAGAGCGGCGTCGCTCCCAGCAGCAGGTTGTTCTCGACACTCTGCTGCACGAACAGCCGCCAGCCCTCCGGCGACAGCGCCAGCCCCTTGCGCACAATCGCAAAGGCGCTCTGGCCGCCGATCTCCTCGCCTTTGAACGTGATCGATCCCGCATGCAGCGGGATGAGCCCGGCGATCGCGTTCAAGGTCGTGGTCTTGCCCCCGCCATTGGAGCCGAGCAGCGCGACGACGCTGCCCTGGGGCACATCGAGGGAGACGTCGGACACCCCGATCAGGTCGCCATAGCGAACCTCGACATGCTCGAGCTTGAGCAAGAGCGCACTCATTCGACGGCGCCGCCCATCAGCTCGATCGGCGTATGGCCGGCGGCCGCCTTAGCAGCGCGGGTGCCGAGATAGGCCGCGATCACGTCCGGATTGCTGGTGACCTCGCGCGGCGTGCCGCGTGCGATCTCCCGGCCCTGGTGGAACACCATGACGCGGCTTGCCAGCGACATGATCACCTCCATGATGTGCTCGACGATCACAAGCGTGATGCCGGACGCGTGGATGTCGCGCACCAGTGCGATCGCAAGCTGCACCTCACGCTGCGTCAGCCCGGCCATCGCCTCGTCGAGCAGCAGGATTTTCGGCTCGGTCGCCAGCGCCCGCGCGATCTCCAGCCGTTTGCGGCCGGGCGTGCCGAGCGAGCGTGCGGGCGCATCGGCAAGCTTCTCCATGCCGACCCGCTCCAGCACGGCGCGCGCCTTCCTCTCGGCTTCCGTGCGATGCACGTTACGCAGGAAAGCGCCGATCATCACATTCTCCAGCACCGTCATGCCTTCGAAGGTCTGCGGCACCTGGAAGGTGCGCGCGAGCCCAAGCTGTGCGCGCAGTTCGGGCGTGACGTTGGTGATGTCACGGCCGGCGAGCAGCACTTGGCCAGACGTGACCTTCAAATCCCCGGTCAGGCAGTTGAAGAAGGTGGATTTGCCGGCGCCGTTCGGCCCGATCAAGCCGAGAATGTCGCCCTGCTCCAGGGTCAGGCTCGCCGCATCGACCGCCCTGAAGTTGCCGAAGGCTTTTGTCACGCCGCGTGCCTCAAGGAGCATGGCTCGCTCCCGTTGCCAATCGCTGCTCCTCTTTCGCGCGCGGCTTGGCGCGCCGCTCCAAGAGCCGCTTGATCAATGTGAGGATGCCGCCGGGCTGAAAGCGCGCGATCAGGACAATGATCGCGCCATAGACCACGAAAGTGAGGCCGGCACCCTTGCCGCCGAGCAGGCTGTTGGAAATCTCTTCCAGAGGCACCAGGATCGCAGCGCCGACCAGCGGCCCGAACAACAGCCCTGCCCCGCCGAGCGCGGCCATGATCAGGATCTTCACCGAGATCAGGAGACCGAGGCCCGAGTCCGGGTCGACAAAGCCGAACATCATGGCATAGAGCGCGCCGGCAACGCTGGTGAGCGCCGCGCTGAGCATGAAAGCGTAAAGCTTGATGCGGGCAGCCGGCGCGCCGAGCGAGCGCGCCGCGCGCTCGGAATCCTTGATGGCGCGCAGGTAGAATCCCATGCGGCTGTGCGTCATCCACCAGGTCATGAGCAGCGTGATCGCGAGCACGATCAGGAACAGATAATAGTACGGCAGCGCCGAGATGAAGGAGAGGTCGAACACGTTGCGCGGCACCGTCGGGCCGCTGAGACCGACCGCCGCCCCAAGATAGTCGGTGTTGGTAACGACCAGCCGGATCAGTTCCGCGACGGCGATCGTCGCCATGCTGAAATAGTGCCCGGACAGCCGCAGCGTCGGGACGCCGACAATGGCGGCGATTGCGACCGCCGCCACGATGCCCGCGGGAAGGCCGATCAGCGGCGACAGGCCGAAATGCGCGTAAGCCCCCATCGCGGCATAAGCGCCACAGCCGAAGAATACGACATGGCCGACGGAGACCTGCCCGGCATAGCCGCCGACGATATTCCAGCTCGAGGCCGCAATGGCATAGAGCAGCACCAGCGCGCCCAGCCGCTGCTGGAACGGGGTCGCGAAGACAAACGGATAGGCAAGCAGGATGGCGAGCAGCAGCGCGGGCCAGATCAAGCGGCGCATCATGGCTTGCCTGTCTTGTCTGTCATGTCTTGCCCATCAGACCCTGCGGCCTGAACCACAGGAACGACAGGAACAGCGCATAGACCACGATGTCCTTGTACACCGCACCGATCAGATAGCCCGAGAGGGACTCGATCACCCCGATCAGGAGCCCCGCGACCAGCGCGCCGGGCACGCTGCCGAAGCCGCCGAGCGACACCGTGACAAAGGCGACGATGCCGAGGGTCTCGCCGACCGTCGGCACGATGTAGAAGAAGGTGGCGATCAGGGCGCCGGCGAGGCCCGTGGCGCCGGCTGCAATCGCCCAGGCGATCGCCTGCATGGTGTCGGGGCGGATCCCCATCAGCTGGGCGGCCGTGGCGTCCTCCGCCACCGCCAGCATCTTCGAGCCGAGTGCCGTGCGCGTCAACAGCAGGTGCAGACCAAGCGTCACCACCAGCGCAACAATGCCGGCGAGCAGGCGCGCGGCCTCGATGCGCAGCCCCCAGAAGGCAAGCGTGCCGCCGACGATGTTTTGGGGCAGCGACAGGAAGTCGGCGCCAAACCACCAGAACACCGAGTAGCGCAACAGCAGCGCGAGCCCGAAGGTGCCGAGAATCTGCGCCAGCATCGGCCCCTTCATGACCCCGCGGATCAGAGCGAAGTAGACGACAACGCCGAGCGCGGCGAGCAACAGCGTCGCGAACGGCACACCGGCGAGCGGCCCGACACCGAACAGGGTGAACACCACAAAGGCGGCGTACATCCCGAGCATGACGAAATCGCCATGCGCGAAGTTGACGATGTTCATCATGCCCCAGACCAGTGTCAGCCCGGAGGAGAACAGCGCATAGACCGCGCCCAGCAGGAGCCCACCGACAATCACCTGAACCAGGATAAAGGACATGAAGCCAGCGCGCCGTTGCGTGGAAGCCAGATGTTCAGACGACGCGGACGGGATCCGTCACCCCGCGCCCAAACTCATTGCCAGCCCTTATAGGGCAGAACCGGCGCCTTCACCGCATTGGGCTTCGGCCACACCGTCAGGTACGTCTCGCCGTCATCCTGCAGCTGGATGATGACCGCCGAGGCCAGGATGTTCTGGCCCTTGTCGTCGAATTTCACGCCCCTGTAGCCCATCATCAGCTGCTCCGGCTTGAGGTCGGTCGCCTTCAGCGCGGCCTGGATCTTGGCGGGCTCCGTCGAGCCGGCGCGATCGATGGCGTCGACCAGCACGAAGAAGCCCTCCATCTCCCGGCCTGCGGTGTCGTCCATCTCGTCGCCGCTCTTCTTCTTGTACATGTCGGCAACGATCGCGCTGGGCGAGCCCGGAGGCCCGACGCTCCAGGCGGACCGGTTGAATACGCCTTGCGAGGATTTGCCTACGGCCTTCAGGAACGCGGGGTCGGAATAGCCGGCATCGTCGGCCAAGAGCAGCGGCGGCTTGTAGTCCTGCGCCTGCATGGTCTTGGCGAACAGGATCGCATCCGAGGTGTAGCTGATCATCAGCACGACATCGGGCTTTTTCTCCTTCAGCTGCAGCACCTGGCTCTGCACGTCGGTGGCATTGGAGACATAGCTGATGTCGGTGATGTTGAGGCCTTTGTCCTTGAACCCCGCGGCAATGGTGTTCGCGACCGATGTGCCGTATTCGGTGTTATCGTGAACGAGCGCCACGTTGTCGATCTTGGCGCCCTGCGCCTTCATATCGGTGAGGAAGTCGTAATAGACCCTGACGAAGTCGGTCGCGATCGGGGTGGTGCGGAAGAACCATTTGAAGCCGCGTTCGGTGAGGTTGGAGGCGACCGATTCGCCGTTGACATAGGGAATGCCGTATCTCTCGGCAATCGCGCTTGTCGTGAGCGTGATGCCGGATTGATAGGCGCCAGTCAGTGCGACGACCTTCTCCTCGGTGATCAGCCGCAGCGCCTGGTTCTGCCCTGTCGCGGGGCTGCCCTGGTTATCCGCAAAGACCACCTCGACCTTGGCGCCGCCGAGGCCTGCAAGTCCGGCATTTTTCGCGAGCGGCAGCGCGGCGAGCTCGGGATGGGCGTTGTTGATGATGTCGAGCGCGACCTCGATGGCATATTTGGCATGAATGCCGGCACTCGCCGCATTGCCCGTCATCGGAAACACTGCGCCGATCTTGACGACCTTGTCCTCCGCATGAGCCGCACCGGCCAGCGCAACTGTGGCAGCCGCCGCGCAGGCAAGCTTGAGGAGGGGACCGAATATCATCTGATAGCCTCCCGAAACAACAGCATTCTGACTATGATTTTTCGACGCGCCGACGATCTCATGCATGCAGCAACGTGCCTGTTCTTGATCGCAAGCATTACATGCTGAATTGACGTCGGCAAGTTGACGCCCCTCCGATGCCGCGCGCCGATCGCTAGATCATTAGTCGATGACGACAGCCCCTGTGCCTCGCCAATGGGCAAAGCAGGCGCGCTCGCCACAGATGTCCCACATCGTGAGATGCCCCGGCTCTTGGCCGTGAGCTGCAGCCAGGCGGCACCTGACGCCGTGAGCTTTGATGTCCGCCTTAAACGAGGCGCGCCAGCAGCACCAAAGAGCTGGAGCAGCCGGGCGACGGCGGAACGCCGGTCCGTGTCGGAATGCCTGATCGCATCGTGGAATGATGTGGCGGGGAACCTGGATGTGAACCAAGACAAACAGAGTTAGAGTCTTGAATGCAAGATTGATATCGTTTGATAATTCTAAAAAATGTTGCGCCCATGTTGCGCCTAATCGCAATTCCTGCTAAATGCGATCAGCTACGCAGGGGGCGCCCAAAATGTCGGTTCGCAAGCGCACGTGGAAAACTGAATCGGGCGAGATCCGCTCAGCGTACGTCGTTCAATATTCGACCGCTGAAACCGACGCCCGCGGCAAGCGGAAGCGACACCTCCGGACCTTTGAGCGAAAGAAGGATGCGGATGTGTTCCACGCGCAGGTGCGGGTCGATATCGGCAAAGGTGTGCACGTACCGGCGTCGAAAAGCATCACGGTCGAGAAGGCTGGTCAGCAGTGGATTGATGCCTGCGCAGATCTCGAGCGCACCACCCGGGACGGATATCAGCAGCACCTCACATTGCACATCGTTCCTTATTTGGGCGCGGTGCGGCTATCGGCGCTTAACGTCGCGATCGTGCGTGACTGGCAGGACAAGTTGCGCAAAGGCATCCCCGCGCCCGGGCAGGCAGAAGCCGAGCCCCGCACCGCCGACATGGTGAAGCGCGTCACCGGTTCGCTCGGCAGCATTTTGAGCGACGCCGTGGAAAGGGGCCACGTCGGAACGAATGTCGTCCGCAACCTCAAGGCCAATCGCAAGCGCGGCAAGCAGCGCCAAGCAGAGCGGCGGGCCAAGGGAAAGCTGAAAGTCGGAGTGGACATTCCGACGCCGGCCGAAGTCGACAGCATCCTGCGCGTCGCCAAGGGCCGCTGGCGCCCGCTTTTGCTGGTAGCGATTCGGTGCGGCCTGCGTGCTTCGGAACTGCGCGGGCTCCGATGGGAAGACGTCGATTTCAAGAAGAGCGAACTGCACGTGCGCCAGCGGGCCGATGCATACAACGTAATAGGCGCACCGAAGTCCGAAGCGGGCGAGCGCACAGTGCCGATCCCGCCGGCCACGCTCCAGGCTCTGCGGGAATGGAAGCTGGCGTGTCCGCGCGGCAAGCTGGGTTTGGTGTTCCCCAACGGCGAGGGGAACGTTGAAAACCACGCCAACATAGTGACGCGCGGCCTGGCACCGACCCTGATCGCGGCTGGTATCACGAAGCAAATTTCCGATAATGACGGCAAGCCGATTGCCGTGGCGAAATACACCGGCTTGCATTCGCTGCGCCATTTCTTCGCATCCTGGTGCATCAATCGCCGAAGCGACGGCGGACTCGAATTGCCGCTCAACGTCGTGTCGGAAAGGCTCGGGCATTCGAACATCGGTATCACTGCCGATCTGTACTCGCACTTGTTTCCGCGTGGCGATGATTCTGCGGAACTGGCCGCGGCGGAAGGCAAATTCGGTTGATGGTTTTGCGACGCTACGTAAGCGATTGATCGCGTTGCGTTATATTTGGGCAGACGGTACACGGAAAAGGTAGTGTGTAGGCCGTAGCGTCAGGTAGTAATCGGCAATCAACTGAGGAGAAATGCCAATGACTACCACCGCGCTGGAAATTGTTTGGGGCTGCAAGGCCATTGCCGAAAAGATCGGCCGAACCGAGCGAGCGACGTTCGCTGCGCTCGAGCAGGGCAAAATCCCCGGAGTTCGAAAGATCGCCGGCCGCTGGGCAATGGATCCGCGCGTGTTCGCTGCGGCGTTTTCCAAGGAGCAATTTCCCGGCGTATGAACATCATATCAGTGCACAAAATGTTGTGGAGCGTTCCCGTGACTGAATCTGCACGAACGGTTGAACTGCCGTCGACTGATGCGATGCTCGCCGCCGTCGGTAGAGGAATCCAAGCGTTTGTCATGGTGGAGAGTTGGTCTGGCGTTCGTTTTTGCTTCCATTGTTCAACCTGCTGACCGCGCAACGGCGGTGCTCGCAATGAACGCAGCTTGGCAATTGGACACAAAGCTTCGAATGGTCCGGGCAGTCGCAGATTACAAGCTGAACGGGACCTGCTGAAAAGACTTGAGTCCGCACTTGAGGATTGCCGAAGCAAGGGAGGAATTCGACACAAGCTAGCGCACTACATGGTGGGGCTGTGGCCAGGCGCGGCATCGGTAGAGGACCTCGAAAAGATGCGGCCTGCGCTGCTTCCTCCGATTACATCGCCACTGCATGGCCGGGTCGTCTGGGCTGGGGAAACGCCATTGCAACTGAATGAAATCGATCAATTTGTCGACCGGTGCAACGCCCTTTTTCAAGAGTTGGTAGATCTCTCAAACGAAATCACCTGATTGAATTAACGCCGGTTTCCGGTTCTTCGGCGTGAGTTTTTGCGTGCGACAGATTTGTTATCCGCTAGTCGCCCCAAGGCTGAGGCCGTGCCCCCAGCCCAAGAAAGGGGCTCTCGGCTGGGGAAATCCGCACTTGACCGTGCTTGTAAGTTGCGCCGGCGAGCTTGTTTCGTATTGGACTGAGTAAACCGGAGCGCATGCAATGCACTACGTCGCGGGTGCCGTAGCTGTCGCGGCTGGCGTGGTCTCTTCCGTTGGGCTGCACGGGCTAAGCAGCTCCGGTGACGAGCCGCTCTATCTGCTGGTCACGGCCGGTTTAGCCGCTGCATGGGGAGCCTTCGTCAGCTTGCGATAGCGCGTACGCTCATCGCCACGAGCGGAACACGTCCATCGCGTGTGCCGCAAGGATTCCAATACTTAGAAGTATGAGTGCGCCTGCAATAGCTGAAAGCATGACGCTGTTAAACGGCGGCTGCGCTGCACAGTCAAAGCGATTCGCCAGGAGCTGCCGGAAAACCTTTTCGGCTGATGAATTTAGGCCACACCGAAGTCCGCCCGCTAGCCGAATCGGGCTAAAGTCCAAAAAATGAGAGAGCCCAGCATCAGCACCAAATCGTGGGACGGACTGCGCCTCCGAGAGTTTGTGACCCGGGTGCTCTTTTCCATCAGCCTCACGGTGGCGATCGGGCTGGCAGCATTCTTTGCGATACGGTTTTTTCTGACATTTCACGGATGACTCTTCCTTTGGCCGGGAATCCGCTTGCGCGCGCCCTCAGTACGCCCGAATCGCAGTCGCATTTAAAAGCGCTGCCAGAGCACAGTTCGCGCTGGACTCTGGCTACCCGCTCCATCGTCATCATCAGCCGCCAGCAACCCAGGCGATGGAGCGGGACACAAAACCAAGCCCTCACGCGGCTTTCGCCGGCTGTGTCGAACTCGGGCTGAAGCGAAATAGGTCCTGAAATCGTTGCCAGGGCTGCCGGCAAGAAATGCCCGCAAATTAACGGTGATTTCCCTGAGGTGGTGCTTTATTTCGCAGGCGCTGGTTTAATGAACCCGGCCGCACCGCCGCGCGGCCGGGCAGCCGGGCGCCGCGCCTCTGTCAGTAAGACCCCCAGGGCACGAGTGCTCGGCTGCTTCTCTAAGCATCCGCCTTTTGGCTGCACCAGAGGTTGACGCTCGGGGTCGCCGAGATTTCCGCCTGAGTGTTGCATGCAGGTGACTAGGAAATCCGCCTCGGGGCGCTCGCCTCGGCAAGGCAAAAACCGCAGCGGCCCCCCTTGCGCCAAAAACCCCTATGCGAAACACTGTTCCGAGCAAACCGCCCATGAGAAACTTTGCGTTCCATTCGGGGAGTCGAGCAATGTTTAAAGTGAGCCGATCAAGCGGACGATACGCTCTGCTGTTTTGCTGCCTCCTGCTAACTTCGCGCGCGCACGCTTTCGATTTGAACGGAGCCTGGGCGACGGGCGCTGACCAGTGCAGCAAAGTTTTTGTCAAAAAAGGCGATAAGATCAGCTTTGCTCAATTTTCTGAAGAGTTCGGCGGCGGCTTTGTCGCAGATGGAAATGACGTCAGAAGCAAAACTGCCCGATGCACCATCACGTCGAGGAAAGAGACGGATGATACCATTGATTTTCAGGCCGCATGCGCCTCGGAAATCATGGCGACGAGCACTAATCTGCGTTTGAAAATCCTCGATGCCAACAGCGTATCCCGCATCTTCATGGATCCGGCTTTGGCAGGGATGGAGCTCACCTTTTACCGTTGCTCGATGTAATCGCTCTCGCAGTGGTAACGCTGTAGTAGCGCAAGCGGCTCTAAGCGCTGCCCCCTCTGCAAAGGGTGACCCGCCATTGGCGACGGGTCAGTCTAGGGAGGAAGTGTGCACCGAGGCTAGGCCGAGTCCTGCTGTTTTGCTGTACCGGAATTCACACAGACGCGGAAAAGCTGCTATTTAGCCACAATGAAATTCGTCGCTGCCCGCCCCTTCGCCGACCCCGAAGCCGTCGCACGCAAACTGCTCGAGCTCGCCAATGCATTCGAGCCGATCCAGGACGGCAGGCTCTATATCGAGAAGATCAACGGGCCGTTTCTATTCGAGCTCAAGGGCACGCCTGCGGAGTACACGGCCGGTCTTGATTACGCGATTGCCAAAGGCTGGCTGGAGCTCCACGAGAGCGGCACCTTTGTCCGCTTCACTGAGGCCGGCGCCGCGCTGTTTGCCTAAACTGTGCCCGTCGAGGCACCGAAACAGCCCGCGAGCGGATCAGCCACAGATGCGCACGCGGTGCACCCGCCAGGCAGCACCGTCCCAGAAGCGCTGCGTTTTCCAGTAGCAGGGGCCGGTTGGATCGCCGACCGGGGCATCGACATAGCCAGACCAGTACGGATAGCCGCCGGGTCCAGGATAAGTGCGGGGATACGGGTTGCCACCGGGTCCGTAATCATCGCGCGGACCAGCATAGCCGGGCGAGACTGCGGCAGGGATCAACGTCGCGGCCGCAGCGAGAGCCAATAACGTCTTTCTCATGATGACACCCTTCCAACGCATGAAGGCAGCAGCAACCGGATTGCCGGTTCTGACAGTTTTTTCACATTCTAACATACCCTCACCGCGCTCGGGTCATCGTGCAGGGCAGAGAGTCTCCCATCACCATCACCTGCTACCCCCCGCCTGTCCCCGTTCCCCCCAACGAACAGCCCGGCGGGGGATTGTCCGCACTGCCTCCGGATTCGCAATAAGCGGTCAGGTCGACTATATCCGGAACATGCCTAAACCAATTGAATTGCCGCCCGCGGTCGCGCGCCGCTTTGTCGACGATATGCGTGCCTTCCATGCCGAAACGAACGCGATCAAGGCGGACGAGATCGCGGTGCGCCAGCTGCACGCGCTGAAGCAGCATTACCGCGCCAAGCTCCGCCTTTACGATGTGAAGGAGCTGTTCGTCCTGATGCGAGACCAAAGCCTGACCGTTCCTGTAGCGGGCCGACAAGGAGTTAAGACGAAGTGAGCTCTTCGATGTGGATCATCAAATCGCTCCCACTCTGGTTGCTCGGAGCTCTCTCGTCCTATGCCGGTGTAAGGGTTCTCATAAGATACTTCGCCTTGCCAGCTCCGGCTAGCGAGGAGCACGGCCGCTTGTTCCTGATATGGTCGGCGTTTCTCACGGCCGCCGCGTTGCTGTTCATAATTGCCGCAAGAGTGGCGTCCTGACCTGCGCTGACCCGGTGGCGCGCCCGATGTGAGAAAAACTCAATACAGCCCGCCCTTTGCCGTCAAGGAAAGTCTAATCGAAGCAATTGCAGCCGCACCCTTGAGCTGACCGCCCAGACGGCATCTTTGTCGCGCCGTTCGAACAGGGCGAGATAGGGTTGGAGGGCTTGGTATCCAAACGGGCCGACCGGCCTTATCGCAATGGCAAAATGTAGGGATTGGTTGAAGCTCAAGAACCGCCAGCAGCGATCCGAGATCGGATCTAATTACCTGCCGCGCCATTGGTGCTTTTGGGTCCATATTGGCTCGCCCTAAGTGTCATGGCTGTATTTCATCTTTCGATTGCGAGAGGCACTTTTGTGAAAAACCGATTGGGGTTGATCCTTTGCGTGAGCCTGATTGTCGCGCTTTCGTCCGGCTCCGCTCATGTATTCCAGTGCATCAAGGCGCAGGTCAACAACATCTAAGCGACGCTATCACCTGTCCCGCAGCCGCCGACACTGCCCCCGGTGACGTCACCTGCCCCGAGCCGCCCGGGTTGACCTCCTCGAATCCTGCATCGACTGTTCCACTGACGCCCACAAAAAAACCGGCAACAGGAGTGGAGTGCGACGGCGCAAGAACAAATCAAAGCGCTATCCAAATAGCTGGCCGCCTCATCTCTCGTCGATGCCCAAAATTGATTTGGCAGCTGCGGTGCTTCTTGTCGGCGACTAAATTGGCGGTGCCTTTGCTCAAAACTTGAACAGCCGCGCCACCGCGGGCCTTGCTCGCGGAGGATCTAGCCCGTTTCTACTTCCGCATTGTTGCGGCTATCTGATTCTCTCGACCCAAATGATATGGCACGAGCAACGCCCTCCGCGCGCCCTTGCGGCTTCCCGCCGGACTCCGGCCACGCCCCGGGCGTCACACCATCAGGTCATGCGACACATGGGTAACGAGTGCGCTTGGTGCATGGCCTGGAGCGATATTGAAAGGGTCATCTGGGTGTTGCTCGGGCGCGGGCAGTTCGATGGCTTTTGGTCCTTCAGGAATCACGGGGGCTGTGTGAGTTACAACACTGTTGTCGTGATGTGCGATCGATGTGGGGATTTGTTGGAGCTCTGCAACGTCGATGAGACCTGGCCTTTTAAACGTAAAGATCTCGTTCCTGAAGTGAAAAGAGTCTGCAGGCGTACCGGGAGTCTCTCCTCCATCTGAAATCGCCAGCGGTCCATGAGTCGCAGCAGCGTCTTCGCGATGGCTCATCGACGCTTGGGTATCGTTGAGCTCTGAAAGGTCAACGACGCGCGAACCCTTAGAACAGGAATTCTCGTCGTTGAAATGAAATGAGTCCCTGAGCGTACCGACAGTCCCCACAGACACCACTTGGGTCGCGCTCGCGGCTGGGACCTCCCCCGTGGCGCCGCTGATCGCATTGGCGGAATCCGCCGGGGGGTCGTAGATTTCGGTACCGGCGCCTCTGTTGATGCTCGTGAAAGACCAAGCGGTACCGGCGTAGTTCCCTGAAAAATGTAGTGTCACATTGTTCGCACTGATGCCATCACTGAAGGTCATTGTGCTGAGGTTGGTGCCCGTATTGTACGAGACCGAGACGGACATGCTTCCCCCAACATAGGGAAGCTGGGTGAGGTCGATCAAATCGGTCGACGCGAGGTGCGCGTCGATAGCGGTGCCCGTGATGACCCCATCGAATCTTCCCCAGTCATCGATGATCAACTTCCCCGCGCCCTGCTCGAAGTAGATTGTCTGGCTGTCGGCCGCACCCCGAGCAACTTGACTGCCTGGAGCAAACTCGAGCGTGGTCCCGCTGTGGATCCAGAACTTCCCGATTCCGGCAATTGCCCCTGTCACATCCAAGGAGACATTCGGATCGACGACAATCGTACCGTTGTTGGTGATAGACCCGATGAAAGTGGCGTTGGCTGTCTCCTCCAATGTCCCGTCGTTCTTGAGTTTTCCCGAGTAGCCTACGTCGATGTCGCCGGCGAGCTGCAGGGCTCCCGTAACGGTGATGTCAGCGGATGCCGCGCCGCGCGGTATCGTAAGCGACTCCGCCTGGGCATCCGGTGTGCCCGTGATGATAGCCCTGTAATTGCAAGGCGCATTGATGGTTGCGTCAATGCTCAAGTTGGGCACAACGCCGCCGCTCCAATTGGCTGGATCGTTCCAGTCGAGCGTTGGCCCCGGCCCGCCGACTATCAACGACTCCGAATCCGGGGTGACCCTTATTGCCGTGGTCGCGGTCGCCTCTGTCGGGTTGGTGTCACTGCCATCCTGCGACGTGACGGAAATCCTCAGCGTGTCGCAGCCGGTGAAACAGCTGTCGGGCGTATAGACCAGGCTCGCCAGCGCGGTGTTGACGTCGCTCGCCGTCCCGGACACTGTCAGCGATCCGGGGCAATTCGCGGTCTCCGTGAGGCCCACCACCGCGCTCACTGCCAACGCCCCGTGTGTGACGGTCAGCAGTACGATGACCCTATCATCAGCATCTTCCGCGGCCGGCCCCGCGACGACGCCGCTGATGTCGATCGCGGTGTTCGCGGCGGTAGTCGCCGTCGTT
>Ga0070738_10004844_pt1 | contig 15604 bp, 15 predicted proteins | sample Coa_R2_2_FD_66446 | JGI IMG/M metagenome (GOLD analysis project Ga0070738, IMG submission 66446) | Surface soil microbial communities from Centralia Pennsylvania, which are recovering from an underground coalmine fire - Coalmine... | ecosystem: Environmental > Terrestrial > Soil > Unclassified ...
GATATGCTCGCGGGAACATTCTTGTATGGGATCATGAATGGCATCGCACCCGATCGCGCCGCGCGGGCCGCGAACTATCTGGCCATGAAGGTCATCAGCCAGGTCGGGGCGCGCCTGCACCACGGGGTACGGCACTTCTGGGAAGAGTGTTTGGCGACTTGCTGAGCCGCGACCGTAAGGGAGCGGTTTCGGAACCCCGCTCCCTCACGGTCGCGGCTCCTCTGGAGTAACATCATGGCACGTCTACGAACGTTTATCGCCGTCGATGTGGGCAAGGCCATCCGCGACCGCCTCGTCGCCCTGCAAGACACGCTGGCTCGCGCGGGGACCGAGGTCAAATGGGTCGAGGAGAACAATCTGCACGTTACGCTGTTGTTCCTCGGCGAAGTTGAGGACCGCGAGACGCCGGCCTTGTGCCAGGCCGTCGCCGACTGCTGCGCCGGGCGCGACGCATTTTCGATAAGCGTCGAGACGGTCGGCTGTTTCCCCAACCCGCGCCGGCCGCGCGTCGTTTGGGCCGGCATTGGCGCGGGCAGTGCCGAACTGATCGCCCTGCACGACGCGCTGGAACCGCCGCTGCTCGATCTGGGCTGCTACCGTCGCGAGGATCGCGCTTATACGCCGCACATCACGCTGGGCCGCGTCAGAGGCGAGCGCTCGCCGACGGCCGCGCTAGCCACAGCACTGGCGCGACAAGCGAAGTGGCAGGGCGGCGAGACGAACGTGCGCGAAATCCACGTCCTGAGCAGCGAGCTGACACCGCAGGGACCGATTTACACGGTGCTGAGTCGAGCGAAGTTACGCACGTAATCCGAATTGCCATGGCGTTTAATTTCTCGCAATGTCAATCGCTGATCCTTCAAGGAATCCTTGAGGGGTTGCGGTTGCGTGCCAACAAGATTGCCGAGATTGCCGCCGATGAGAAGATTCCGAATGTCGAATTCCCGATCGACGGCGTTTCACTCGATTTGGTGCCGTGGCACGGTGGTCTGGGCGTTTCGCTGCGACTTCGAAGCGAACACGAACCCGACATTCGCTATTGCAACGTGGAATGGACTTACTTTGATTTGGTGTCGCACCACAATTGTCCCGGCCTCCAGCGTGCGGCCGACTTCGTCCAAAAAGCGTATACCTCGGAGAATTCCAACTCAATTGCTCGTGAGATGGCTCATTTGATCTTCCTTGCGGGTGCTGAGGCACTCCTCGACCATCGGGTGGCGCTGCTCTTGATGGAACTCGGAATCAATGCACCGACTTATCATGATAGTTTTCTTTCGCGAGAGTTTGAATACATGGTGTTTGACTTCGATGGGACTGTCCCCGGAAATTACTGCGAACTCGTTCTGGCCAATCGTGTCACGGCGAAGTGGTGGCCAAGATTGATCTGATTGCCCTCCCATCTATCAATCCATTTGAATTTGTACGCCCTTCCAAAACGCGACATAGCCGGCGATATTCTTGGCAGCCGGAAGCGGTTCTGGATAGTACCAGGCTGCGTCTTTGTTTTCCTGGCCATTCACCACAATCGTGTAGTAGCTCGCCGTGCCCTTCCAGCCGCAGACGGTGTGCGTATCGCTCTCCTGGAAATACTGGCGATGAAGGGCGCTTGGCGGGAAGTAGTGGTTGCCTTCGACGACTTCGGTCTTCTCGCTCTCGGCCAAAACGATACCATTCCAGATGGCTTTCATGATGAATTTCCTCGTGGCTAAGATGATCCGTTCGTTCCTTATCTTATTTCCTAGTCGGCAGGCTCAATAGGGCTAGCCCGTGGTTCGGCACAACCGCTCCCTAACGGTCGCGGCTCGGATTCGCGGCGAATGGCTTGCGGAGACGCAGGATTCTCCGCTTGTCAGCATACGGTGAATCGTGTCTCATAGCAGGAGACAATGGGTAGGTAGCCGAAGAGAAAGGGATGCACAATGACAGTAACAATGGCACGGGATGTCCGTTCGACTCCAATCCGACCCGGCCTCCCGGCCTCCTTCAAGAGGGAGGGCGTTGTGTACGCGATCGCTTTCGATATGGACATCGAACAGCTGCGAGTCCACTACGGCGACCCCTACAACAATGCCTACCTAGAAATTCGCAAGGTGCTGGAGGAGCACCACTTTCAGTGGCAGCAGGGGAGCGTTTACTTCGGCGGCCCCGCGGTGACGGCCGCGTCCGTCATGGTGGCGGTGATTGATTTAACCACTCGTCTGCCCTGGTTCGCTGCCTCGGTGCGTGACATCCGAATGCTGCGCATCGAGGAGCTGAACGATCTAATGCCGGTTGTACAGCGTGTAGCGGGTATGCCGGGCGGAGTCGAGTAAGGCAGGGACCAAGGGGAGCGGAACACGTTCCTGTTTCTTTGACAGGGCGGGCTGGCTCATGAACACGGTCTTCTCGGTCATCCTGGTGGCTGGCGTCATCGTTCTGATCTATGAACTGCTCATGAGGAGCGGCCGCGGTACAGGTTCGGAGACACTCCGAGCGGAAGTACATCAGCGATGGAAAAATGAAGTCCACCGATTGATCGAGGAGTCTCCCCTTCCCTCCGGGGACGAAAACTCACGGCTGACGCAGCAGCCAGGACCACATCCCGAACCGAATGAGAGTGTGACACGTTCCCCCACGAACCCGGCGGATCGAAGCCATTGTCCTGCCTGCGGAGCGAGCATCACGGCGAATGATGAAAGGTGCCCTTCCTGCGAAATCGCCTTCGTCGCCGATGGTTCACAGAAATGGACGCTGCCGGCCGTAGGGCCAGCGGACGGCATTTTCCTGCCACCCACCGAAGTCAGGAAGTGAGCGATCTCTAGCGGTCGCGGCTCGGATTCGCGGCGAACTGCTCGCGGACATGGGCACAAGCGGCCTGGATGACGCGGTCGCTGAATCCCTTGCTACTCAGTGCTTTGCGGACTTCGTCTTCAATGCGATCGGCGCTGCGCTCGGCCAGGAGGCTGACGGCGGCGATGGTGATTCGATCGCGCTCATTGCCGTCGCGGACGCGCAAATCCTTGTGTGTCCGCGCCAATCGCTCATAACGCGCCAGCAAGCGCCCCTTTTCCGCCTCCCATTCCCGGTTGCCCCCTTGTTCGATCAACAATTCGTGCAGCGCGGCAATGAAACGACCGCGTCCAGCGTCTTCATTCGGCGTCGGCGGCAGCTGGGACGCCTCTCCCACCTGGGAACCGGCCGGTGGGACCGGCGTCTCGCCGGTCGTCTTTCCAGGTGGGACCGGCGTCCCGCCGGTCATCGACAGCGCGCGGTGCAGCGTCAGCGTGGACCACAAGTTGGTGATCAAAAGTCCGGCAAGAAGCAAGGTCAGGCATACGGCGACGAGGCGCGCCCCGCGACTCATGCGGGAAGGGCGGACCACCGGCATTTCAGAACTTTTGCGATCCAATTTGAGCGCCACTCCGGCCAGGTGCGGCGTCCAGGCGATCAGCGGGCCGCGTTGAGCGTAGCTGTGCAGGGGGAAATCGGCGCCGACCAGTGGCAGCCATTGCCAGGAGGAGCCGGTTGCCTGTTCGAGCAGACGCAGACGATGATCGGGTTCGGCCGGCGTGCTGGCCGCGAACAGAAGCGCCCCCTCCTGCCACAGCCGCACCGGCAAAACGGGGATGGGATCGGTCTCCGGCGGCGCGGCGACGGTGGTGAGGATCTCCGCCGAGGAGAATCGTCCGCCCAGCTGGTGCAGATCGTCCACGGCCTCGCGGCGCTGGGAAAGCCATTGATAGATCGCCAGGGCCGAGGACACGTCCAGGTTCGCCGGCGCGACGACGCCGATTAGCTCCAGTCCGCCGCGCCGCTGGCTGGGCGTATGATCGGCGAGACCATAGCGGGCCAGCGCGACGACGCGCCGGCCATCGGCCAGCAGCACGGAGCAGAAGAGATCGGTCGGCGGCCAGTGATCGGAGTAGGGCGCCGCCTGGAGCCGGCGCGCCAGCGCTTCCACTTCATCGCACCACGACTCGGCGCGCAAGGGCGCCAGCAAACGATAACCCAGGCTGCGCAGCGAGACGCCTTCGAGATCCTCGCCGTAGGCAAAGCCGGCCAGATCACCCGTGGGGTCGGACATGACGCCATCCTCGTAAGTTGTGGCGAACGGCCGGCGTTAGCCGGCTGGTCGAGGTTCCACCCGCCAACTGGTTGAGGCTTCTACTAGCCGGCTGACGCCGGCCGTTCGCCATCCCTGGTTAGTTTAGAGGTTCATTGGTCAGCAGGAGGACTTCGCGGCCGTTGTAGAGATCGCGATGACGGGCGAGCAAGCGATACTGGGGAGCGAAAATCCGCAATTGCTCCCACATCTCCGCGCTGGCGAAAACGTACACCGGTAGCGGCGTGTGCAGGAACTCGATGGCGCAGACCATGTTCTCGGGACACTGCACTTCGCGCTGGCAATAAAATACCAGGCTGGGTTGAAAATAGCCGATTGCCCCGACACGGACTTCACGGTAGAGATGATCTTCCGGCAGCGCCTGGACCAATGGCCGCGGCGCTTTGAAGCGATCCACGAGGTTGACGCCCCAGAAAGCGAGCGCTGCAGTGAAGACGATTCCCGAAGCGGCCACGCACCCGATCAGTCCGCCGCGCCGGCCGCGACGGACACACCACGCCGCCGGGATGGCGCCCAAGAGAAACACGCCTCCCAGCCAGGCCCCCTTTTCCAATCCGGGCAAACGCCGGCCGTGTAGCGCGAAGGGCAGGGCATCGCCGGCGATTAGCAGTCCCACACCGATGCCGATACCTGCCAGCGCGAGACATGCCAAGCTCGTCGGCATCATCCAGGGCGCCAGCGTCAGCCGGCCGCGCCGCCAATCATCGAGGAATGATGCGGTCAAGAGCGCCACGGCTGGGTACACCGGCAGAATGTAATTGGGCAGTTTGGTTCGTACCACGGTGAAAAATAGCAGCCATACCGCGACCCAGCACAGAAGGAACTGAGGTCCGCCTCCCGCTGTCCGCTGTCTGCTTTCCGCGTTCTCGCCCTGTCGGATAGTGGATAGCGGATAGCGGATAGCGGGATAGAGGAAGATCGACCACGGCGCCAGCCCGACAAGGAGGACCAGCACATAATAAAAGAACGGCCCACCGTGATTTTCCAGGATGCCCGTGGCACGCTCGACGTTGTGCTTCCAGAAAAAGCCCGCCAGCCATTCTCCCTTCGTTTCCACGCCCACCCAGACATACCAAGGCGCCGCGATGATGACAAACACAAGCGCCGCACCCAACAGATGCAGATCCCACAATCGCCGTAATTCACGGCGGATGAGGAAAAACAGGGTCGTGGTCATCATCGGCAGGATCACGGCGACGGGGCCTTTGGCGAGCATGCCCAGCCCGCAGGCAGCGCCGGCCCCCAAGAGCCACCAGCCCCGGCGCGTGTAATGATTCCAGAAGCACCACAGGCTTAGCAAGACACACAAATTGAGCAGGGCGTCGGGATTGGCGAAATGAGCGGCGGTGCAAAAGGCAACGCTGCCGGCCAAGATCAATCCCGCCAGCAGCGCGGCGGAGCGCTCGAAGAGACGCCGGCCCAACTCGTAAACAACCAACAGCGATAACAGCGAAGCCAGCGCCGACGGCAGCCGGGCGGCAAATTCGCTGATGCCGTACCCATGGTACGCCAACGCTTGCAGCCAGTAGAGCAGCACCGGCTTATCCACACGCAGGTTATAGTTGAACGTCGGCACGATGAAATTGCCGGACTCGTACATTTCCTGGGCGCACTCGGCGTTGTTTCCCTCGTCGATGTCCCATAGGCTGGGACCGCCAAGGTTCGGCAGACACAGCACGGCCCATACGATCGCCAGGAGCGCGTAGTGCCATGTTCTCGTGCCTACGGATGACAAGGTGACAAGGTGACGGGGTGACAAGGTGACACGCTCCCCATGAGGGTGATTGAGTTACCCAACGAGGGGATAACGCACTGCCGCCGCGGGTGTCAAGTTCTTCCTCACCTCGTCACCCCGTCACCTTGTCACCTTGTCATTTTCCGGCGGGTCCGATATGTTCGCCCTCCTCATCGGGGGCGGGGCCAAAACAGCCGGTCGATGTCGTTATGGGGGATCAGCGCATGCAAGCCATTCAGCCCATCTTGCTCTGCCTGGGAATGCTGCTCGGCGAGCGTGCGGAGAACGAGGCACCGGCTCCCGATCTCGCCCATCTTTGCGAGATGCTGCACGATCGCCAACATCCCCAAGGTCAAAGCCAAGCCGCCCTGTTGTTGGTGCAGAGCAAGCTGGAAGGGGCCGAGAAGGCTGTACGCCAGGGACTGGGCGGCATCGAAAACGTTGAGGCGTTTCTGGCCCTGGCCGCCGCCGTGCGTTTGCGGCAAGACCGCCGCTTTCTCGAAGAGCTATTGGCAGCGCTTGCATCGGGCCGTCCTTCCATCCGCGAGGCGGCTGCCCAGACGCTGGCCGTCCTCGCCGATGCCGCGGTCGTCAAACGCTTGCACCTGCTTGCCGCCGACGGCGATGCTGATCCCGCCGTCCGCCAAGCTGCTCTGTGGACGCTCGGCCGTTGTGGAAGCAAGGAAGCCGCGCGTCTTCTGCTTCTTCATTTGAAAGATGGCAATGAGCTGCTGCGCCGCGCTGCTGCCGCCGCCTTGCGCGATTTGAGCGGGCAGGATTTTGGCCAAGATGCCAACCGTTGGCGCGAGTGGTGGGAAGGACACAAACACTTAACGAACGAGCGCTGGCTGGAGTCGCGTCTGGCCTACCAGACCAGCCGGGCGCACCGCCTGGAAGGCGACCTGACCCGCTCGCGCGTTCAGTCGCTGCGCCTGGAGCAACAGTTGTACAGCCGATTATCCGGCAGCGAGCGCGTCGCTCATATTCAATCGCTCTTGGATCAGGACGATCCCGCCGTTCGCGTGTTGGCAGTGAATTGGAGTCTTGAGCTGTTGTCCACCGCGGAGGCGGCGGACAAACGGCTGCTGACGCAAGTGCTGCTGCGATTGAGTCAGGACAGCGCCGTGCAAGTGCGGCGCGCGGCGGTGCTGAGCCTGGGCCGGGTTCCGGATGCTGGCGCGTTCGAGAGGCTAGAGCGATTGGCCCACGCCGAACCGCCAGCCGTTCGCACGGCCGCGCTGCGCGCTTTGTCTCAACACGCTTGCGGGAAGGAAGGCGAAGCGACGGCGCGGCGCAAGCAAGTCATGCCGCTGTTACAGAAAGCCCTCGACGATCCCGCCCTCGAAGTCGTGGTGGAGGCGGCCGAGGATCTGGGCGCTTTGGGCGCGCTCGAAGCCGGCCCCGTACTGACGGGACTACTTCGTCATCCCTCCGAGACAGTACGGCAGGCAGCGGCGCAAGCATTGGAGCGCGTCGCCGAGCCGTCGGTGCTGCCCGGATTGCTCCGCGCCCTGGAAGATCCCAGCGCCACGGTGCGCTTCAATCTGGTTGGCGCATTGGCCCATGCCGCGGGCGATGCCAAGGCTTTGTCCGAAGAGCAGCGCACCCGGCTGCTGGCGCAGCTGGAAGAGCTGCTGCAACGCGATAGCGATCCCGGAGTTCGCAGCCGGTCGGCGACGGTGCTGGGCGATTGTGCCGGGCCGGCGCAGCTGGCGACCTTGTGGCGCTGCGTGCTGGCCGGCGAGGATGGACGCGTTCAGGAGAAAGCCTGGCTGGCCTTCGTGGACATTTTGGCGCGGGCGGGGCAGCTGTCGCTGCTTCGAGAATGGGACCGCACCTTGACGGCCGCCCACCAGGGACCGCGCCGTGTGCAGATGCTCAGCGACATCTCGACCCGCTGGCAGCGACAACCGCGATACAAGAACCTGGTGGTGCCCGTGCAAGAAATGTTGGTGCAAGCGCAGCTCGAATTGGGCAAATGGTCCGCCGCTCTGCCGCTGTTGCGCGACTTGCTGACACGGCCGGCTAGCGAGGTGGAGCTGAATCGACGCCTGGGTTGGCTCTTGACTGCCGGCGAACAGGCGCTGCACGAGGGCAATCACGGCGAGGCCCAACGCGCCATCGAATCGGCTCAGCCGTATCTGCCCCATTCCGGCAAATTGACTGAATCATTCGAGAAATTGCGAAAAGCCTGTCACCACGAATCACACGAATAACACGAATAAAAAGCAAAGACCGAGCCTGAAGCGTAGTTTCAAGGTTGCCGAACGGAGGAGTTCCTTCTCGTTCCCACGCGGAGCGTGGGAACGCACGTTGGGACGCTCTGCGTCCCGTCATGTCCAGCGTGTGATAATTCGGGCCGCGGAGCGGCCGGGCTTGCGTTCCCACGCGGAGCGTGGGAACGAGAAAAGTTTTTTCTGTCTCTTTTGTCTTTTTTCCGTGTATTTCGTGTGATTCGTGGTGACTTTCTTCTCTCTACGCCTTGGGCAAGCGTTGGAGCGCTTCGCGGAACTCGGCCGCCGTTTGGAAACGCAAGCTGGGATCGCGCTCGATGGCTTTGATCAGAAACTGCGCCGTCAGCTTGTCCATCTTCGGACAAAACTCGCGCGGATCCTTGCCGGCGTTATTCATGTGGCTGAGCAGCGTTTGCAAGGAGGCCGAGGTCGCTTTTTCCCACGGCAAATTTTGGGTGTAAACCTCGTAAGCCGTCACCCCCAGGGCGAATAGATCGACGCGGTGGTCCGTGGAAGTACGGCGGATCACCTCAGGCGCGAGGTAGTTGGGCGTGCCGGTGCGGTTGCCGGGCTTTAGGAACTCCGGCCGATTCGGAATCGTCAGCCCGAAGTCGATCAGCTTAACCTCGTTCTCCTTCGTTACCATGACGTTGCGCGGGCAGATATCGCGGTGCAGGAAGCCCTGCTTGTGCATGTACTCCAGCGCGTCGGCCATCTGCGCCAGGAAGGGGATACGGTTGCCTTCCAGCTGCCGGCTTTTCGTCTCGATTAAAAAGTTCAGTCCCATACCGTCGATGAGTTCCATCACCACGTAAGGTTCGCCCTCGGTGGTGATGCCGTACTCGAAGGTCTGGACGATGTTCGGATGCCGCAGGCATGTGGAAATAGCGCCTTCTCTCGGCTTGTTCAGGCCGACAAATCGCATCTCAAACTTGTCGGTTTTTCCCTTGTCCAGCAGTTTCAAGCAAACGGTACGGCCCAGGCTCTTATCGCGGGCGCGCCACACCTTCGACATGCTGCCCTGGCCAGTTCGGTTCAACAGATCGAAACGTTTGCGTACGTCGATCTTCGGCAGATTGCTCTTGGGTTTCGATTTGAGCCAGCTAAACAGACCCACGGACAACCTCTTTTCAGAGGGTTTAGGATTTGGGGTTTAGGGTTTAGGGTGAAGAATTCCTTCGCTCTCCTCCATGTCTCCGACTTCTTCACCCTAAACCTCAAACCCTAAACCCTAAACCCTAATGCTCACAATAATCGATGATCTGCGCGACGGCGGTGCGCAGATCTTTGCGCGGGACGATGCGATCGACGAAGCCGTGCTCCAGCAAGAATTCGCTGGTCTGGAAGCCTTCGGGCAATTCCAATCGCACCGTGTTCCAGATGGTGCGCTTGCCGGCGAAACCGATGAGGGCGCCCGGCTCGGCGAGGGTGATGTCACCCTGCAAGGCGAAGCTGGCAGCCACGCCGCCCATCGTCGGGTTCGTCAATATAGATATATACAATCCTCCGGCGCGATCATAGCGGCCCAGGGCGGCGGAGACCTTGGCCATCTGCATTAAAGATAGGATCCCTTCCTGCATGCGGGCGCCGCCGCCGGAGCCGCTGACGAACAAGAGCGGCAGCTGCAAGCGTGTCGCCTCCTCGGCCGACCGCGTCAACTTCTCGCCGACCACCGAACCCATGCTGCCGGCCATGAAGGCAAAATCGGTGACGCCGAAGACGACGGGCCGGCCGCGGATGAAGCCGCGCCCCACCACGGCCGCATCCGGCATTCCCGTTTTGACCTGCTCGGCTCGCAAACGCTCGGCGTAGGGCAAGCGGTCGGTGAATTCCAGCGGATCGCAGGGGCGCAGGTCGGTGAACCACTCCTCGAAGCTGTCGGCGTCAAGCAACTGAGCGATGCGGTCGCGCGCCGGCAGATAGAAGTGATAGCTGCACTCGGGGCAGACGTTGAGCCGGGCCTCGGCCTCCTTGCGGAAGATGGTGGCCTTGCACTGAGGACAGCGAATCCACAGCCCTTCCGGCACCCCCCGCTTGGGCCGCTCGGCCATCGATGTCTCCGGTTTGCTTTCGTTCGGCGTCATCCCACGTACTCGATCCGCTAGTCGTCGTAGACCGTGAAATCCTTAGACATTATCACAACGGCGCTTGCTCGGATCGTCAAGCTCTCTTGTCCGCGCCCGGCGCTTCTTGGCCGCGGGTGGTCCGTCTATAGCGTCCTAACGCGTGAGAAGATAAAAAATCGATGTGCAGACTTGACAATCTTATCCGAAGCGCTTAGCCTCAACAAGTGGTGAGGCGATTCACGAAGTTCATCCAATTACTGCCAGAGTGACTGTCACTCTGATCGTCCCAACGAAATTCCCGATTCGTCTCGATTCTGAAATAGGGTGCTGAGGAGATTGACTCATGGTCCAGCTGCGTTACCGTCCGCGTGGGCGTGTCGCGTTCACGCTTGTCGAACTTCTGGTGGTGATTGCCATCATCGCCGTCCTTGTCGGGCTGCTGCTGCCGGCAGTCCAAAAAGTCCGCGAGGCCGCCAACCGCGCTTCGTGTCAGAACAACTTGCATCAACTCGCCATTGGCACCATCAATGCCTCTACTCAATACAACGCCGAACTGCCGCCGGCGTTTGGGCCTTATCCAGGCAAGGCTACCAATACCGTCCCCGCGCCGACCATGGTTTGGTTGCTCCCTTATATCGAGCAAGATCCTCTTTATAACATATTCAAGACAGCGAATACCGTCGTACTTGGCCAGGCCTGGTTCCAAGCCTACGCTACAGGTACCGCCAATGCTGCCTATCCTCCTTCTGGTACGTCAATTCCCAACATCAAGATCCTTCAGTGTCCAAGCGATGTCACGATCAAGTCGGCTTCGGCCACCGGTGTCAATTCAAATTGCTTCGCTTCGTATGCAGCCAATGCCTTCGTCTTCGGAACTACTCTTAAAGCCGTCGCTGCGTCCGGTCCAGTATATTCGTGCAACGCCGTCTCGACAGGGCCAGGCACGACGATATCCCAGATCACCGATGGCTCTTCCAACACGATTTTCTTTTCCGATAAGCTGGCTTTTTGTAATGGAATGTACAATAACACGCAAACGACGGGGGGAACGATTTGGGCTGAACCTGGTACTCAACCCTATCCGTTCAATAGCGGTGGAAGTGTTTACGACACGTACAACCCGACTAGTGGGGAATATTTCATGGCCCTCGTAGGTCAAGTGTACAATTCCGGGGCCGGGTTCACAATTCCCGGGGCTGTGACATCGACGAACCTGATCCAACCCAATTTCAACGTCAACAACAGCACTGCTTGCTATTCCTGGGTTCCGTCCTCCGGCCATACGGCCACATTGTTGGTTGCCATGGGCGATGGCAGCGTGCATGGTGTCAGCAGCGGTATCAGCGCGAATACATTCACGCTCGCCATGATTCCGAACGATGGCCTGCCTATGGGCTCCGACTGGTAATTCTCCTTTCTCCGCTCTCCGCTGTCCGCTTCTCTCCTTGGCGGGCAGCGGAGACGCTAGCATATCCAGCTCATTTCCCTGTGATAGAATAGCGGCGGTGCGTCCGTATCTTTCCACGTCCACGGAGCCGAACATGGACACCGATGTTGCAGTCTCCGCTGCCTTCGCCAGACTCGGGAGGTTGATAGCTGCCGTGCGCCATCCAGGAGAGGAAAATTCCGAATTTGACCGCGTACTCGACGTATTGAAGGATCTGTCCCGCAAGGAAGGCATCCCCATCGCCATCGTCGGGGGCATGGCGGCCATCAAATACGGGTACGAGCGATACACCAAGGACATTGACGTGGTAGTCGCCCATCCCCATCTGGATACGCTGATCCGCGTCGCTCCCAAATACAGCATCAAAGTAATCTGGCGCGATCCGCATGGCTGGCACAAGCTCCAATACGAAGGCGTGAGAATCGAAATCGTGCCCGAGGGGGCGAAGCCGAGCAAAGATGCGCCCACGACGGTCCCCGGTCCAAAGCAACTCGGTGTCTCGGAAGGGATGGATTACGCGAACCTTGAAGGGTGGGTCGAAACCAAGTTAGCCTCCAGCCGCGCGCAAGACCGAGCCGATGTTGTGCAAGTTTTGAAGAAGACCGATCCTACCGCGATCGCTCGTATCCGCGAGCACATTGCCGGCGTCCATACGATGTATCTCCGCCTTTTCGATGAACTCGCCGTTGCCGCGGAGGACGAAAAACAGCAAGAGGCGGAACGCGGCGGGGCAAGATGAAGTGCTAACGTTTTTCTTTTTCCCCGTGTTACAATAGCAGCGGTGTGTCCATCGAACTTCAACCTGGGAGCCAAACATGGCGAGGCAGAAAAAGAGCAAGATCCCCATCCTCGATGTCCCCCCGAATGCCACGCTGCGGCAAATCTACGCGGCGTACAAAAAGCAGTTCACCGCCGCCGATTTGGCGAAATACTTCCAAGACGAGCCGATGGTGCCCGCAGAGCAGTTGTTGGCCGAATTGGAGACGATTCACAACGAAGAAACGGCCAAGCGAAACAAGCGAAAGAAGAAAGAAACATGACCTCGCCTGGCAATGGACGTCGGCTCTTTCAGATATCCTTCTCAGATGTTATCGCTGAGGACATCCGTCAACTGCAACGACGCGCCTCTCGTGAGGGACGCGGTGAAGAGTTCTTGCTAGCCCTGCGCGCCGTTGTCGATTTTCTCCAGAAAAATCCAAACGATTTCGGCGAACCGCTTTATCGCTTGACGGCCGTGCGCATGATGGTTCGTTGCTCCGTGATCCGACCTCTCAGCATTGATTTCGCAGTGTGCGAAGATCGCCCAATCGTGTTCATCAAGGCAGTAAGGCTCCTTCCCCCGCGTATATCGTGAATCGTTTCTTGCGATGAAGCAGATAAAATCGTTATTTCGCTTCGACCGCCTGCAATTTCCCTTCGGTCATCATTGCCTCGCGATCGTCAGTCGAAGCACGCTCGGAGGAAGTTGGCCGCAAGAACGCCAAGAGCGGAGCGGCCAAGAGCAGGCACGCCAGCACGATTCCGGGATTGAGCCAATTCGCCACCGAGAACCCATCTTGCAATAGCAGCGGACTCCACAACAAAAATTCCCACACCAGCCGAAAGACGATAGCTCCGCCGAGGCTGCCGCCGCGCAGGACAAGCAGCGCGAGGACCACGCCGAGAAGGAAGTGCGGCAGCGCTTGCAACACATTCATCTGATACAGCGCGTAGAGGAAACTGCTGAGCAAGATCGCGGCCCACGGTCGAAAGCGGCGGCCCAGGCCGCTGAGGATGAAGCCGCGAAACGCCAACTCCTCGCACACGGCCGGCAAGATGACGAGAACGAGCAAGTTTGCCATCTGCGCGAAGGCGGGCGGGACGCCCGCGCTCCGGAGGGCCGACGTCCCGCCCGCAAAGCCGTCGGCGGCCACTTCTTTGATCTGCGGAAACTGATCGAGCAGCAGAAGCGTCAGGGCGGAGAAGGGCGGCAACAGCAGCACGGCGAGCGCGGCTCCCGCCGGCAAAGCCCACCACGCCGGCCAGCGCAGCGCTAAGCCCTGTGAGGGCCGCGTCGTCAGCAGCAAGACCATGAAGAGCGGCGGTGCCGCTACGAAGGCCAGATAGCGAATGGCGTTGTGAGCGAGCAGCGATCTACCGTTGCTGCTCAGCGATAGCCAGTGCAGGCCGAAAATCACGGCGAAACAGAATAACGCCTGGCCCACGCTGGGCAGAGCCTCCTTATCGCGGAGGAGTCGGCGCAGCCACAATTTGAGGTCCAGCCGCTCGGCCTCGCGGAAGAGCACTTCCTCACGCTGGAATTGCTCGATGGCCCAGCGCAGGGCCAGCCAGCCGTACACAACCATCGGTGCCAGCACCGGCACGAAATAGCCCCATAAATCGCTGTCCGGCGGTTTAACGGCAATCAGCTTCTGCAACAAAAGCGCCACGCCTGTCACCGGCACCATGCTGTAAAAATGGTTCAGCTCGACCCCCGGCGCCAGCGTCAGGAGAATGAGCGGTAAGGTGACGAGGAACAACGGCATCAGATAATACTGGCCTTCCTTGCTGCTGCGGGCATAGGCGCCGATGGCCAGGCAGACGGCGCTGAAAAACGCCGACAAGGGCAAGAGAAGCATGACGGCCCAGAACAGAGCGGCGGGGCGAAGCGAAGCGTCCACGCCCAAAAGACTGCCGAAGCGCCAGGTGGTCAGACTCATGCTCGCCATGTTGAGCAGGGCGGTGGCGGCGCTGAAAACCCAGATAGTCAAGAACTTGCCCCAAACGATCTCCTCGCGGCTGGCCGGGCTTATGAGCAGCGTCTCCATAGTGCCGCGCTCTTTTTCGCCCGCGCACACATCGACGGCCGGATACAATGCTCCGGCCAGCGACCACATGACTAGGACGAAGGGAAAGATGCGAATGAGCGTATCGAGCAGCTCGTTGGAGGAGCGCCGGGCCGCCGTCTTAGCGTCCCGCGCCGCATCGCGCACTTCGACCACCTCGTCGTAATCGGCCGGCAATCCCTGCCGCAGCAGCCGCGCTTCCTTGAGATATTGCTTCCAGTGCCGTAGGATTATCGTTAAACGATAATCCCCCACACGCGATCGCTCATCGCCCTCGCGCGTCAAAACGTAGATCAACGGCCGGCCGTTCTTCCGCAGGATTTCAAGAAAGTTCGCCGGTACTACGAGAAGCACATCGACCTGGTGATTGTCCAGTGCGCTGCGATCGACTTGCTTAAGAAAGTCATCGGGCCGGCCATCAAGATGGCGGGCGGGATCGCGGGGATCGAGCGGCGACGGATCAGCGTCCGGCGTCGGCGCGTCCAGAGTGCGGAGGTGTATCAGGAATCGTGTTTCTTCGGGGTTATCCGAATACAGATCTGGAAAGCGTAGGTTGTCGCCGTCGGTGAGAAAGAGGGGCGGATAATCCTGGCGCGGATCGTTCCGCCGTGCCAGGTCCAGAGTCGCCGCCGCGCTGGCGCGTTCGATGCCGGCCAAGGGTACTCCCGGTGCGGCGGGCGTCAGGGTGAGCCATGACAGGGCGGGGGCGGGACCCAGCGCGGTGCAGTGGGGCGTCAGAGGCGGGAGATATTGTTGGCCCTGAACGCCAACGACGATTTGTTTACCGAGATAGCCCAGGGCCAGTTGGACGAGGCCGAAGCCGGCAACCGGATAGAGAAGCACCGGAAGCACGGCGATCATGAAGACGGTGCGGCGATCGCGCAGCTGGTCGCGCATCTCCCGCAACCAAATCAAGCGGACGATGGACCAGCGCATCAACGAACCCACTCCTCCCTACATCCGTCCCGGACGGCATAAGAGTATACAACGCGCACGAACTTCGTGCGGAGGGGAATTGCTGTAGTGATTAGCGACGCTTCGCGTTTTCTGGTTCCCAAACTCCCCCGTTGTGGCGGGGGCGCCCCGTTGTGGCGGGGTCTCCTGACCCCGCCACGGTTTGCCGCGTTGTGGCGGGGTCTCCCCCGTTGTGGCGGGGTCTCCTGACCCCGCCACGGTTTGCCGCGTTGTGGCGGGG
>Ga0070738_10004847_pt1 | contig 15602 bp, 8 predicted proteins | sample Coa_R2_2_FD_66446 | JGI IMG/M metagenome (GOLD analysis project Ga0070738, IMG submission 66446) | Surface soil microbial communities from Centralia Pennsylvania, which are recovering from an underground coalmine fire - Coalmine... | ecosystem: Environmental > Terrestrial > Soil > Unclassified ...
GACGCGCCGACCGATCCCTGCGCCGGGACGCGCGGGTGCACGCGGCGATCGAGCATCGCGAGCAGCCGATCGACGAGCTCCGGGCGCACCCCGCTCGCGCCGAGCGCGAGCACCTGGGCGCGCAGGAGCATCATGCCGCGCACCGCGGGGACGCCCAGGTCGGGGCCGACGCCGGTCGCGTGCGAGCGCAGGAGGTTGCGCTGAAGCTGCCGGATCTCGTGCGCGGATATGCGCGTCTCGCTCAGCGCGCCGAAGCCGGTGTTCACGCCGTAAACCCGCGGCGCCTCGTCGCCCGCCGCCGCGATCGCCTCGACGGCGGCGCGCGACCGGATCACCGCCGCGCGCGCCCCCGGATCGAACGACGTGGGGCGCCCGCGGCGCGCTACGTCCTCGAGGGCGTCGAGCGAGAGGGGTCGACCGACGACGACCGGGGCGGAGGGCACGTCCACGGAAGTAGCGCGCCGGGCCGCGAAGTGTCCACCGCGCCGGAGCCATCTACGCCCCGACGAACGTGGCGCGCGTTCCCGGCGAGGAATAGAAGAGAGGTCGTGCACCGCGGCACGGGGCCATGTTTCGCGCTGGGGCTGACGCTCGTGGGCTGCTCACCCGCGTCGGCGAGGTCGCCGCGGGACGGCGACTCGGGCGATGACGCGGCGGCCCCAATGCTCGAGGACGACGGCGGAGCCTCGCCCGACGCCGGTTCGAGCGCCGATGACGGCGGCGGACAAGGCGGGGCCGATGCCCCCGACGGCGGCGGCGCGTGCGCGGCGTGCGCCGGGACGTGCGTGGGCGGCCGCTGCCTCGTCGCGCTCGCCTCGGGCGAAACGAGCCCCTACGCCGTGGCCGTCGACTCGACGAGCGTGTACTGGACGACGTGGGCCGGCGTGGGCGCCACCGGCGCGGTCAAGAAGGTCGCGCTCGACGGCGGAGTCGTCACGACGCTCGCGCCCAACGAGGACTCTCCGCACTCGATCGTGGTCGACCAGGCGCGCGCCTACTGGACTCGGTTCCTCGCGCTGACGGACGCCCCCGGCGGCGGCAGCGTGCGGATGATGCCTCTCGGCGGCGGCGGGGCGGTGGACATCGCGACCGGTCAGGACCAGCCCCACGGGCTCGCGCTCGACGGGACGAGCGTGTACTGGACCGCCATGCTCGCCGGGACCGTGATGAAGGTGCCCATCGCGGGCGGCGCGCCGACGACGCTCGCCTCGGGCTTCACCGCACCGAGCGGCCCCGTCGAGATCGCGCTCGACGCGAACCACGTGTACTGGACCAACTGGGTGCCCCAGAGCGCCGGCAGCGTCATGGCGGTGCCGATCGACGGCGGCGGCCCGATCACGCTCGCCGCTTCGCAGGACCAGCCGTACGGCATCGCCGTCGACGCCGCGAGCGTCTACTGGACCAACAGCGTCGTCGACGGCACCGTCAACCGCGTCCCCCCCGGAGGCGGTCCCGTCGTGATCCTCGCGGCGCACCAGGACCAGCCGTACGGCATCAAGATCGACGGCGAGAGCGTCTACTGGGCGAACATCGGCGACGGCACGGTCTGGAAGATGTCGCTCGACGGCAGCAACCCGACGCTGCTCGCGGCGGGTCAGCAGAGCCCGTACCACCTGGCCGTGGACGCGACGAGCGTATACTGGGCGAACTGGAGCGGCGACACCGTGATGAAGCTGACGCCGAAGTAGCGGCCGCGCCCGACCCGACCGGTCCGTTTCCCGGCGCGGTGCGGTCGTTCGACCAGCTCGGCTTCCGCGTGTTGTGCAGGTCAGGCCGCCGCCGTCACGACGCCAACCCGCCGCCGGCTGGACCGGGCGCATCGGCCGCCGGCCCGGCCGGGGAGCTTCGCGCGCGTGGCGGCGGCGCCCCCTCGTCGCGAGGCCAAACGACCCCCCGGGCCCGCAGGTCCTTCACCGTGTCGTGGAGCGTCTGACCCGGATCGCGCGCGCTCCAGCCGAGCTCCCGCTCGGCCTTGGTGGAGTCCACGTACCAGAAGTACTGGGCCATCTCCGCGCTCACGGGATCGACCGGAGGCTCGACGCCGACGCGGCGCGCGACGCGTTCGAGCCAGGCCGCGCCGGCGCGGACCAGCGCAGGCGCGCGCGGGACGCCGACCCGAGGCGGCGTCACGCCCGAGATGCGGGCCAGCCGCTCGAAGAAATCGCGCACGGTCAGGTTGCAGCCGCCGACGAGGTAGCGCTCGCCGCCGCGGCCGCGATCCATCGCGAGGACCATGGCGGACGCGGCGTCGCGCGCATCGACGAAGGAGAGGCCGCCGGCGGGCACCAGCCGGACGCGACCCTCGAGCAGGGCGCGGACGTCTTCCGTCGACGAGCCGCGTGCGTCGCCCGGCCCGAGCAGCAGGCTGGGGTTGACGCTCACGACGTCGAAGCCGGGCCGGTTGCGCTCGAGGGCGGCGCGCTCCGCGAAGAGCTTCGCCCGGTAGTACGGCCAGCGCCCGATGACGCCGATCGGGGCCGGGTCGTCCTCCGCGCCGAGCTTGGCGGGGTCCTCGCCGACGGCCACCGTGCCGCTCGAGGACGCGACGACCACGCGGCGCACGCCGGCGCGCGCGCACGCGTCGATGACGCTCTTGGTCCCCTCGACGTGGACGCGGTACATCTCGGCGGCGTCCTCCGGCCGGCGCGACACCCGGCCGGCGCAGTGAAACGCGCCGTCGCAGCCGGCGCCGGCCGCCTCGACGGCGACGGCGTCGACCACGTCGCCGCCGCTGGCGCGGCTGAACGCGACCACCTCGTGACCGGCGTCCCGCAGCGCGCGCGTCAGGTGCGCGCCGAGAAAGCCCGTCGCCCCCGTGACGAGGTAGCGGCTCATCGCGCCTCGCCGCAGGGACGGCACGCTGCGGATCGCTCGACGCCGCTCATTGGGCCACCATGGGCTGGTCCAGCTGGAAGGCGCGCTGAAACGTCATCAGCAGGCCCACGTCGTTCGACTTGATGGCCCCCGACATGAAGTCCGCTGGGCCGGGCACGTACGACTCGCGGACGATCCTCGCGAAGAGCTCCGGCGTCGTCTTGAGCACGCAGTCGGCCTGCCCCTCCGCGGGCTTGCCCGGCCGCACGTCGCACCCGGTCGCGTCGATCCGCACCGTCCACTTGGCCAGCTCGTCGCTCCCGAGCGTCACGTAGTAGCTGACCGGCTTGTCGACCTCGCCCGCGCGGAAGCGCGCCTCGAGCTCGCCGAAGAGCTTGACCAGCGGGTGCTCGGTCATCGGCGAGAGCGCGTCGGCGCAATCGGCGGCGCCGCGCCCGGCACGCGCCCCGCCGGCGACCGCGCGCAGATCGAGCGCGTCGCCGGCCGCGAGGGCCACCACCGCAGCCCTCGCGATGCGCGCGACCTCCCGCGCGGCGTCCGCGGCCGACATGCCCTCGGTGAGCCGCCGCAGATCGGCGACCTCGAGCGGCGGGCCGATGCGCGCGACGACGTCGCGCTTGACCGGCAGCTTGGCGCCCTTCGGCATGGCGGCGTGCGTGCCGCCGAGGAACACGGGCAGGACGTCGACGCCGTGAGCGAGCGCCAGGTGGCCGACGAGGGGCTTGAACTCGCGGATGTCGCCGCCCGAGCCGCGGCTCCCTTCGGGGAAGACCAGGATCGTCTTGCCTTGCTCGATCACCTCGGCGGCCTGCCGGATCGCCTGGCGCAGGGGCGCCCTGCGATCGAGCGGCTTGAGGTTGGTCAGGTTCTCGAAGAACGCGCGCCTGACGCCGCCCTCGAAGAAGTAGTCCTGGGCCGCGAGCGACACGATGTCCTCGCCGTACTTGCCGAGCGCGTGGCGCACCAGACCCATGTCGAGGTGGCTGGCATGGTTGGCGACGACGATGACGTGGCGATTGTGCGGAATGTACGCGCGCCCGCTCACCCGCGGCTTCATCACGTCGCCGTAGAAGACGTCCTGAAGTCTGCCGATGAACGCGCGGCCGAGCTCCTGCACCGGCTGCGGCAGGGCGACCGTGGGCCGCTCGGCGGCGTCCCGATCCGGACGCGCGCGTTCGACTGGGAGCCGCCGGCCCGCTCGCACGAGCGACTCGACGTCGGCCACCGTCACGCACGCCTGCAGCCGCGCGCCGTCGATCGGGCCGAAGCGCGACTCGAGCGCCTCGTGCAGCTCCGTCGTCATCAGCGAATCGAAGCCGAGCTCGCCGACGAGCGACGACTCGGGCCCCACGACGTCGAGCGGGAGACCCTTGACCGCGGCGATCGCGCTGCGCACGCCGGCGGCATCGACCGTCGCCCCGGCCGAGGCGGCGCTCGCGGCCACCATCCTCGCGACGATCGCGCGGACCTCGTCGCGCTTGATCTTGCGCGTCGGCGTGCGCGGCAACGGCGCGTCCGAGAGGTGGACGATGGCCGGTCGCTGGGCGGGCGGAAGGACCTCGATGGCCCGGCGCAGCGCGGCGCGGGCGCCGTCGCGTCGGTCCGGATGAGCGGCCCCGTCGTCCTTCGCCGGCACCGCCAGGCAAGCGAGCCGCTCGGCGCCGCGGACGTCGACGCCGACCACCGCCAGCTCCGCCACGCCTTCGACGGACCCGAGCCTCGCCTCGACGTCCTCCGGGTACACGTTCTCGCCCGTCGGCGCGACGACGACGTCCTTGAGCCGTCCGACGATCTCGAGCCGCCCGCGCCTGTCGACGACGCCGAGATCGCCCGTGTGCAGCCAGCCGTCGGCGTCGATCGTCGCCCGGGTCGCCTCCTCGTCGGTGTAACCGAGCATCACGTTCGGCCCGCGCGCGACCACCTCGCCGACGCCGCGCTCGTCGGGGTGGGCGATCCGGATCTCGACGCCGGGCACCGGCCGGCCCACGCCCGGCTCGGACCGCTTGCTCGGGCGCGAGACGGTGAGCACCGGCGCCGCCTCGGTCAGGCCGTAGCCTTGCGCCAGCGCGAGACCGATCGACGCGAACGTCCGCTGCGTATCCGCCGGCAGCGCGGCCCCTCCGCTGATGAGCCACTTGATGCGGCCGCCGAGGGCCGCATGGACGGTGCCGAACAGCACGCGACCAAGGTCGACCCCGACGGTCGATGCAAGGCGCCGGTTCGCCTCGGCGGCGACGTCGAACGCAGCTCGGGCGACCGGTCCGCGCGCGTCGACGCTCTGGAGGATGCGGCGTTCGAGCAGCTGCCATAGGGCCGGCACGCCGACCATCGCCGTCGCCCGCGAGGCGCGCAGCCCGCGCGCGATCCGGTCGCCCGACAGCTCCCCGAGGTAGACCACCCGCGCGCCGCGCGACAGCGGAAGGAGGAGCCCGCAGGTGAGCTCGAACGTGTGGTGCAGCGGCAGCACGCTGAGGACGACGTCGCCGCTCGACAGCGGGAAGAGCGGCGCCAGCGCCGCGACGAGCGACGTGAAGTTGGCGTGCGCGAGCATCACGCCCTTGGGGCGACCCGTCGTGCCGCTCGTGTACACGATGCACGCGACGTCCCCCGGCTCGACGGAGGCCGTCAGGGCCTGTCGCCCGTCGCTCGCGCGCTCTGCCGAGCCGACGTCCATCATCGAGAGGGCCGGGTGCGCCGCGGCGACGTCGGCCGCCGCCCGCACCGTCGCGTCCCAGACGACGACGCGCGCGCCGCTGTCGGCGAGCACGCCCGTCCAGCCCGTCGCGTCGAGCGCCGGATCGACCGGCACGACGACGGCGCCCGCGCGCAGGATGCCGAAGAACGCGACGGCCCAGTCCGGATGGTTCTGCGCGGCGAGGACGACCCGGTCGCCCTTGACGACGCCGGCCGCCGCGAGACCGGCCGCGACCGACTGCGACCGCGCGCGCACGTCGCGGAAGGTCGTGCGCGTCAGCCCCTCGTCCGTCAGCAGCTGCAGCGCGAGCGCGCCGCCGTGGCGCTCGGCCATCTCGTCGAGGAGCGACACCAGATCCGCGTGGGCGGTGGGTTGCCGGGAGGGGCGCGCGAGCCGCCGGTCCATCTCCGGGATGATGCGCTTCTCCATGGCTGGCATGTGGACGCGCATCATCCAGTCGGCCCAGTCGATCGACTCGGGGGCCCAGGGCAGCTTGCGCCGGTCCTCGTCGCGCAGCCGGGCGTGCGCGGCGCGCGTGTTCGAGCAATCGAACGGGCCGAGCTCCGTCGTCGTGAACGGCGCGAAGACCTCCTGGATCTCGGCGATCTTGCCGAGCCGGCCGGCGGCGCGCTCGAGCGCGCCCGCCGCGGCGTCGAGGGCGGGCCCGGTCTTGCGCACGATCGACGCGAGCTCGCGCGTCGCGCGGGCGATGGCCGGCGGGCCGAACGCGTCAAAGCGCGCGCGATCGACGAAGACTGGCTCGTACCGGGCCTGCAGCGCGTTGAAGAGGAAGTTGCCCGAGCCCCTCTGCCGGTAATGCCTTCGCTTGTACAGGCCGACGAGCTCTCCGAACCGCTGCACGGTGCACGGGTTCACGTCGGCCGCCGCGAACTGGTACACGGGCCTGGCAGTACCTTCGAGGAGCTCGGCGAGCGCCAGGATCATGCCCGCCGCGACGTAGTCGGCGGGAATGAAGTCGAGCGGCACGTGCTTGCCGAGGATCTGAGCCTCGCCCTTCATGATGAGGTAGATGAGCGGCGCGCTCGTGTTGATCCCCTCGTTGTAAGCCGGCTCCGGGTAGGCGACGGTCGACTCGCAGCAGGCCGGCCGCCCGATGGTGAACGGCAGGCCGCTGGCGGCGATCACCTGCTCGCCGATCGCCTTCGTGTACGTGTAGATGTTCGGCCAGCCCCAGTGCGTGGCGCGATCGAGCCCCGCCTCGACGAGCCGCTCGCTCACGAACTTGCGCCGCGCGCGCGAGAGCTCCCGCTCGTAGCCGTCCCCGCGAACCGGCTCCCCGCGCGCCACGCAGCTCTTCCTCGCGCGCTCGGCGAACTCGCTCTGCCGGAAGGCGTCGCTCGCGCGGTGCTCGGCCTGCGCCACGAGGTCCAGGCACTCGGCGATCTCGCGGCCCGGATCCCATAGCTCCGCGCCCAGCTCGGCGGCGCGCGGAAACGGCACGGCGCACGGGTGCTCCTCGAAGATCAGGCCGCGGCGCTTGCCGGCGACGTAGCACGTGCTCGTGTGCAGGATCGGCGCGTCGCCGAGCGCCCTGGCCAGCGCGACGAGGTTCTGCGCCCCGAAGGCGTTGGCGGCGAGCGCCTCGTCGAGCGGAGGGTTGAAGTCGACCACCCCGGCCACGTTCACGACCGCGTCGATCGTGCCGCGCAGCTCGCGCACGAGCGTCGGAGACACGCCGCAGAGGGGGCGACCCATGTCGCCGTCGATGGGCATCACCTTGTCGCGGACGAAGGCCTCGAAGCCGTCGCCGTGCGCGCGGCGGAGCGGCCCGAGCGTCTCGGCGGGGGCGATCTCGGCCCAGAACCGCTGCTCGGGCGTGCCGCCGCCCTTGGGCCGGACCACGAGGAAGATCCGGCCGATCTCGGGGTAGCGATCGAGCAGCATCGACCAGAACAGCTTTCCGAGGAAGCCGGTGCCGCCCAGCACGATCAGCCGCGAGCCGGCCATGATCCCCGAGACGTCGAGCGCGGTCTGCTGCCTCGGCTGCATCTAAGACCTCACCTTCTACGGCGTGACGTCGACCATCGCGATCGGCGGCACGTGCAGCATGGCGACCTCGGGCGCCGAACGACCGCCGCTTGCCCCCCTCGCCATCTCGAGGGCCTCGGCGAAGCTCCGCGCGGTCTCCCAGCCGAGGAGCTTCGGCACGTAGTCGTTGTCGGCGCCGACGACGATGACGCGCCCGAGGTGCTGCCTGCCGGCCTCGCCCCAGTACCACATGTAGAACGGGTGCGCCGGGTGGTACGCGTGTCCGCGGCGATACATCTCGATGTACGAGGGGTTCGTCGCGAACTTCTCCTCGAAGCGCCTGTGCATCTCGACCGCGTCCCGCGTCTGCGGCAGCACGTCGTGCACGAACTCGATGTACGCGGCGTGGTGCTCCTTGTGAAAGTCGTCGGTGCACGGGTGAAAGGCGATCATCGTGCCCCCCTTTTTCACGAGCGGGGCGCCCCTGTACAGGTTGAAGAGGTAGCCCTGGACCATGACCTGCACGAGCAGCGGATTGAGGAACGCGTTGACATTGTACGGGCTGATGTACGGCACCCCGGCGACGACGACGTCGGCCTGACCCTCGAACGGCACGAGGTACTGCGCCTGGCAGCGCTCGAGCGTGCGGCGATGCGCGGCCTCGCACTCGCCGGCGAACACGCCGGTCATTCCGTAGGGGCTCGGGATGCGCTGGAAGACGGCCTGCCGCGCCGGCTGCGGGAGCCTCGCGAGCGTGAACGACAGGCCCCTGAACGCGGCGCGCTCGGCGCCGGTCCAGTCGTCCTCGTTCTTGTGCAGGAAGTCGAGCGCTGCGCCGAACATGCGGCTGTTGATCGTGGTCTCGATGTGAAAGACGTCGAGCGTCTTCTCGACGAGGCGCCCGATGCGGTCGACGCTCGTCTGCAGCGCGCTCCTGGCCGGGTCCATGTACGACCAGCAGTCGCGCATCACGTGCGGGTTGTGGTGCGCGCGCAGCGTGCGATAGCCGCACAGGCCCACGCCGACCGACTTGTGCCCGCCGTCCATCGGAACGAGGTTGACGTTCACGTAGATGAGCAGGTCCGACTCGGCCGCCGCGCGATTGAGCTCGACGACCTCGCCGTGGTCGGTCGTGCCGAGCTCCTTCATCCCCTTCGGGTCCTCGGCGTCATGGTTGTAGAGGCGCCGGGGCCAGTACGCCTTGAAGATGCGGTCGCCGACCATGTGGCGGACCTCGTCGGCGGTCATGCGGCGGTGGATGCTGGTCGCGATGATGATCTCGATGTCCTCGACGCCGTGCTCGGCGAGGAGCTCGAGCACGATCGTCAGCACGCGCTCGCGCACGTCGGGGCGCTGCATCGGCGGCAGCACCACCGAGATGTCGTCGACCGCGATGACGACCCTCATGCCCGGGCGCAGCTTCGCGTAGAGCGGCTCAGCCCCCTCGGGGTGCGACAGCGCGTACCGGATGGCCGCGTCGACGTCCTTGAGCGGCTCGAGCGGCGGCCTGGGATAGACGACGCGCGCGCCGACGGGCAGGTCGATCTCGACCAGCTGGTCGCCGCTGAAGACGGCGCGCGGTGCGCTGCGCTTGTGGATCTCGACGACGAGCGGATGGCCGCCGCGCGGGCGGCCCGGGCGCGTCGAGAACACCGCGGACGACGGCGACCCGTTGCTGCTCACGGCAGTCGCTCCAGGAGCGCCGCGGCGACCGATCGGCCGCCGAGCTGGATCATCGGCCACGCGTAGGTGCGCGCCAGCTTGGCGAGCCGCAGGTCGGCGTTGACGGCGCACGGATGGCCGACGACCGAGAGCATCGGGACGTCCGAGTAGCTGTCGGAGTACGCGAAGCAGTCGGCCAGGTCGTGGCCGTGAGTCCTGGCCCACTCGCGCACGAGCCGCGCCTTCTCGGGACCCGCCACGACGGGCCGGAGGAGCTTGCCGGTCGCGTATCCGTCCTTGATCTCGAGTCGGTTGGCGAGCGACGCCGTCGCCCCGAGATACCTGGCCAGTCGCTCCATCAAGAAGTCGGGCGCCCCGGACACCAGCACGACCTCGTGCCCGTGGTCGCGACAGCGCTGCACCAGATCGCGCGCCCCCGGGTAGAGCGCGCGGCGGACGACCGTGTCGAAGGCCTCGTCGGCGAGGATGTGAAGCCGGTCACTCGAGATGCCCTGGTACGCGAGGAACAGCAGCTCGTTGAAGCGGCGGCGATCGACCATCTCCGCGAGCACCATGCGGGGCGCGCGCGCCGCGGTGCGCACCAGCGAGCCAACGCTTCGAAGCGGCGTCGGCTGGTTGGCGAGATAGAACAGGGTCGGGTGAAGCAGGTTGGTCCGGACGAGCGTCCCGTCTACGTCGAAAAAGCTGGCGGGCACGGGAGCCCAGCTTTCGTCCACGCCGCCGCGACTGTCAACGGTCTCGCGCGGCGCCCGCATCGCGAGCGAGCATCGCCCCGAAATTCGCGTATTGTCGGCGCCGGCGATGCAGCCGACGCCCACCCCCTATTCGACGACCCGTAGCGACCCGCCGAGCGACGGCGCCCCGCCCGGCGCGCCCACGTCGAGCGGCGAAATCGATCTGCTGACGGCCGGCCGGCGCCTCCTGACGCCGCTCGAGCGCGCCCAGATCCGCTTCGTGCGCGGCACGCTCGCGCCGGGTCCGCTCGATCGCGTGGTCCGCGCCCTGCAGCGGACCGTCGGGCAGGCGTGGATCCGCGGCGTGACGGCGAGGCTGCGCCACGTGCACGGCCTCGAGCGGCTGCCGTCCTGGGACCCGACCTCCAGCGTCGTGTGCGTCGCCAATCATCGTTCGTTCTTCGACCTGTACGTGACGACCGCGGAGCTCGTCGCCCAGGGACTGCCGCACCGCATCCTCTTCCCGGTGCGCTCGAGCTTCTTCTACGACAACCCGCTCGGCCCCGTCGTCAACGGGGCGATGAGCTTCTTCGCGATGTACCCGCCGATCTTCCGCGACAGGAGGCGCGCCGCGCTGAACGTCGCGAGCCTCGACGAGCTCGCGTCGCTTCTGCGCGGCGGCGGCTTCTTCGTCGGGATGCACCCCGAGGGAACGCGCAACAAGAACGACGACCCGTACACGCTGCTGCCCGCGCAGAGCGGCGTCGGCCGCGTCATCCACAAGGCCCGCGCGACGGTCGTCCCGGTGTTCGTCAACGGCCTGATCAACGACTTCGTGCGGCAGGTCACCGGCGGCCTGAGCGGGCGAGGGCAGCCGATCCACATGGTGTTCGGCGCGCCGATCGAGCTCGGCGCGCTGCTCGACGCCCCCGAGAGCCCACGGGCCTACCGGCGCATCGCGGAGCGCTGCGCCGAGGAGATCGCGGCGCTCGGCGAGGAGGAGCGGCGCCTGCGCGCAGCCTCCGCCGGACCGGCCTGAGCCCCGTCAGCCGCAGACGCCCACGTTGCCCGGCAGCTGCTGGCTGTTCTGGATCTGGCACTGCTGGCCCTGCGGGCAGCCCGCGTCGACGGCGCTCGGATCGCAGAGCTGGCTCTGTCCTCCGGTGCATTGCGCCCGGCACTCGGACGCCGCCGCCGACTGGGTCTGGGCGAAGCAGCAGCTTTGCGTCGGCGCGCACGTCGCCGCCGACGTGCAGTGCAGGGACACGTCGGTCGGGCTCGGGCACGTCGGGCCGGTCACGCACGTGCTGGTCTGGACGAGCCCGGTGCTCTGGACGCAGCAGGTGTCGCCCGGCGCGCAGCTCGCGAGTCCGCACGGCAGGGTCACCCCCGCGTCGCGGCCGCCCTCCGCGCCGCCGGCGTCGGCGCCAGGCGAGGTGGCGTCGCTCGCGGGGCCGGTCGCGTCGGCTCCCGGGTTCCGCGCGTCCGCGCCGTGCGCTGCGTCCAGCCCGTGGGCCGCGTCCCGCCCCGGACCGCCGCCGCCGGCGTCCCCGGTCGTCGCGTCGGACGGCGGGGCGGCGACGTCGAGGTCCATGGCGGCCGCGCCGTCGTCGGCGGAATCGGGCACGTTGATGTCGATGACATTTCCACTGGCGCCGCCGCACGCGATGGCGCCCGAAGCGAAGCCGATGAACCAAGCGCTGAGAGGTTTCACGCTGCGTACTCCTGTGAAGCTCCCGGCCGGAACGGCCGCGGAAAGCGAATCGGTCGGAAGCGCCTACGTTCAAGGTACAATCATTTGCCGTCACGGCACGCCGCACCGGACCGTGGTTCCGGTCGCGCAGCAGGGATCCATCTGCCTACGTGGTACGGCGGACGTTCACCTCGCCGGCGCCTCCGCCCGCCGCCGCGCGTGGGCCCTGGAAGCGAGGTCACCGAGGTCAGGAAGGCTGCGGTGCGCGCCGCGGGCCTATTGGTAAATTGGATTAACCAACGCTATGGTGCCGGCCGCCCGGAGGTCCTTCGTGCGTCGCTTCGCGCCCCGCGTCATCGCTTCGATCGTCCTCACGCTCGCGAGCTGCGTCAGCACCAGCGCGCCGAGCCCGACGTCCTCGCTCCAGAGCCGGCCCGACGGCGGATCGACGTGCGGGGCCCCTGTCGCGCCCGCGCCCGCCCTCGAGCCGAGCACCTGCGGGGCGCCGCCGGCGAACGTCGAGGCGCCGCCCTACGCCGACACGCCGACGACCGGACCCTACCTGTGGCGCAACGTCGCGATCGTCGCCGGCGGCTTCGTCACCGGCATCGTGTTCAGCCCCGCGCAGAAGGACGTCGTGTACGCGCGCACGGACATCGGCGGCGCGTACCGCTGGGACGCGGCGTCCGGTCGATGGGTGCCGCTGCTCGACTGGATCGGGAGGAGCCAGTCGAACTGGGCCGGCGTGGAGAGCATCGCCGCCGACCCGCACGACGGCAAGACCGTGTACGTCGCGGCCGGCACGTACGTGACGTCCGGAAACGGGGCGATCCTCTCCTCGCACGACCAGGGGCGCAGCTTCAACGTCGTCTCGACCCAGATTCCGATGGGGAGCAACAACGACGGCCGATCGGTCGGTGAGCGGCTCGCGGTCGATCCGAACGACTCGAACACGCTCTATTTCGGCTCCCGCAGGTCGGGCCTCTGGAAGAGCACGGACGGCGCGGCGACCTGGAACAGGGTGACGACCTTCCCGGGCCCGTCGACGACGCCGAACACCGTGGGCATTCCGTTCGTCGTGTTCGATCCGAGGAGCTGCGGGCCCGGAGGGCAGACGACCGTCTACGCCGCGGTCGCCGAGCCGGGCACGTCGCTCTATCGAAGCGACGACGGCGGCGCGACCTGGACGGCGGTGCCCAACCAGCCGACGACGCTCCTGCCGAACCGGGCGGCGATCAGCGCGACCGGCGTCATGTACGTGACGTACGGCGGCGGCAAGCCGCCGGCGGACGGCGGCGCCCCGAGCCCGACGCTCGGGGACGGGCCGAACAACGTGTCCGCCGGCGCCGTGTACCGCCTCGACGTGCGCACCGGCCAGTGGACCGACGTCTCGCCGGTGCCGCAGGCGAGCTTCGGCTTCGCCGGCGTGAGCGTCGACGCCGAGCACCCGCAGACGGTCGTCGTCTCGACGCTCGACCACTGGGGCTTGGACGACATCTATCGCAGCACCGACGGCGGCGACCACTGGATTGCCGTCGGGGTGCCCACGGCCCAGCACGACATATCGGCGGCTCCGTGGGTGAACTTCCATCAGTCGAACCCGAACTTCACGGGATGGATGGGGGACGTAGAGATCGACCCGTTCAACTCCAGCCGCGTGCTCCACGTGACCGGCCAGGGCATCTGGGCGTCCGACGACATCACCGCCGTCGATTCGGCGTGCGGCGGCGCCACGATCTGGACGTTCCGGTCGGTTGGCATCGAGGAGACCGCGGTCACCGACCTGGCGAGCCCGCCGTCGGGACCCCCGCTCCTCAGCGCCGTCGGCGACATCGGCGGGTTCCGTCACGACGACCTGTCGGTCTCGCCCGCCGGCGGCATGTCCGACAACCCCGTGTTCACGACGACCGACAGCATCGATTTCGCCGAGCTCGCGCCGCTCGTCGTCGCCCGCGTCGGGCGCGGCTCAAACGCGGGCTCGCCGCACGGCGCCCTGTCGACCGACGGCGGATCGACGTGGGCTCCGTTCAAGACGAGCCTCCCCGCGTCGAACAACTCGGCCGGTACGATCGCCGTCGCCGCCGACGGCTCCGCGCTCGTCTGGTACGCGCCGCCCATCCCGGCGACGATGACGTCGCCCGCCGTGCCCGGCGGCCCGCAGGTGTCGCACGACTCGGGCGCGACGTGGACGCCGAGCGCCGGCATCGGCGCGGTGCCTGTCATCGCCGACCGGGTGAACCCGATGGCCTTCTACGGTTACGATCCGAGCGCCGGGCGCGTGCTCGTCAGCGCCGACCAGGCGGCGACGTTCACGCCGGGCGCCACGGGCCTACCCAAAGGGAACGGCCGGCTTCGCGCGACTCCCGGCGTAGCGGGGGACCTCTGGCTGACCGCGAGCGGCACGCTGCTTCACTCCACCGACGGCGGAGCCACGTTCACCGCCGTCGCCGGACCGTCGAACGTGTTCGCGTTCGGGCTCGGCATGGCCCCGCCGACGTCGACTTACCCGGCGCTGTTCGTAGGCGGGACCGTCGGCGGGCACACGGGCATCTTCCGGTCCGACGACGTCGGCGCGACGTTCACCGCGATCGACGACACGCAGCACCAGTTCGCGACGGCGACCGTCATCGTCGGCGATCCGCGCGTGTACGGCCGCGTCTACGTCGGCAACAACGGCCGAGGCATCTTGTACGGCGAGCCCGCCCCGTAGCGCGCCAGCGCGGGCTCCGGCCGGGGCGCTGGTACAGTCGTCCGGTGCCCGACAGAGCGCCGTTCGTGATCCTCGGGGGCGGCCCTTGCGGGCTGGCGGCCGCGTGGGAGCTCTGCCGCGCGGGCGCCCGGCCCGTCGTCGTCGTCGAGCGCGAGCCGCTCGTGGGTGGCCTGTGCGCGACCCACGAGCGCGACGGCTGGCGCTTCGACCTCGGAGGCCACCGCTTCGTGTCGGCCGACGCGGAGCTGTCGCGCCGCGTCGAGGCGCTCCTCGGCGAGGATCTGCTCGTCGGCGAAAGAAAGAGCGTCGTGCTGCACCAGGGGCGGCGCTTCCGGTACCCGCTCGAAGCCAGAGACCTGCTGCGCAACCTCGGCGTCCGCGAGAACGCGCGCGCCGCCGCGGGCTGGGCCGTCGCCCGCATCGCCGCGAGGCTGAGGCCGCGGCCGGAGCGCTCCTTCGAGGACTGGGTGACCGCGCGCTTCGGCCGGCCGCTCTACGACACGTTCTTCGGGCCCTACACGCACAAGCTCTGGGGGCTGCACCCGAGCCTCATCTCGGCGGACTGGGCTCGCGAGCGCATCTCGCTCCTGGATCTGCGCGACGTGGCCTTGCGGCTCGCCGGCCTGCGCCGCAATCCCGTTCGCACGTACGCCCGCCGCTACCGTTACCCGCGCTGGGGCATGGGCCAGCTCTACGCCGCCATGGCCGAGGACGTCCGCGCGCACGGAGGGCACGTGCGCACCGGCGCGCGCGTCGTCGGCGTCGAGACGGCCGGTGATCGCGTCACGTCCGTGCACGTCGACGGACCGACTGGCGCCGAGGCGATTCCGGTCGGCGAGCTCCTCTCCACGATCCCGCTGACCGAGCTCGCGCGGATGCTTCTGCCGCAAGCCCCGGGCCCCGTCGTCGCGGCCGCCGACCGGCTCCGCTTCCGCGCCCTGGCGTTCGTCAACATCGCGCTCGCGCGCAGCGACTTCTCGGACTGCACGTGGACGTACGTGGCGAACGGCGATGTCGCCATCTCGCGCATCCAGGAGCCGAAGCGACGCAGCCGCTGGATGGCGCCCGACGGGCGCACGTCACTCATGCTCGAGGTGCCGTGCGACGTGGGCGATGCGACGTGGCGCGCGGGCGACGCCGACCTCCGCGCGCGCATGGTCTCGGAGCTCGGACGCCTCGGCTTTCGCGTCGACGACGCGCTGTCGTCGTTCGTCGTGAGGGTCGCCCACGGCTACCCGGTCTATCACCTGGGTTACGAGCGGGACCGGCGGGTGCTGCTCGCCGAGGTGGCCCGCTTCGCGAACGTGCGCACCGCGGGCCGTC
>Ga0070738_10004848_pt1 | contig 15601 bp, 13 predicted proteins | sample Coa_R2_2_FD_66446 | JGI IMG/M metagenome (GOLD analysis project Ga0070738, IMG submission 66446) | Surface soil microbial communities from Centralia Pennsylvania, which are recovering from an underground coalmine fire - Coalmine... | ecosystem: Environmental > Terrestrial > Soil > Unclassified ...
CAACATCCGCCACCGCGCCCGCTCGACGCTGCGCCTCGAAGGGATCTGATCGTGGTGATGCGGCTCTTCGACACGGCCAGGGGCGAGGTGGTCCCCTTCGACCCCGGCCACGTGGTGACGATGTACTCCTGCGGCATCACGCCCTACGACGCCGCCCACCTGGGGCATGCCGAGGTCTACCTCACCTTCGACGTGCTCCAGCGCCGCCTGCGCGACCTCGGTCACGACACCCGCTGCGTCCGCAACGTGACCGACGTCGACGACGACATCCTGCGCAAGGCGCGCGAGCTCGGCGTGCACTACCTGGACCTCGCTGCCGAGGAGATGGCCCGCTTCGACGCCGACATGGCCCAGCTGGGCCTGCTGCCCGTGTGGTCGGAGCCCAGGGCGACCTCGGCGATCCCCGAGATCCTCTCGCTCATCGGCGCCGCCCTGGAGGGCGGCCATGCCTACCGCTCGGGTGGCGCCGTGTACTTCGAGGTGTCGTCGTACGAGCGCTTCGGCAGCCTCAGCCACCTCGACCGGGCCGAGATGCTGCGCCTCGCCGCAGAGCACGGCGGGCACCCGGACGACCCGAACAAGCGCGACCCGCTCGACTTCGTGCTCTGGCAGCCGTCGCTGCCCGACGAGCCCGCCTGGGAGTCGCGCTGGGGCCCGGGGCGTCCCGGCTGGCACGTGGAGTGCTCGGCGCTCGCGCTGCGCGAGCTCGGGACCACCATCGACCTCCACGGCGGCGGCCGCGACCTCGTCTTCCCCCACCACGAGTGCGAGACCGCCCAGTCGGAGGCGGTCACGGGGGTGCCCTTCGTGCGGCACTGGCTGCACGTCGGTCTGGTGGGCCTCGGCGGCATCAAGATGTCCAAGTCGCTGGGCAACCTCGTGTTCGTGGGGGACCTGCTCAAGGACTGGGAGCCCATGGCGATCCGCCTGGCCCTCCTCTCCCACCACTACCGGGCCGATTGGGAGTGGTCGCCGGCCGACCTGGCCGAGGCCGACCGGCGGCTGCGGCGGTGGCGAGCCGGTGCGGGCAGTGGCCGGCAGCCCGAGGCGGCGCTCGAGCGCGTCCGGCAGCGGCTCGACGACGACCTCGACACCCCCGGGGCCCTGGCCGCCCTCGACGAGCACGCTGCGGCCGGGCACGACGTGGGCCCGGCCGCGGGCCTCCTCGGCGTTACCCTGTGACCCCCGGTCCGGTTCGAGGAGCCCGTCCTGCGCAGGGCACGGACGGCGCAGAGGGCACCAGGGAGGGCAGTGGCATGCAAGGCGTCGTGACCGTCCGGCTGCCCGACGGCACGCTCGCCGAGCTGCCCGAGGGGGCCACCGCCGCCGACCTCGCGGCGCGCATCGGGCCGCGCCTCGCCCGCGACGCCGTGGCGGCCACCGTCGACGGGCGAGAGGTCGACCTGTCGGCGCCGCTGCCCGACGGTGCCGAGGTCGCGATCGTGACGGCCGGGTCCGACGCCGGTCGGGCGGTCGTCCGCCACTCGACCGCCCACGTGCTGGCCCAGGCGGTGCTCCGTCTGTGGCCCGGCGCGCGCTACGCGGTCGGCCCGGCCACCGAGGACGGCTTCTTCTACGACTTCGAGCTGCCCGACGGCGCACGGTTCAGCGCCGAGGACCTCCCGCGCATCGAGGCCGTGATGCGCGAGATCGTCGCGGAGGACCAGCCGTTCGTCCGGCGCGAGCACGCCATCGACGAGGGGCTGGCGCTCTTCGCCGGCCAGCCCTACAAGCAGGAGATCATCCGCCGCGTCGGCGAGGGCCAGGTCGAGGTCGACGCGGCCCCGGGTGAAGGCGGCGGCCCGGTGACGGTGTCGACCTACGAGAACGCAGGCTCCTTCGTCGACCTGTGCCGGGGGCCTCACGTGCCCTCGACCGGCCGCCTGGGCCACTTCAAGCTCACCCGCGTCGCCGGCGCCTACTGGCGTGGCGACGAGCGCCGACCGCAGCTCCAGCGCGTCTACGGCACGGCATGGGAGTCGGAGCGGGCGCTGGCAGCGCACCTGCACCGCATCGAGGAGGCCGAGCGGCGCGACCACCGCAAGCTCGGCCTCGAGCTCGACCTGTTCTCCTTCCCGGAGGAGATCGGGTCGGGGCTCGCCATCTTCCACCCCAAGGGAGGGACGGTCCGGCGCCTCATGGAGGACTACTCGCGCCAGCGCCACGTGGCGGCCGGCTACGAGTTCGTCAACTCGCCCCACATCACGAAGTCGGACCTGTTCGCGACCTCCGGCCACCTGGACTTCTTCGCCGACTCCATGTTCCCGCCCATGGAGGTCGACGGGGGCCAGCAGTACTACCTGAAGCCGATGAACTGCCCGTTCCACATCCTCGTCTACCGGTCGCGCCAGCGCTCCTACCGCGAGCTGCCCATGCGGCTCTTCGAGCTCGGGACGGTCTACCGCTACGAGCTGTCCGGCGTGGTCCACGGGCTGACCCGGGTGCGGGGCATGACCCAAGACGACGCCCACATCTTCTGCACGCCCGAGCAGATGCCCGCCGAGCTCGAGTCGCTCCTCGGCTTCGTCCTCGACGTGCTGGGCGAGTTCGGCCTCGACGACTTCTTCCTCGAGCTGTCGACCCGGCCCGAGGACAAGGCGATCGGCGCGGACGCCGACTGGGACGAGGCGACCGAGGCCTTGCAGGCGGCGGCGGCTGCAAAGGGGCTCGAGGTGGTGCCCGACGAGGGCGGCGGCGCCTTCTACGGCCCGAAGATCTCGGTGCAGGCGCGTGACGCCATCGGCCGGACCCACCAGATGTCGACCATCCAGCTCGACTTCCAGGAGCCCAAGCGCTTCGGGCTCGAGTACGTGGGGGCCGACAACGCCCGCCACACCCCGATCATGATCCACCGGGCCCTCTTCGGCTCGGTGGAGCGATTCATGGCCATCCTCATCGAGCACTTCGCCGGCGCCCTGCCCACCTGGCTGGCGCCCGAGCAGGTGCGGGTCCTGCCCATCAGCGACGAGCACGACCCCTACGCCCGCCGTGTCGCCGAGGCCCTGAGCTCGCGCGGGGCGCGGGCCACGGTGGACCCGGCCGCCGAGGCGCTCAACGGGCGGGTCCGCCGGGCGAAGCTCCAGAAGGTCCCCTACGTGCTCGTGGTCGGGTCCGACGACGTGGCGGCCGGCACCGTGGGGGTCAACCGGCGGGGCGCCACCTCGCCCGAGCGCGGGGTACCCCTCGAGCGCTTCGTCGCCGAGCTCGAGCACGAGGTCGAGAGCCACGGCCGGCCCGAGGAGCGCGCCTCGTCGTGACCCTCCAGCACCTGTGGGCCGGGTGGCGCCACGAGTACGTCACCAGCGCGACGGCCGAAGCGCGCGCCGGCGGCGCGGGAGCCTGCGTGCTCTGCCGGATCGTCGACAGCGGCCCGCCGTCGCCCGACAACGGTGTCGTCTGGCGCGGCGCCCACGCGCTGGCCGTCCTCAACCTCTACCCCTACACCTCGGGTCACCTCCTCGTGCTGCCGGTGCGCCACCTGGCAACGCTGGGCGACCTCGCCGCCGAGGAGTCGGCGGCACTCTGGGATGCCACCCGAGTGGCGGTGGCCGCCATCACCGCTGCCTACGACCCCGACGGCATCAACGTCGGTGCCAACCTCGGCCGAGCGGCGGGGGCAGGCATCCCCGAGCACCTGCACCTCCACGCCCTGCCACGCTGGTCGGGCGACACCAACTTCATGACCTCGGTCGCGGGCACCCGCGTCCACTCCCAGGATCTCGCCGAAGCCTGGCGGCGGCTCCGGGCTGCCTGGCCGTCCTGAGGGCGCGGGACCCCGGGCGCGAGCGCGGACCGACGCCGCTGGCCTGGGCAGGCGCCCGTGCGTCGGCAGGCAGTGGTGTCGGCGGCCCGGCGGCCTCGGCCGCCGGCGATCAGGGCATCACGTCGTAGTGGTCGTGCTCGCTCCGGGCCCGGCCGCGCCCCCCGGTCAGCGCGCGCAGGTCGACGGCGTAACGGGCGAGCTCGGCGGTGGGCACGAGGGCCACGATCGTCTGGAACCCGTCCTCGCGCGTCTCGGTGCCCTGCACCCGGCCGCGCCGGGCGTGGAGGTCGCCGAGCACGTCTCCCTGGAGGTCGGTGGGCACCGTCACCTCGAGGCGCGAGATCGGCTCGAGCACGACCGGGCCCGCCTTGCGGATCGCGGCCTGGAAGGCGAGCGCCCCTGCCGTCTTGAAGCTCATCTCCGAGGAGTCGACGGGGTGGTGCTTGCCGTCGTCGCAGGTGACGGACACGTCGACGATCGGGTAGCCGGCCGGTCCACCCTGGGCCATGGCCTCGAGCACCCCCTTCTCCACCGCCGGGATGTACTGCTTGGGGATGACCCCGCCCACCACCTCGTCGTGGAACTCGAAACCCTTGCCGCGCGGCAGGGGCTCGACGCGCAGGTGGACCACCGCGTACTGCCCGTGGCCGCCGGTCTGCTTCTTGTAGGACTCGAGCGCCTCGCCCGGTCCGGTGATCGTCTCGCGGTAGGGGACGAGCACCTCCTCGCGCTCGACCGCCACGTGGTGCTTGCGCGCCAGCCGCTCGATGGTGACGGCCAGGTGGATCTCGCCGGCCACCCCGAGCACGGTCTGGTGGGTCTCGTCGACGCGGGTGACCTGCAGGGAGGGGTCCTCGTCGCAGAGGCGCTGGAGGGCGGACATGAGCTTGTCCTCGTCGGCTCGCGATGCCGGCCGGACTGCCACGGTCAGCGCGGGCGGGTCCGGCTCGGGGCGGACCACCACCACCGGCAGACCCTTGGGGGCGAGCGTGTCGCCCGGGCGGACGGCGCCCACCCGCGGCGCGGCCACGAAGTCGCCCGCGACCGCCGCCTCGACGGGCACGGCGTCGCGCCCGCGGAGCAGCTGGAGGACGTGGAGCCTCTCCTCGGCGCGTGTCCTCGTGTCGACGAGCGTGGTGTCGGGGCGGATGGTCCCCGACAGGACCCGGAACAGCGCAGTGCGGCCGGCGTGCTGGTCGGTGAACACCTTGGCCGTCACGAGCAGGGGCTGGCCGGCCGGGTCGCAGGCGACCTCCTCGATCGTGTCGCCGGCGAGGACCTGCACCGGCGGCCGCTCGTCGGGGGCCGGCCCGAGCTCGACGAGCAGGCGGGCCAGCCGGTCGACGCCCACCCCGGTCGCCGCGCTGGCGCACAGGACGGGGAACACCGCTCCGGCGGCGACCCCTCCGGCCAGGCTCGCCTGCAGCTCCTCGCGCTCGATGGCCTCGCCCTCGAGGTAGCGGGTCATGAGGTCGTCGTCGCCGACCACGATGCCCTCGACCAGCTGCTCGTGGACCTCGTGCTCGTGGTGGGCGAGGTCGTCGGGAACGGGCCCGACGGCACCGGTGAGTGGTGGCTCCTTCCCCACCTCGTAGAGGGTGGCCGTGTCGTCGAGCAGGTCGACCACGCCGCGGAACGAGCTCTCGGACCCGATGGGCAGCTCGACCGGGGCCACGCCGGACCCGAAGGCCGTCCGGACCTCGCCCAGGGTGCGCTCGAAGTCGGCATGCTCGCGGTCGAGCTTGTTGACCACCACGAGTCGCGGGAGCCCGAGCGCAGCCGCCGCCCGCCACGCATCCTGGGTCTGGGCCTGCACCCCGTCGGTGGCGCTCACCACCACGACGGCCAGGTCGGCCACCGACAGCGCGGCGGTCATGTCAGCGGCGAAGTCGGCGTACCCGGGCGCGTCGAGGAGGTTGACCTTCACGCCGTCGACCTCGAAGGGCGCGATGGCCATCGACACCGACAGCTGGCGCGACGTCTCTTCGGGCTCGAAGTCGCACACCGTGTTGCCGCGCTCGACCGACCCCTGCCGGGGGATCGTGCCGGTGGCCGCCAGCAGCGCCTCGGCGAGCGTGGTCTTTCCGGCGCCGTGGTGGCCCACCAGGGCCACGTTGCGGATCCTCGTTCGCGACCGCTCCGCCACGCTGGCACCCTCCTCGGCTCGTGCGCCGGCCCGCCGGCGCTCGCCCTCCTGGGGGCGGGACCCGGAAGGCCCCCCTCGACCCCCTCCTCGTGAGCATACGGTCACCGCGCGAGGGGCGCCTTTCGCAGCCGGGCCCCTTCGGGGGCAGGCCCTCGCAGCCGGGCCCCTACAGGCGGCCGGCGCGGCAACCCATGGGCGCCCGGCCGGGCACCCGGCGGTGCTACCGGCGCGGCAACCCATGGGACAGACCCATGGGCGCGGCTCCCTCGACTTCATCGCGGACGTGCTCCCTGGGCGGGCGCGCGCCCGGTGGTACGCTCGCACGAGGACAGGCCGGGCGCCGTCCCAGGTCGGTGGCCCCAGGCGTGCAGCGGGCTCCCTGGCGGGTCCGGGTCACGACGGCGGCCGGCCCCGAGCGCCGGCCGGGCCTCCGGCGGGTGCCGGCGGTAGAGGAGCTTGCATGTTCGACGGTCGCTGGCGCGAGGCGGTGGACCGCCGCACCCGGCCCGTCGGGGCGGCGTTGCAGCGCCACGGCGTGACGGCGGACGTCCTCACGGCCACCGGCCTGTTGTCGGCAACGGCCACCGCGGTCGCGGTGGCCAGCGGGCACCTGCACCTGGCGATCGTGCTCCTGGCCGTGACCGGGGTCCACGACCTCCTCGACGGCCCGGTGGCCAAGGCCGCGGGCACGGCCTCGACGCGTGGCGCGTTCTTCGACTCGGTGACCGACCGGGTTGCCGACGCCGTGCTCATGGGCGGGGTGGCGTGGTACCTGGTATCGGCCCACCGGGGCCACGTGGCCGTCCTGCCTCTCGCCATCCTGGGGGTGACGGCGCTCGTCTCCTACGAGCGGGCCAAGGCGGAGGCGCTCGGGCTGACGGCTGCCCGGGGTGGGCTCATGGAGCGGGCGGAGCGCATGATCCTGCTCGGCGTCGGGTTCCTTACGAGCGCTCTGCTCGTTCCCGTGCTGTGGCTGCTCCTCGCCCTCACGTCCGCCACAGCCGCCGGCCGGTTCCTGCGGGTCTGGCGCTCGGCGGAAGGACCGGACCCCGGGGCAAGAGCGGAGCAACGTCGGTACCGCAGGGTGGCCGGCCGCCATGCCGTCCGAGCCCGGCGGACCGAGTCCATGTGGCGTTCCTGGCGCGAGGGGAGCGCGTCGCGGCGCGCGCCCGGACGGACCGCCGAGTCACTGGCCCGCTGGCGCGCACGCCGCCAGGAGGCGGCGGAGCGCGAGGGCAGGGTTCTGCGCACCCGGCGGCCCCGGAGGCGCGACAGCGGCGAGGGCGGGCGGGCCACTGGTCGCCGGCTTCGCTGATCCGGCCGGCGTCCGCACGTGGAGCTCCGCTCGAGGGGTACGTACCTGCTCTTCCGGGCGCTCGCGCCCGCCATCGCCCGGGTGCCCGAGCCCGTGTCGGCCGCGGTGTCGGCCGCGGTGGTCGCGGTCATCGGCCGGCGCGACACCACGGCCCGCCGCATGGCCGAACGGCACCTCGAGCGGGTCCTCGCCAGCCGCTCGCCTGCCGTGGCGCCAGACCCGGCGCTCGTCCGCCGGTGGGCGCGCCGGAGCCTTCAGGAGTACGGCCGGTACTGGCTGGAAGCCGCCCGGCTTCCGGCCCTCGACCCGGCCGAGGTCGCTCGCCGGATCTTCGTCGAGGAGGGCTACGAGCACCTCGAGCAGGGCATGGCTGCCGGCAGGGGCGTCGTGATGGCGCTGCCCCACGTGGGCAGCTGGGAATGGGGCGGCGCGTTCCTGGCGGCGAAGGGGTACCCGATGACGACGGTGGCCGAGCGCCTCGAGCCTCCGGAGCTCTTCGAGTGGTTCATCGCCCAGCGGCGGGCCATGGGCATCACGGTCGTGCCCCTCGACCAGGCGTCGAGCGGCACCTTGCTTCGGACGTTGCGCTCGGGGGGGCTCGTCGGGCTGCTGTGCGAGCGTGACCTGACCGGCACGGGCGTCGAGGTCGAGTTCTTCGGGGAGCGGACCACGTTCCCCGCCGGTCCGGCGACGCTCGCGCTCCGATCCGGCGCCGTGCTCGTGGCCGCCGTCGTCTACCGGGGCCCGGGCCGCCACCATCACGGGCTCGTGTCGGCGCCGCTGCCCACGGCGCGGACCGGCAGCCTGCGTGGCGACGTCGCCCGCCTCACGCAGCGCCTGGCAGAGCAGTTCGAGCTCTTCATCGGGCGCGCGCCGGAGCAGTGGCACATGTTCCAGCCAGTGTGGCCCGGCGACCGCCACGCGGCCGGGAGCTGATCTGGCCGTGCGCGTCGCCATGGTGTGCCCCTACAGCCTGGCCCGACCGGGCGGGGTCCAGGGCCAGGTGAGGTCCCTGGCCGTTGCACTTCGTGCCCGCGGCCACCTGGTGACCGTCGCAGCCCCCGACGCGGCCGCCGCCGGCCACGGGTCCGAGACCGTCGTAGCCCCCGACGCCGCCCCTGCCGGCCACGGGTCCGAGACCGTCGTAGCCCCTGACGCCGCCCCTGCCGGCCACGGGGCCGGCGACGACGCCACGCCCGCCGAGGACCCTGCTGCCCCTGGCGGCCGCCGCGCCGCGCCGCTGACCGTCGCGGGGCGGCTCGAGGCGCCGGAGCTGGTGCGCGCCGGAAGGAGCTGGTCGTTGCCGGCCAACGGTTCGCGGGCACCGGTCGCCCTGTCGCCGCTGGCGGCGGCCAGGGTGGCTCGACTGGTCCGCCAGGGCGCCTACGACGTGGTCCACCTCCACGAGCCCCTCGCCCCGTTCCTCGGTTACGGCTGCCTCCTCGGCGTCCGCACGCCCCTCGTCGCCACGTTCCACCGGTCGGGCACGAGCCGGCTCTTCCGGGTGCTCCGGCCCGCGGCCACGCGCTTGCTCGGGCACCTGGCAGCGCGGGTGGCGGTGTCCGAGGCGGCGGCGGCCACGGCGGCCGCCGTGGCGCCGGGCCGCTACGACGTGCTCTTCAACGGGATCGACGTGGCCAGGTTCGCCGGCGCCGCGCCATGGCCGGTCTCGGGCACGACGCTCCTGTACCTGGGGCGCCACGAGCGGCGCAAGGGGCTCGGTGTCCTCCTCGATGCGGTGGCCCCCCTCGAGGAGGTGACCCTGTGGGTGGCAGGTGACGGGCCCGACACGGCCGAGCTGCGGCGTCGCCATCCCCCCTCCGAGCGGCTGCACTGGCTCGGCGTGCTGACCGAGGAAGAGAAGGCGTCGCGCCTGTCGGCCGCCCACGTGCTCTGTGCGCCGTCCCTCCACGGCGAGTCCTTCGGGGTGGTGTTGCTCGAGGGCATGGCGGCCGGGTGCGTGGTGGTTGCCTCCGACATCCCGGGCTACCGCGCCGCCTCGGGCGGACATGGCGTGCTGGTCGAGCCGGGCGACCCTGGGGCGTGGCGCCTCGCCCTGAGGCGGGTGGTGGCCGACGTGGCGGCGGCTGCGGGCAGCGCCGCGCCGGCCGCCCTCCAGGCCGCCAGGGACCACGCCGGCGCGTGGTCCATCGACCGGCTGGCGGCTCGCTACGAGGCGATCTACGAGGCGGTTGCCGCGGCCAGTGGTACCGGGCGGCGGGCGGCGCGGGTGGCCCGGCGAGGGCAGGCAGCCCGGTAACCTGAGCTGGCCATGACTGAGCCAGCGCGGGCGCGCCATCGGGGACAGCGCCAGTCCCGGCCCGCTGCCGGCGGTCGCCCTGTGGTCGCCGCCCGACCCACTGCCCACCACCGGGTGGCGATGCCCCATCGGGGCCGGCACGCCGTCGGGGTGGCCGTGGTGGACACCGAGATCCGTGCCAACCGCCGCCGCGCCGTGGCGCTGGCGGTGGGGGCGGGCGCGGTCCCGGCGCTCCTCGTGGCGGCCGTCTTGGCGGGCGTGGGCGACCCGGTCGCGGCCGGCGTGGCCTTCGTCGTGGTGGCAGCCGTGACGGCGATCGCCATCTGGCGCCTCTCGACCTCGGTCGTCGTCGGCATGATCGGTGCCCGACCCCTGCGCGCCGAGGAGTGCCCGCGGCTCGCCAACCTGCTCGAGAACCTCTGCGCCACCTTCGGGCTGCGGCCACCCCGGCTCATGCTCGTGGACGATCCGCTGCCCAACGCGTGCACCCTCGGCCGGACGCCCCACGACGCGGTTCTGGTGGTCACCACCGGACTGCTCGAGCGGCTCGACCTCATGTCCCTCGAGGGCGTGGTCGCCCACGAGCTCGTGCATGTCCGGCGCCACGACACGGTGGTGGCGGGGGTGGCGGCCACGGTGCTCGCCCCCGTGGCCCGCTTCACGGGCGACGACCGCTGGTTGCACCGCGCGCTCGGCGTCGGCCGCGAGTACCGGGCGGACCAGGTGGCGGTCGCGACGGTCCGGTACCCGCCGGGGCTCCACGGCGCCCTCGCGACCATCGCCGCTTCGCCTGCTCCTGCCCCGGGGTCGTTGTTCGGGGACCGGCGGCTGGCCGCCACGCGGTGGCTCTGGATCGACCCGCTCGTGGCTCGGGGGCCTGCAGTGGGGACCAGCGGCGGCAGTGACAGCAGCGGCAGTGACAGCAGCGGCAGTGACGGCGGCGGCAGCGACAGAGGCAGCAGTGACGGGGGCGGGATCGATGCGCTCGAGGTTCGCATCGGCGCGTTGGCCGAGTGGTGACCGCCGGGCGGCCAGGGGCCACTGCCCAGGTGGGGAGCGGCCGGTGAGTCAGGGCCTGGGTCGTGGCACCGGTAGGATGAGGCGGTGAGCGGCGACGTCCTCGAAGGTTCCGCAGCTCCCGGCGCGTCGACACCCGACGGCGTGGCGACCCGCGGCCGCGATGCGGTGCCCGACGGCGCCACGGGCGCGGTGCCCGACGGCGCCACGGGCGGTCCGGTCACCGGCACCTTCACGGTCAAGCGCGGCCTGGCCGACATGCTGCGCGGCGGGGTGATCATGGACGTGGTCACGCCCGAGCACGCCAGGATCGCCGAGGACGCGGGCGCGGTAGCGGTCATGGCGCTCGAGCGGGTGCCGGCCGACATCCGCCGCCACGGGGGGGTGGCGAGGATGAGCGACCCCGCCCTCATCGAGGCCATCCAGCAAGCCGTGACCATTCCCGTGATGGCCAAGGCGAGGATCGGGCACTTCGCCGAGGCGCAGGTCCTCGAGGCGCTCGGGGTCGACTACGTCGACGAGAGCGAAGTCCTGACGCCGGCCGACGAGGAGCACCACATCGACAAGTGGGCGTTCCGCGTGCCCTTCGTGTGCGGTGCCACCAACCTCGGCGAGGCCCTTCGCCGGATCGCCGAGGGGGCCGCTCTCATCCGCTCCAAGGGAGAAGCGGGCACCGGCAACATCGTGGAGGCGACGCGCCACCTGCGCTCGATCGTCGGCGACATCCGCAAGATCACCCAGGCCGACCCCGCCGAGCAGTTCGCCTGGGCCAAGGAGCTCCGGGCGCCGGTGGGCCTCGTGCAGGAGATCGCGCGCGCCGGCCGGCTCCCCGTGCCCCTCTTCTGCGCGGGGGGCATCGCCACTCCCGCCGACGCGTCCCTCGTCATGCAGCTCGGAGCCGAGGCCGTGTTCGTCGGCTCGGGCATCTTCAAGAGCGAGGACCCCCCGCGCATGGCGCGGGCCATCGTGGAGGCGACCACCCACTTCCGCGACCCGGCTCACGTGGCCAAGGTGAGCCGGGGCCTCGGGTCGGCGATGGCGGGCGAGGAGATCTCGGCCCTCAGCGAACGCCTGGCAGCACGCGGTTGGTAGGGCCGGCGGTGGTGGCGCCGTGACCGTCGGGATCCTGGCCCTCCAGGGCGACGTCCGCGAGCACGCCGCGGCCCTCGAGCGGGCCGGCGAACCCTGGCGCCCGGTCCGCCGGCCCGACGACCTGGCCGGGGTCGACGGGATCGTCCTGCCCGGCGGGGAGTCGACGACGCTCTCGTTGCTGCTGCAGTCCTCGGGCCTCTACCAGCCGCTCGGCTCGGCCCTGCGCGAGGGGCTCCCGGCATTCGGCACCTGCGCCGGGCTGGTGCTGCTCTCGCGCACGATCCTCGACGGGCGCTCGGACCAGGTCTCCTTCGGCGTGCTCGACTGCGCGGTGCGCCGGAACGGCTACGGCCGCCAGCTGGACTCCTTCGAGGCCCCGCTGGCCGCGCCCAAGGTGTCCGCCGAGCTCGGGGTGCCCGACGAGCCGCTCCCGGCGGTCTTCATCAGGGCGCCGGTGGTGGTGCGGGCGGGCCACGAGGTGGAAGTCCTCGCCGAGCTGGCCCGCCGGCCGGACGAGGAGCCCGTGCCGGTGGTCTGCCGGCAGCACAGCGTGCTGGCCACGACGTTCCATCCGGAGCTGACGACCGACGGGCGCCTCCACCGGCTGTTCGTCACCATGGTCCGCAACCGGTGACGGGGCGAGCCCTCCGGTAGCATCGCCGCCGCCGGGCGGGCCGTTCCCCGGCAGGTGGGCGGCCGTCGGCGGCCCGGGCGGCGCGAGGACCGAGCACGAGGAAGGAACGCAGGGACGATGTCCGGCCACTCGAAGTGGGCGACCACCAAGTACCGCAAGGGGGCCCAGGACCGGGCGCGCGCCAAGGTCTTCGCCAAGATCCTCCGCCAGGTCGAGGTGGCGGCGCGCGAGGGCGGGAGCGACCTGGCGGGCAACGCCACGCTGCGCACGATGTACCAGAAGGCCCGCGACGCCTCGATCCCCCTCGACACGATCGAGCGAGCGATCAAGCGAGGGAGCGGCGAGCTCGAAGGCGTCCGGTACGAGGCGGTCAACTACGAGGGCTACGCGCCAGGGGGCGTGGCCGTGCTCGTCGAGACGCTCACCGACAACCGCAACCGGACCGGCGCGGAGGTGCGCAACCTTTTCACCCGCAACGGCGGCTCAATGGCCGAGCCCGGCGCCGTGAGCTGGCAGTTCGAGCGCAAGGGGGTGGTGCGCCTCCCGCGGGACCTCGACGAGGAGCGGATCATGGAGGTGGCTGCCGACGCAGGTGCCGAGGACCTGAGCGACGGGGGGGACGCCTGGGTGCTGACCTGCGGCGTCGCAGAGCTCGCACGGGTGCGCGGCGCGCTCGAGGAGGCCGGCATCGCCGTGGAGTCCGCCGAGCTGCAGTTCGAGCCCACCACGACGGTGCCCGTCGGCGACGAGGCCGAGGCCCGGCGGGTCCTGCGCCTGCTCGAGGCGATCGAGGACCACGACGACGTCCAGGCGGTGCACGCGAACTTCGACATCCCCGACGAGGTGCTGGCCGCCTACACGGGCTGACCGGGTCGGGCCCGGCGGCGCTCGCCCCACGTGGGTCACCTCGGTCCCCGATCCGGCGCCCGGCGCGCGCTAGGGTCGAACGCGTGTTCGTGCTGGGTATCGACCCCGGCCTGTCGCGCTGCGGGTACGGCGCGGTGCGTCGGGGAGGCGGCTCCCTCGTTGCCGTCGCGGCCGGGGTGATCGAGACCGACCCGGCCGACCCCCTGCCGCAGCGGCTGTGGCAGCTTCGCCGGGAGCTCGACGACCTCGTGGCCGAGCACCGTCCCGAGGTGGTGGCCGTCGAGCGGGTCTTCTTCCAGGTCAACGCGAGGACGGCCATGTCCGTCGGGCAGGCGAGCGGGCTGGCCCTCGCCGCGGCGGCCGGGCAGGGGTGCGAGGTGGTCCAGTACACCGCCAACGAGGTCAAGCAGGCGCTCGTCGGCTATGGCGCCGCGGGGAAGGACCAGGTGCAGCGGATGGTCGCGCACGTGCTTGGGCTCCCCGCGCCGCCGCGCCCGCCGGACGTGGCCGACGCGCTCGCCCTGGCCCTGTGCCACCTGGCCGCCGCCCCCCTGCGGGCTGCCGTGGCGGCTGCGGGGGGGGTCCTCGGGTGATCGGCTGGCTCCGGGGCGTGCTGGCCGCGCAGGCCGGCAACGAGCTCGTGGTCGACGTCGGGGGCGTGGGGTACCGCGTGTCGGTGACGCCCGCCACCGCGGCAGCCGTCGGGCCAGGGGGCGCAGAGGTGCGCCTCCACGTGCACACGCACGTCCGCGAGGACGCCATCGTCCTCTACGGGTTTCTCCACGACGACGAGCGGCGGTGCTTCGAGGCACTGATCGGCGCGCACGGCGTCGGCCCTGCCCTGGCCCTCAGCATCCTGTCGGTCCTGTCGCCCGCCGCCCTCTCGACGGCGGTGCTCGAAGAAGACGCTGCCACCTTGTGCGCGGTGCCCGGCGTCGGCCGCAAGACGGCGGCCCGGCTCCTGATCGAGCTCAAGAGCCGCCTGTCGCTGCCGGAGCTGTCCGAGGTCCCCCGAGGAGCCGCGGGGCGCTCGCGCCGGGCCGAGGTGCACGCCGCGCTGGCCGAGCTCGGCTACAGCGCCGAGGAGATCCGTGCCGCCCTGGAAGGGCTGGGTGAGGTTGCCGGTGGCGAGCTGAGCGTCGAAGAGCAGCTCCGCCTGGCGCTGCGGGAGCTCGCCGCGCGGTGACCGGCGCCCGGCGTCGCGAGGTGGTGGCCGCCGCACCGGCCGGGCACCGGGTCGAGGGAGCTCCTCGGGCGCGGCCGGCGTCGCCGCGGCCGGTGGACCCGGTGGCCCAGCCGACGGAGGAGGTCGAAGAGGCGGGGCTCCGGCCCAAGAACCTGCGGGAGTTCGTGGGCCAGCCCGAGCTGGTCGAGCACCTGGGGATCGTGCTGCAGGCGGCGCGGCGCCGACGCCAGCCGGTGGACCACGTGCTGTTCGCCGGCCCCCCCGGCCTGGGGAAGACCTCGCTCGCCGGCATCGTGGCCGCCGAGATGGGCGTCGGGCTTCGCATCACGAGCGGGCCCGTGCTCGGGCGCCCCGGCGACCTGGCGGCGCTGCTCACCGACCTCCAGGATGGCGACGTGCTGTTCATCGACGAGATCCACCGGCTCCACCGCAGTGTGGAGGAGGTCCTGTACCCGGCCATGGAGGACGCCAAGCTCGACATCCTCATCGGCAAGGGGCCCACGGCCCGCTCCATCCGGCTGGACCTGCCGCGCTTCACCCTGGTCGGCGCCACGACCCGGACCGGGCTGGTGGCAGCCCCGCTGCGGGACCGCTTCGGCTTCGTCGGCCGCCTCGACCTCTACGAGCCGGCCGAGCTCCGGGCCATCGTCGAGCGCTCGGCCCGCATCCTGGGCGTCGCCATCGAGGAGGCGGGAGCGGCTGCCATCGCGGAGCGGTCCCGGGGCACGCCGCGCATCGCCAACCGCCTGCTCCGCCGGGTGCGTGACTACGTGGAGGTCCGGGGGGACGGGGTCGTGACGGGCCGGGCCGCCGTCGAGGGGCTGGAGCTCTTCGGCGTGGACGGCCTCGGGCTCGACAAGGTCGACCGGGCGATCCTCGACGCGCTCTGCCACCGATTCGGCGGCAAGCCCGTCGGCCTCACCACGCTGGCCCAGTGCGTGGGCGAGGAGCCCGACACGATCGAGGACGCCTACGAGCCCTTCCTGCTCCAGCAGGGTCTCGTGCAGCGCACCCCGCGGGGGCGGGTGGCGACGGCGCGGGCCTGGGCCCACCTCGGCGCTTTCCCGGCAGCCGGCCAGCTCCTCTGACGCCCGCGCTGGGCTCGCTGGCTGCCGTGGCCCAGCGCGCGCGAGCGTGGCTCAGCGCTGTCGTATACACAGTATACAACCCCAGTTGACTCGAGCCGCTATTCCCCACTACCATGTCACAAACGATGCTGGAGTTGCGTAGGTAATGAAGGTGAGCGATGGCACGCATTCATAGGTGGCGGATGTTCGCGGCACTACTCTGTGTGTTTGGTTGGTGGCTGGGCGACGTTGGT
>Ga0070738_10004850_pt1 | contig 15599 bp, 15 predicted proteins | sample Coa_R2_2_FD_66446 | JGI IMG/M metagenome (GOLD analysis project Ga0070738, IMG submission 66446) | Surface soil microbial communities from Centralia Pennsylvania, which are recovering from an underground coalmine fire - Coalmine... | ecosystem: Environmental > Terrestrial > Soil > Unclassified ...
CGCGAGAACTCGCGGACCATCGCCGACCTGTTCGCCTCCGAGACCGGCAAGTTCGTGGCCGTCAGCGCGGGCGACCGGCTGGAAGCATCGCTGGCAGCCCACGGCTCGGGCGCCGTCGGCGCCTCGGCGAACTACCATGGCATCATCCTGAACGTCGATATCGGCGGGGGGACCACCAAGCTCACCGCCTGCCGCGGCGGCCGCGTCGAGAGCGTGGCGGCGATCGAGGTCGGCGCGCGGCTGATCGCCTTCGACGAGGACGGCAAGATCGTCCGCCTCGAGGACGCCGCCCGCCGGATGGCCGCCCGCATGAATTTGGAGCTGGGCCTGGGCCTTCCCCTGAGCCCGCAGGACCGGCAGCGCTTCACCAGCTACGAGGCCGACCGGCTGTTCGAGCTCATCGCGGGCAAGCCCCTCTCGCCCGACGCGGCCGACCTGATGCGTACCGACCCCATCCGCATCGACGGGCCCATCGAGGCCATCGTCTTCTCCGGCGGCGTCTCGGAGTTCATCTACGAGCACCAGCCGCGCAGCTTCGGCGATCTGGGCCACGAGCTGGCGGGCGAGATACGCACGCGCGCCGAGGCCATGGGCGTGAAGCTGCTGGAGCCGGTGGCGGGCATCCGGGCGACGGTCATCGGCGCCAGCCAGTACACCGTGCAGGTCAGCGGCAATACCATCTTCGTCTCGCCAGAGGACTCGGTGCCGATCCGCAACGTGCCCGTGGTCCGGCCGCGGCTCGACCTCGGCACGGACGAGATCGACGCCGCCAGCGTCACCCGCGTGCTCCTGGCCGCGGTGGCCCGGCTGGATCTGCAGCCGGCGGATCGCAGCGTGGCGCTGGCCATCGAATGGGAGGGCTCGGCCACGTTCAGCCGGCTGGATGCGCTGTCCCGAGGCATCGTGGACGCCCACAAGGCCCAGCTGGCGGCGGGCCATCCGCTGGTGCTGGTGTGCGACAGCGACGTGGGCGGGCTGCTGGGCCTGCACATTCGCGAGGAGCTGGGCCTGGACAGCGGCATCGTGTCCATTGACGGCATCGACGTGAAGGAGTTCGACTACATCGACGTCGGCAACCTGATCCCCGCCTCGGGCGCTGCGCCGGTCGTGATCAAGTCGCTGGTGTTCCCGGGCAGCCACTCGGGCTAAGCTCCGTCCAGGATGGGCGAGATCAGGGTCGGCATCTCGTCCTGGACCGAGAAGACGCTGGTCCGGGAAACGGACTTCTACCCGCGCGGCGCCAAGAACCCGGAAGGCATGCTGCGGCACTATGCTTCGCAGTTCTCGCTGGTAGAGGCGGACGCGGGCTTCTACCGCATGCCGTCAGAGGACACAGCCGTCAAATGGGCGGAGCGTACGCCGCGCGGTTTCACCTTCAACGTGAAGGTGTTCCGCGCCTTCACTCTGCACCCCTTCGAACCGACGGTCCTGCCGAAGGACCTGCAGGAGCAGGCGGCCTCAGATAAGAAGCGCCTGTACTGGAAGGACCTTCCCCCACCCGTCCAGGCGGAGCTGCTGGAGCGCTTCCGGCAGGCGCAGCGGCCGCTGCATTTCGGCCGGAAGCTCGGCGCCCTGCTGGTGCAGTTCCCCAAGTGGGTGTTCCCGTCGGAGGAGGCCCGCCAGCATCTCCTCACGCTCAAGAAAGCCTGGCCGGACTACCGCCTGGCAGTCGAGTTCCGCGACGCCTCGTGGGTCTCGGACAAGAACCTGGATCGGACGCTGGATTTCCTGCGGGACAATGACCTGGTCTTCGTCTGCGTGGACGAGCCTCAGCTTCCTCGCACTCTGCCCCCGCTCGCCGTCGCCACGTCACCGAAGCTGGCGATGGTCCGCTTCCACGGCAGGAACGCCGAGAGCTGGAACAAGCGCGTCGACACTGCCGCCGAGCGCTTCGACTACGACTACAGCCCCGCGGAGCTCAAGGAATGGGCGCCGCGCCTCCGGGCTCTGGCCGAGAAGTCCGAGGAAACCCACGCCGTCATGAACAACTGCCACCGCGACTTCGCCGTCCACAGCGCCCGCCAGCTCGCCGACCTCCTGAGCGACTGATCCCGCCCGGCTTCGCGGGCCTACTCTTTGGGCTTGACCTTGTCGGTGGCCTTCCCCGGCGGGGATGGTTTGGCAGCCGCCGGAGCCGGAGCTGCCGGCGCTGGAGCCGCGGCTACCGGGCTGGGAGGCGCCGGCTGAGGCGAAGGCGGCGCCGGAGCAGGGCTGGACGCCCCAGTTGGGCTGGGCGCTCCAGCAGAGCTGGACGCCGGGCTCGAACCGGCGGCTGGGCTCACAGCGGGCGAGCCGGCATCGGCAGGCGGAGCGCTGGCGTCGGCGCCCGGTTCCGCGGGTGAAGGCGAAGGCGAGGCCGAGGGGCTGGACGGCGGGAGCGGCCGCACATACGCGCTGTTGCCCACGGTGATGGACTGGTACATCGCGCTCCTCTCGGTGCCCTTCACGAACACGTCGTGCCAGCACCTCTGCGAGCCGGACGGCGGCATGCCGACGTTGCCGCCGCCCGGAATGCACTGGTCCACGATGTTCGACGGCGCCTCGAATGGCTCCGCCGGCGTGTCGCGCAGCGCGTACTCCATGAAATCGTGCCAGATGGGCCCCGCGCCGTCGATGCCGATCACGTTATTCATCGGCGTGTGGTTGCTGTTGCCGGCCCACACCGCCACTGAGAGCGAGGGCGTGTAGCCGATCGTCCAGTTCGCTCGAAACTGGTCGGTGGTGCCCGTCTTCACGGCTACCGGCCGGTCCGGCAGCCACAGCGCGGAGTGCGGCCCGAACTCCATCTCGCGGGCGTGGTCGTCGGAAAGGATGCTGGTGATCAGGTAGGCGTACTCCGGCTTCAACACGTGCTGCGGCGCTGGCCGCTTGTACTCCTCGACGACCTTGCCGTTGCCGTCGGTGATGCTCAGGATGGGGTTCAGCGGGTAGCGGTCGCCGCCCGTGGCGAACACGCCATAGGCGGAGGCCATGTCCACTGGCAGGACCTCGCCCGCCCCCAGCACCAGCGCCAGGCCCAGGCCATAGCTGGCGCGGTCGTTCAGGGTGGTGATGCCCATGTCGTGCGCGGTGTTCAGGGTGTTGTCCACGCCCGCGTCCGACAGCACCTTCACGGCAGGGATGTTGAGCGAGTTGGCCAGCGCGTAGCGCAGCGACAGCCAGCCGTGGAACTTGCCGTCGTAGTTCTTGGGGTCGAACCAGATGCCCGGGCCATCGGGGAAGGTGTGGCCCAGCGGCGTATCGGCGACCATCGTCACCGGCGTGCGGTTCTTGATCATGAAGTCCGTCACGTACGCGAACGGCTTGAAGGACGAGCCAGGCTGCAGCGGCGCCGTCGCCGCGTTGAAGCGGCCATCCATGGTGCCGTTGGGGAAGACCTGGTTGTAGTCACGCGAGCCGACCATGGCCAGGATCTGCCCGGTGGTGGGGTCCACGGCCACCAGCGCGGCGTCGTTCACGTTCTTGCCGGCCGGGATCTTGTCCAGGTCGTCCTGGATGATCTGCTGGGCCTTGTTGTTCAGGTCGAGGTCGAGCGTGGTCTTGATGTTCAGGCCTGTGCCGTAGACGAAGTTCGGCCCGTACTTCTGCTCGAGGTAGTCGCGCACGTAGAACACCCAGTGCGGCGCCTTGATGTCGATGCCGCGATCGACGAACTTGAGGGGCTCGTCGCGCGCGCCGGCGGCCTGGTTGGGCGTGATGTAGCCCTGGTCGACCATCAGGTTGAGGACGTCGAGCTGGCGCGCTTTGGCCGCTCTCAGGTTGGTTATGGGGTCGTACTGCGAGGGCGACTGCGGCAGGCCGGCCAGCATGGCCGACTCGGCCAGGTCGAGGTCCTGGACCTTCTTGCCGAAATAGGCTTCGGCCGCGGCTTCGATGCCGTAGGCCTGGTTGCCGTAATAGATCTGGTTGAGGTAGGCCTCCAGGATCTGGTCTTTCGTGAGTGTGCGGGTGAGGGTGAAGGCGAGGATGATCTCGCGAATCTTGCGGTCGAAGCTGACCTCGGGCGACAGGTACACCTGCTTGACCAGCTGCTGGGTGATGGAGCTGCCGCCCTCGACGATCTTCTTATTGGTCAGGTCGTCGTAGGCGGCGCGTACGAGTCCCTGCAGGTCGAAGCCGGGATTGGTGTAGAAGTTCTTGTCCTCGACGGCGATGGTGGCGTCGAGCACCGCCTCGGGCACCTCGTTGAGGTGAATGACCGTGCGGCGGCCGGCGCGCGGATCGACAAACTCATAGAGCAGCGTGCCGTTGCGGTCGTACATGCGCGTGGTCTGGAAGGTCGCAGCGTGCGGCTGGGCCTGAATGGAGTCCAGCGCCTGTGAGGCTTTGGCAGCCGCCATGATTCCGCCGGCGAAGGGCAGCGTGAACATGGCGATCAGCCCCATGAAGGCGAACACGCCGGCCGAGACGCTCAAGATGACCGGCGCCGCGAAGCTGGGCCGCAAGCCACGCTCCCGGAAGCGTCGTTCGATGAGGGCGTGCTTGGCGCTGGGCGACATGGTGGCGGTATCTGGAAGCAAGCATTATGCCAGTTGCGGCCCGGATGTGGCACGCTGCATGCTCTCTTTACATCAGAAGAGCCCTGAAACGATCACGTGATCACGATCCCTTGACATTACTTGGTACAATAGCCCCGACATGCAGCACGAACTGAAGCGTCATGCCTGAAAAGGAGGAGCCGGCCGTTCACAAGCAGAAGCGCGCTCTGGCCACTCGCAGCGTGCTGGAACAGAATCGGGACTTCTTCGACCAGTTCTTCACCCGCGTCGTGAAGACGCGCTTCAAGGTGGCGTCCGACGAATCAGCCGTGCGCCACATGAACATCATCGTGGGCTCCTGCACCACGGCGCGCTGCCAGCTCACGGCCAACAGCCACCTGCTGGTGCTGATGGCCTCGCAGATGTCGTCGACCGCGCCGGAGATTCAGGTGACCTACAGCGGGCCTGAAGGCTCGAGCCGGCCCGGCGTGCAGCGCACGCTGCGTTATCAGCCACCCAACGGCTGGGTCGACCCTGACAGCGCCGCGCCGGTAGGCGACCTCACCACCTGGCTGGACCTGACCATCGCCGCCTTCCTGGAATGGTCCGCCGACTTCGGGAAGCTAGAGGCTAGAAGCTAGAAGCGGGAAGCTGGAAGCGAGAACCCCGCCCCAGCCCTGGGATTAGCTCGCCAGCTCTTCGCGGTCTAGCGGGCAGTTGCGCAGGGCCTTGCACTGCGTGAACGGATCCAGCACCTTTACACGGTGTACCGTGCAGCGGTACCGGAACTCCTGCCGCACCTGGTCGAACTTCTGGCTGATGCCCGGACACATCTGGTACTTGGCCAGACGTGGAACCACGCAGGCCTCACATTCCGGGTTGTCGCGCTTGTACCGAGGATGCGTGCAGACGCCGATCACGGCGATGCTGTCGTCCTCTACGACACTGTCGGTGAAGCCGCGCTGGAAATAGCGGCAGCTGACCTCGACCATCGATGTGACCCTCCCCGTCACGCTGATTGGAAGCGGTGATCTCGTCTGTGTTCCGGAGCCCGGGACACCTGATAGGCATCACTTTAGCCGCGGGCAACCGGGCCGAGAATAGGCCGCGACGGACGCAAAATCCCGTCAAATTTGGCCGCTCTGGGGCATCGCTGCGGGGCCTGGAGGCGGTGATATAGTGGGGATCAAGAGCCCTTTGGCAATGGAGCGTGGATGGTAGATCTCGACGATCCGGCTCTACTGCGCCGCCAGGATCCTGGCGGCATGGGCCGCCTGATTGCCGAGCTCCCTGAAGCTGTCGCCGCTGCCTGGCAAGCCGCTTCCGCCTTCCAGCTCCCGTCCGAGTTCCGTTCCGCCACGTCGGTGGTCATCGGCGGCATGGGCGGCTCCTCCATCGGCGGCGACCTCGTCCGCAGCCTGGCCGAAGGCGAATCGCCCGTGCCGATCGTGGTCCAGCGCGGCTACGATCTGCCGGCGTTTGCCGGCAAGGACACGCTGCTGATCGCCGTGAGCCATTCCGGCGGCACCGAGGAGACGCTGAGCCAGGTGGACGAGGCGGCGCAGCGCGGCTGCAAGCTGCTGGCCATCACCGGCGGGGGTACGCTGGCCCCCAAGGTCCGCGAGGCCGGGGGCACGGTCTTCGAATTCAACTACCCCGCCCAGCCGAGGGCAGCCTTGGGCTACCTGTTCGTCCCGCTGGTGGCCTTCTTCGGCCAGCTCGGGCTGCTGCGGGACCGCTCAGCGCAAGTCGAGGAAGCGGTGCAGGTGCTGCGGCAGCTGCAACCGGAGCTGGCGCCCGAAACGCCGGCAAGCCGCAACCAGGCCAAGCAGATCGCGCAGGCGGTTGAGGGCAGAGCGGTAGTGATCTACGGCGGCGGTATCATGGCCGAAGTAGCGCACCGTTGGAAGACGCAGTTCAACGAGAACAGCAAAGCCTGGGCGGCCTACGAGCAATTTCCGGAGCTCAACCATAACGCCGTCGTCGGCTACGAGCGCCCGACGAGCTTCCTGGACCACGTCGTGGTCCTTCTCCTGGAAACCACTTACGAGCACCCCCGTGTCGCGCTCCGCGAGCGCGTCACCGAGGGCCTGCTGGACCTGCGCGGCGTGAAGCACCTGCGGGTCCCGACGCGCGGCAGCGGCGCCATCGCTCAGATGCTGTCCACCATCCTGCTGGGCGACTACGTCAGCTGGTACGTCGCCCAGCTCTACCAAGTCGATCCGACTCCTATAGCCGCCATCGACCATCTCAAAGCGGAGCTAGCCAAAGCGGCCGCGTAGGCCGCGACACTCACATTTCGAGGAGAGGGCCTTTGAATTCGAGCATGGTCAACAAGATCGCCAAGGCGAAGCAGTACGCGGAGCGTCCCGAGCGCGCCACCTTCCACGAGCTCAGGGTGAGCTTCGAGGGTGACAACGACACGCACGAGGTCACCTTCCGGGACGGCGCCTGGCACTGCGGCTGCGACTTCTTCGCCAGCTGGCAGATCTGCTGCCACACCATGGCCATGGAGCGCATCCTGGACCCCATGCTCAAGGTCAAGCAAAGCATCCCCGAGCCCGCCGCCGTCTAACCCCCTACTTCCGGACGGCGATGTAGACCGTCGTCCCCTTCTGGACCAGCGTCCCGGCGGGCGGCTGCTGGCTCAGCACGCGGCCGACCGGCTGTGACGTGAAGGCCTGGTAGTTGACGTAAGTCGTGGCCAGGCCCGCGGCTTTGATGGCGTTCTGCGCCTCTTCCTCGGTCAGGCCTACTAGTGACGGCACGTAGGCCTCGTTCGGTGGCGGCGTGGGGCTCACTCGCGGAGTGGGCGTACTGGTGGGGACGCGCGGCGTGGGCGTCCACGTCGGCGCGGCCGTAGGCGTATCCACTGGCGTCTCGGTAACCGTGGGCGTCACCGTCTCGGTCTCGGTGACGGTTGGCGTCACGCTGGGCGTGCCCTCCCCGGGCGTGGGCGTTACGGTCCCCACCACGGCGAAGCCGCTGGCGGTGGGGCCGCCGGGATTCAGGCCAGGAAGGCCGCGGTTCGGCGACGGGGGCGCGATGGAAGGCAATGCCGGCAAGCTGTGGAACGCCTGCGCGCCGGCCATGAAGGCCAGCAGCACGAACACCAGGCCCAGCATGCCGATGATGAGCCCAGTCCAGCCGCTCGATCCTCGTCGCGCCGCGCTCGACCGCAGCACGGCCGGCGCCGGGCTCATCGCCATCGCCATGGCGCCGGAAGCTGGCACCGCCGGCATGGCCATGGTTGCGGCGAGGGGGTCGGCCAGTGGTCGCGTCGCGGCCACGGGTTGGGCCGCCGGCTGCGCCGTCCCAGCGATGGCATCGGCCAGGGCCATGGCGGTCGGGTAGCGCTGGTAGGGGAACTTGGCCAGCGCCCGCAGGATTGCGGCGTCCATGCTGGCGGGTAGGCGAGGGTTCAAGCGGCTGGGCGGCGGCGGGTCGGCCTCCACGTGCTGCATGGCCACCGCCAGGGCGGTGTCGCCGGTGAACGGCCGCAAGCCCACCAGCATCTCGTAGGCGATCACGCCGGCGGCGTAGATGTCGCTGCGCGCTGTGGCCTGGTCGCCTCGGGCCTGCTCCGGCGAGATGTAGTAGGCCGAGCCCAGCACCTCTCCGGCGCTCGTCAGGGTCGACGTGTTGATGGCTCGGGCGATGCCGAAGTCGCCGATCTTCACGCGTCCCTCGTCGGTGACCAGCACGTTCTCCGGCTTCAGGTCGCGGTGGATCACGCCCTGCCTGTGCGCCGCATCGAGCGCATCACACAGCTGGTCCATCACGATCACCACGTCCGTCAGCTCGAACGGCGCATCCGTGTCGATGTACTCGCGCAGCGGGTGGCCGTTCACCAGCTCCATCACAATGAACGGCAGGTCGCGCGTCTGGCCGACGTCGAACACGCTGATGATGTTGGGGTGGGACAGCGACGCGGCGGTGCGGGCTTCGCGCTCGAAATGCGCGGCGAATGCGGGATCGGCGGCGAACTGCTCTCGAAGCACCTTGATGGCCACCGGTCGCTGGAGGCGCAGGTCGGTCGCTTCGTAGACGTGCGACATGCCGCCCTCGCCGATGAGCCGCTCAATGCGATAGCGTCCGGCGACGACGCCGTTGATCACGTGAGAACCATAGCTAAGGGCTTGCGCCGAGTGCGCAAGCCCTTAGCCGTGCCGTGCTATTTCAGACCGAGCTGGGCCGTGAAGCCGCTGGAGCGCAGGTTGTCGATGAACGTGTTGTCGTACGCGTTCTTGAGGTTCACGTCCTTGACCTTGGGGTTGGGCGCGTACGTCTGCACCGTCTTGAGGCCGTCCTCCTGGACTACGCCGACCTGCTCGAGCGCGGGCTTCATGGCGTCGTAGGCTGCCTTGGCGGTAGCCTCGTCGGAATCCGTGTGCTTGGCGATGACCTTGACGGTCGCGTCAGGCTGGTCCAGGTAGAACTTGTTGGCCTCGAGGATGGCCTTCAGGTAGGCGTACACCACTTCGGGGTGCTGGTCGGCGTACGACTTCATGGTGACCACCAGGTTGTTCTGGAGCGGCACGTGCTCGTCGACCGCGCTGGCGATCTTGGGGAAGCCGGCGGCCGTCGCCTTGACGGTGGTTGGCGGCGAAACGGTGCCGGCCTGGGCGTTCTTGCTGCTCAGGGCGGCCACGATGCCCGGCATGTTCGAGGCGTTCAGCAGCTTGACGTCCGTGTCCGGGTTCAGCCCGGCGTTCTTGACCATCACTCGGGTAGCCATGTCGGTGCTGCTGCCGTTCTGGGTGATGGCGATGACCTTGCCCTTGAGGTCCTCCACCTTGGTGATGGACGGATCGGCGTGGATCTCGAACAGTGGCGAAGCGGTGGTCTCTTCGATAGCGACCATGTTGGCGTTGTTGGCCTGCGAGTTGAGGACCTCGGCGCCGCCCACGTTGCCGATCTGCACGTCGCCGGCAATGATCGCGGTGGCCTGTTTCACGCCCTCGATGTTGTCCAGCTGCACATCCAGGCCGTACTTGGCGAACAAGCCTTCGTCGGCCGCCAGCCACATGGGCGTGAACACGACGCTGGGCACGCCCGTAGCGGTGGTGATTTTCACCTTCTGCCCGGCGGGGATGCTGGGGATGGCGCCGCCGGACGCTGCCGGCTTGGCGCTTGCCGCGCCGGAAGCCGCTGGCTTCGCGCTTGCGGCCGTGGAGCCCGCCGGCTTGGCGCTTGCGCTGGCCGCCGCCGAAGCCGGCGCCGCCGGTTTGGATGCGGCTGGACTGGCTGGCGCGCTGGACGCTGGGGCTGCCGCCCCGCCACCGCATGCTGCCAGGATGAGGACGAAAGCGAGTGAGGGAATGAACCTGTACATGAGATCGATCCTACGGCAGGTCCGGCGGTGCCCTCAGGAGCCGAGTGGGCGCAGCTCGGCGGCGGTGGTGTAGTACTCCCAGGCGCGGGCCAGCGGATTGCCGGCCAGCTGGTCGCTGACCAGGGCGGCTTCCTCGGCGGTGTACTCCCGGATCTTGCTGGCGTCGCCGCCCGCGGCAGCCAGCATGCGCAGCTGGATTTCGGCGCTTTCCTCCAGGAAGCACGCGCCCACCGTCGCCCCCTGGATGGTCGGCTGCGCGACCGAGAAGCCGTGGCCCCGCATCATCACCGCCGGGCTGCTGCCGAGCGCCTTGGCCAGGTTGTCGCCCAGCTCGCGGCTGCGGATGAGGCCGATGGTGGAGTACTCCGGCACGCCCACGCCGAACACGCCGGCGCTGTTGTGGACCACCCGATGCGGCTGGCCGATCTGCGTCAGCGCGATGGTCGCCAATGGATGGGCGTGGACGACGCTGCCGACGTCCGGCCGCGCGGCGTAGATGCGGGCGTGGATCCACAGCTCGCTGTTGGGCGAACCGGACCCTTCCAGCACGTTGCCGTCGGTATCGATCACCAGCAGGTTGTTCTCGTCGGCAAGCCCGGGGCTGCGCCGCGTTGGAAAGAAGAAGCGGTCGGTCCCGGGGATGCGTGCGCTCACGTGCCCGAAGGCGTTCGACAGATGGAAGCGCTCGATGATGCGGTTGGCAATGGCGACGTCGTGCCGCAGCTGGCTGTGTTCAGGTGTCATGCGCAGTCCATAGTACTCGGCTGCTTCGAGAGGTTCGCCGGCTAGCCCCGCTTGGCGGTCCTCCAGGTCTCGCGGATCGGATCGAGGAAGTACCAGCGCCGGCCGTCCTCGTCGAACCTCGTCCGGCCGAAGTGGATCTGGCCGGCGCGGCGCTCGACGCTGGCGCTGAAGGTGCGGTGCCGCCCGTCGGCGGCTTCGGCAGCCAGGACCAGCCGCTGGCCCTCGCCGGGGCGGCGGCTGGCGGTCTCGAAGAAGATGGTGAGCACAGCCTCGGCGCCGGTGCGCTCCACCTCCCGGGCGACGCGGGCCCACAGCTGGTAGCGGTCCTGCTTGTCGGCCGCGCTGAGAACCATGGAAGTCCATTCCTGTGCGGTGGTGTACAGGCTGACGCGCTGCTCGTACGCGCCTTCCGCCTCGAGCTGGCGCCGGGCGTCCTCGAAAAACCAGGCCATGCGGCGCAGCGGGTCGCGCTGCTTGGGCTGGTCCAGCTCCTCGATCTCGCTGTTGCCGGCCTGATCGGCTGAGAGCTGCGGGATGCCCTCCTCGCCGTCCAGCGAGGTCTGCTCCTGGCCCATGAACCGGCCCTCCTCCAGCTTGAAGAAGGAGACCTTGTTCCGGGCCGAGACGGTCATGCACTCGGGCTGGCCGGGAAGGCGGCTCGGTATGCCGGTGAGCGGGTCGGGCTCCGGCTCCGGCGGCCGCTCCAGCTCACAGCCGTGCTGGGCGTGGACATCCTGCAGCGGATCGGCCAGGATGCCCCAGCAGTGGGCCAGCGCCTCCAGCAGCTCCCACTGCCCGAGGTCCAGCGCTCGCCACTGCCGCTCCACCACCATCACCGTGGCCATCTTCACGATCGGGCCCATGCGGGTGGCGCTGAGCTGACGTGGGATGTGCTCCGGCGCGACCATCGGCGGCACGGTGAAGGCGGCCAGCTCCTGCTCGGCGCCATCCTGCTGGACGATGAGCTTGACGTTGGCCGTGCTGGCCGGCTCCAGGTCCTGCTCGGTCACGCTGTGGCGGTGCGTCTGCACCAGCCAGTGCAGCACCTCGTCGCCGCGAATGCGCCTGTGCCACAGGTCGTGCCAGGCCTGGAACTCCAGGCCGGAGCGCGTCTCCTGCTGCAGCGCCCACGTTCCGCCGCGCAGCGCCTGGAGCGCGTCGTTCAGGCCGTCCCGGAAGGCCGCCGGATCGGCGTAGCAGGCCACCGCCTGGTGCCACAGCCGGTGGGCATCCTCGAGCCGCTGGTGGGCCCTGGGCACGGGACAGCCAGGCTCCAGCAGCGATGCGCACCCCCGGCTCATGCTGGCCGGATGATAGACGCTAGCCGAGCATCATCTGATCAACGTAGCACCAGCGCCAGTCCTCTCCCGGCTCGAAAGACTGGATGATGGGATGCCCCGTGGCCTGGTGGTGCTTCGTGGCGTGGGTGTTCTTCGACGAATCGCAGCAGCCGATGTGTCCGCAGGTGAGGCACTCCCGCAAATGGACCCAGCTGTCGCCCGCCTCCAGACACTCCTTGCAGCCTTGCCCGCTCGGCGTGACCGAAGCGGGCAGATCGGCGGTGTGCCGGCAGGTCGTTGGTGTTGCCATGCGGAGAGCTTGCCACGCCCGACTACCATGAGCTCATGGCAGATTTGGACTTGGTGCGCTCGGTCGCGGGCGCGGACCACTACGCGGTCATCGTGACGCCGCGAGCCGATGGCGGCATGCAGGCCTCGGTTGTGTCCGGCGGCGTCATGAACCATCCGGTGAGCGGCGAGACGGTCGTGGCGCTGGTGGCGCGCGGGCGCACTGTGAAGCTGGCGAATCTCCGCCGCAACCGGCGGGCGACTGTCGTGTTCCGAAATGGCCACTCGTGGGCGACGGTCGAGGGCCAGGCCGACCTGATCGGGCCGGACGACGACTTCCCTGGCTTCGATCGCGAGCGGGTGCCGCAGCTGCTGCGGGATGTGTTCACGGCCGCCGGCGGCACCCACGACAACTGGCCCGAGTACGACCGCGTGATGGCCGAAGACCGCCGCTGCGCCGTGTTCATTCATCCGGAGCGCATCTACGGGAGGGTCTGAGTCCTGCGCGGACGGCGAGCCGCGCCTGGCGCCAGCGCACGTGAGCTTGATCCCCGCGGAGCTGGCCTGGTGAGCTCGGCGGCCGAACTGAAGGCCGCCGCTCGGCAACGAGTGTGGCAACTCCTCGAGGAGCAGAAGCTGGCGCGCTTTCCGCGGCCGGTGCGGGGGCGCATCCCGAACTTCGCCGGCTCGGAAGTGGCGGAGCGCCGGCTGGCGGCGCTGCCTGAATTCGAGGCTGCCGGGGTGGTCAAGGTCAACCCGGACGCCCCGCAGCGGATGGTCCGCTACGCTGCCCTCAAGGCCGGCAAGACCCTCCTCACGCCCACGCCGCGGCTGCGGGAAGGCTTCCTGTGCCTGGAGCCGGCGGCCATCCCCGCCGGCAATCTGCTCGAGGCGGCAAGCATCGCCGGCGCGGCCAAGTACGGCCGGGCCATCGCCCTGCCGGATATCCCCGCGATCGACCTGCTGGTCGTGGGCTCAGTTGCGGTAACCGAGGCTGGCGCCCGCGCGGGCAAGGGCGAAGGCTACGGCGAGCTGGAGTACGCCATGCTGCGCATGTTCGGCAAGGTCAGGCCCGATACGCCAGTCGTGACCTCCATCCACGAAGCCCAGCTCGTGGCGGAGCTGCCCTTCGAGCCCTTTGACGTGCCGGTGGAACTGATCGTCACGCCCGAACGCGTCATCCGCACGCAATCCCGCCAGCCGAAGCCGGATCGCATCTACTGGGAACTGCTGCCGGAGGAGAAGCTCGCGGCCATCCCGCTGCTGCAGGAGCTGGCTAGAACCCGAGAAAGTCCTCGATGAGGATCAGGCTGGTCCGGTCCGGCTGATCGAACTCGACGATCAGCATCTTGCCGCACTCCCGATGCGGCGGATGACATTCGTGATTGCGGCAGATGCCGTCCAGCAGGCAGGGCGGGTGTTTGTCGAGCCGGTAGGCCTCCTGGGTCGCGGCGCGCCGGACGCGGGCGATGCCCTCCTCGAGCGTGTTCACGAGCTTGTTCACGCCCGAAACGAGCACGACCCTCTTGCCGCCAAAGGCGTAGCCCGCCACGCGGTTGCCGCTGGCGTCGGACAGCACCAGCTCGCCCGTGAGGCAGATGGCCTGGACGCTGCCGAGGTACACGTCCGCCACGGTCGAATGCCGCCGCGCTTCGTTGCGCAGCCGTGCGTCGGGATGGGCGCGCACCCGCGTGCGCATGTAGTCGAAGCGCGTCGCGGCCTTCAGCGCCGCCTCCAGCCCTATCTCGTCCATCGTGGTCGAGCTGCCGGCCATCACCTGCGCGTCGTCGGGAATCATGCTGAGCGCAAGCTCGCGCGCCTCCTCGCCGGTCCGGACATAGTGGCAGTCGATGTTGCGCTTAGCCAGCACCTCCATGGCCTTGTGTGCCATGGCTCGGTGGAACGCGGCGACACTCGGGTCCAGGCTCATCCGTTGCCCTCGACCGTCAGGTAAATCTCGAATGTCGCCGTCCCCTGCTGGTCGAAGGCCGCGACCCGGCAGTCGCTCACGGTGGCCGTCCCGCTGTCCAGCCCCGAGCTCCAGCTCACCTTCGAGCCAATGAGCTGACCCAGGAACGGCTGAAACCGCCCATCCGCCTCCCACTGCACCGTCACCAGCTTGTCCACTCAGGGACAAAGCATAAGGGGCAGGCCTATACCGGCCCGCCCCTTACGCATAGGATCGCCTACTGCGAGGCGCCCGACATGGCCGGCGCGGCAGTTGGGATGGAGACGGCCTGCTGCTGTTCCAGCATGCGGCGGCTGTAGGCTTTGGTCCTCGCGGCCAGCGGCTTCAGGGCTACCAGCGCCAGGATGGCGGTGATCGCGGCGCAGGCGGTCATGGCCCAGAACACCACGGACCAGGCGCCGGTCGCGGCCGCGGCCAGCGCCGCCACCGGGCCGGAGAAGATCGAGGCCGTGCCCTTGGCCGTGTACATGATGCCGTAGTTGGTCGTGGCGTACTTGCGGCCGAACAGGTCGCCAGTGAGCGCCGGGAACAGTGAGTAGATCTCGCCCCAGCTGAAGAACGCCAGGCCAGACAGCACCACGAACATCACCGGATGGATGATGAACTGCAGCAGCGCCACTATTGTCAGCGCCTGCAGGCCGAAGGCGATGAACATGGTGTTCTCGCGGCCGATGTGGTCCGACACCCAGCCCCAGAACGGCCGCGTCACGCCGTTGAGGATGCGATCGATCTGGATGGCCAGCACGATAGCCGTGAGGCCAAACGCGACGACCTCCTTATCGACCTTGTAGAAGGTGGCGATGGGGTTGATCTGGGCCGTGATGACCAGGCCGGTGAAGGCCATGAGGGTCATCATGAAGTACATCATCCAGAAGGACGGCTGCCTCAGCATCTGTCCGGCGTGCATGTCGATGCCGGTCTGCGGCACGCGGGCCTGCTTCGCCTCCCAGCCGGCCGGCTGCCAGCCCAGCGGCGGCGAGACGATCAGCAGCCCGCAAACGAGCACGACGACGCCCTGGATGATGCCCCAGGTGATGAACGTCTGCGCGTAGCCCGAGCTCTTGATCATGTTGTCGATGGGGATGACCGTGAGCGCGGTGCCGATGCCGTAGGCGCCGGCCGTAATGCCGGCGCACAGGCCGCGATGATCCGGGAACCATTTGATGGCGTGCCCGACGCAGGCGCCGTAGACGCAGCCGCCGCCGATGCCGCCGATGGTGTAGGACACGTACAGCATGGTCAGGTCGGTGGCCATGCCCGAGCCGATCCAGCCCAGGCCGACAAGCAGGCCGCCCACCATGATGATGGCCCGCTGCCCGAACTTATCGACGAGGGCGCCCTCGAAGGGCACGAGCCAGGTTTCCGCCAGCACGAAAGCGGCGAAAGCCACCTGAACGGCGGCCAGTGGGGCGTTGAGGCTCTTGGTCAACGGACCTGTGAAGAGCGTCCACGCGTACTGAAGATTGGCGATGGCCATCATGGCCACCACGGCAGCTACCAGCTGC
>Ga0070738_10004852_pt1 | contig 15590 bp, 13 predicted proteins | sample Coa_R2_2_FD_66446 | JGI IMG/M metagenome (GOLD analysis project Ga0070738, IMG submission 66446) | Surface soil microbial communities from Centralia Pennsylvania, which are recovering from an underground coalmine fire - Coalmine... | ecosystem: Environmental > Terrestrial > Soil > Unclassified ...
CATAATCCCGGTCCGGATAAAGCGGAATACTTCGTGATCGCGCTTGGTCCGGAGGCTTGAGGGGACGCTGCTTAATCGATCACGAAGGCGCGAAACGCTTCGATCATCTGGTAAAACGTAGCGTCGATCGGCTGCGCCCAGATCTTCTCGTTCATGATCTCGACCTCGATGGGACCGGTGTAGCCGGTTTCGTCAACCGCGCGCCGGATCCGCCGGATCTCGATCACGCCCTCGCCCATCATGCTCCGTCCGGTGACGATACCGGGGAGCGGCACGGCCCAATCGGAGACGTGCAAACCGAAGATTCGTCCGGAAGTGCGGCGCAGTTCCGTGTAAAGCCGCGGATCCCACCAGAGGTGAAAAACATCGAGGATCACGCCGGCGACCGCGGGATCGAACTGCGCGGCAAGATCGAGCGCCTGACTCAGCGTCACAATCACGCTTCGATCCGCGGCGAACATTGGATGCAGCGGCTCAATGCCCAAGCGTACCCGCTGCTGGCGCGCCCGATCCGCGATTTGTTCAATGCCGCGAGCCACCATCGCTCGCGCCGCGTCGAGATCGCGATCGGGAGCCGGTCCGCAGACCAGCACGAGCGTCGGCGCTCCCAATTCGGCGGCTTCGTCGATCGCGCGGAGATTATCGTCGATTCGCGCGCGGCGCTCCGATTCACTGGGGGCAGGGAAGAACCCGCCGCGGCACAGGCTTGAGATTCGCAGCCCGCAATCGCGAATCAGCCGGGCGCTTTCCTTGAGCCCGAGCTCGGCCGCGGGCTCGCGCCACGGCGCAATCCAGCCTACGCCATGCCGCGCGCACGCCTCGACACTTTCGCGCAAGCTGGCGCGCTTGGATGTGATCTGATTGAAGCTCAGCCGCTCGATCATTTCGCGAGCAGTCCTTGCATGCGCGCGCAGGCCAGCTCCGGATCGCGCAGGACTCCGGCGTGTTCGGCCAGAATAAGCAGTTTCGAAAGATGCTCGATGCTTCGCGCGGATTCCAGCCCGCCGAGCAGGCGAAATTCATCCTGATGGCCGTTCAACCAGGCGAGGAAAACGATTCCGGTCTTATAGAAATAGGTCGGCGCTTCGAAGATCAGGCGCGAAAGAGGCATCGCCGGCGCGAGAATGCGCTGGTATTCGTCCAGGCGTCCGTTGTCCAGCGCCTGGATAGCGGCGGAAGCAACGGGCGCGATCGCGTCGAAAATGCCCAGCAGGGCATCGCTGTGCCGCGCGCCGTCGCCGCGGATCAGCTCGTCGAAGTGAAAATCATCGCCGGTATACATGCGAACTCCGGCGGGCAGGCGGCCGCGCATCTCGATCTCGCGCCGCGCTTGGAGCAGCGAAATTTTGATGCCGTCGATCTTGTCGGCGTGCTGCCGTATCAGGCCGAGGCAGGTTTCCGTAGCCTCGTCCAAATCGCTGGAGCCCCAATATCCCGCCAGATGCGGATCGAAGGCATCCCCCAGCCAATGGAGAATCGCTGGACGCTGGAGTTGCGAAAAAATCTTCGAATAAACCCGGAGATAATCGTCCGCCGATCGGGCCGTTCGGGCCAGCGCGCGGCTGGCCATCAGTATCACGCGCCCGTTGCGCGATTCGATCCATTCGCATTGTTCCTCGAAGGCGGCGATGATCTCCGCGATGGCGGCGGATTCGCCCAGTTGATCGGTTCCCGCTCCGCAGACCATCGGGCCTTGCGCTTCGGCGAGCGATCGCGCGATGAATTCGCGGGCCATCTTCCAGGTCAAACCCATCCCGCGCTGCGCGGTGTCCATCGCTTCGGCGACGCCCAATCCATATGACCAGAGGTGCCGCCGATAGGCGAGCGTCTGCTCCCAATCGATTCCATCTCCCTTCGCAACGATGTGCGCCGCGGCATAAGCGACTCGCGATTGGAGCGGTTTGGGAGGCGGATGATACGGGCAGGCCCGCTCAATCCGAACCGTCCGCTTTTCGCCGTCGAGTGTAAGGACAATTTCCGGCATTTACGTTTGCGCGGGATTGGTTTCAACTGGAGGAACGTCCATCCAACGGCCTTCGCGCCAGGATTGCAAAGCGAGCTCGCCGAGCTGCACGCCTTTCGCTCCTTCGAACAGATCGTGTTTAAACGGCTCGCCGATGGCAGCGTGACGCAGAAACATCTCCCATTGCGCTTTGAAGGCGTTATCGAAGCTTTGATTTTCCGGAACCGGCTGCCATCCGCCAAAAAAGTCGATGGGATTCGGAATATCGGGATTCCACACCGCTTTGGGAGTGTTGGCGCGATGCTGCGTGCGGCATTCGCGCAGCCCGGCGATGGCGCTTGCGTGGGTGCCGTCGACTTGAAGCTGCAACAGCTCATCGCGATACACTCGCACGCACCATGAGGAATTGAGATGCGCGAGGATGCCATTCTCCAACTCGAAGGTCGCGTAGGCCGTGTCCTCCGCCGTGCAGTCATATGGTTTGCCGTCCTCATCCCAGCGGCGCGGGATGTGCGTCGCGCAATGGCAACTGACCCTCCGCACCGGGCCGAAGGTGTGATCGAGCAGATAACGCCAATGCGACAGCATATCCATAACGATGCCGCCGCCGTCTTCCTTGCGGTAATTCCAGGAGGGCCGCTGCGCCGGCTGCAAATCGCCTTCGAAAACGTAATAGCCAAACTCGCCGCGCACGGAAAAGATCCGGCCGAAATATCCCGAGTCGATCAGGTTCTTCAGCTTACGGATTCCCGGCAGAAACAATTTGTCCTGCACGACGCCGTGCCGTACGCCGCGATCGCGCGCGAGTTTCGCCAGCGCCAGCGCCTCCGCAAATGACTCAGCGACGGGCTTTTCGCAATAGACGTGTTTGCCCGCCTCGATGGCGCGGCGCAGCGAGAATGCGCGCCGCGACGTGGTTTGAGCATCGAAGTAGATTGCATTGGCGGGATCGGCCAGGCAACGATCGAGATCCGTGCTGTATCGTTCAACGCCGTGCGCTTCGGCTAATTCGCGAAGCTTGGCTTCATTTCGTCCCACCAGGATCGGGTCCGGCAGCAAGCGTCCGCCGCCGGGCAGCGCAACGCCGCCCTGTTCGCGAATGGCGAGAATCGATCGCACCAGATGCTGGTTCGTGCCCATGCGTCCGGTGACGCCGTTCATGATAATTCCAATCTTTTTTGGCGCCATCGCGAGTTATCGCCCCAGCACGGGCGACGGCCGCGCAAACAGCGCCGAACCCTCGTTGGAAAGCAATACCCAAAGCCCGTATACTCCAAGCGCGGTGTGCAGCGGAAACGCCGGAAGCTCCAGCGCCGAAATGATGATGGTCAGGATTCGCGCCCAGGGTTGATAGGTGAGAAGACCAATTCCCGCGACCAGGCCCGGAACGGAAAGGCAGAGAATTACCCCAAATGCGATCACGCCGATGAAGCCGAGAACGCCGCCGGCGATGAAGCCATCGTGGCTTTCATCGGCCATATTGGCGAAGGCCGCCAGACCGCCGAGCACCGTCAGCGCGATCAAACCGGCTAAGACTCCCAATGCGCCCAACACAATGTGCAGCACCGCCAGAATTTTCACATGCTGTTGCATGGTTTCCCCTCGAAGATAGTATACGCAGCCAGTCCGGGCGAAGTTCTGCGCTATGCTAAGCCTGATGCGATTCAGACTGTTTCTGCTCGGCGCGGCCGCGGCCGGCATTCTTCCGGCGGCCGATGACGTGCTGGCGCGCGTTGATGCGCACGCCGCCCAGTTCGGCGAAGTCTCGCGCCAGATTTGGGAGTACGCGGAGCTTGGTTTTCACGAAACGAAAAGCTCGGCGCTGCTTCAGCAGCAACTGCGCGCGAACGGCTTCGCAGTGAACGCGGGATTGGCGGGCATGCCGACGGCGTTCACCGCGACGTTTGGCAGCGGCAAGCCGGTGATCGGGATCATGGGCGAGTTCGACGCGCTGCCCGGTTTGTCGCAGAAGGTGGAACCAGTGCCCGATCCAGTGCAGGCGGGCGCGCCGGGACATGGATGCGGGCACAACCTGCTCGGCTCGGCGTCGGCGCTGGCCGCGGTCGCGATCAAGGAAGAGATGCAGGCCCGCGGATTGAAAGGCACGCTTCGCTATTACGGCACGCCCGCGGAAGAAGGCGGCGGCGGGAAGATTTATATGCTGCACGCGGGATTGTTCCGTGACGTGGACGCGGTGCTGGCGTGGCATCCGGGCGATTCGAACCGCGTGAATCTGGGATCTTCGCTTGCAAACAACGGCGGGCGATTCCGTTTTTACGGCGTCGCCTCGCACGCCGCGGCGGGGCCGGAGAAAGGCCGCTCGGCGCTGGATGGCGCGATGATCTTCCTGATGTCGGTGGAGTTCATGCGCGAGCACGTGCCGCAGGAGACGCGCATTCACTACATCATCAAGAATGGCGGGCAGGCGGTGAATATCGTTCCGGCGTTCGCCGAGGTGGAGTTGGTGGCCCGGAATCCGGACGCGCAGGTGCTGAGCGGCATCTGGGACCGTATTATGGAATGCGCTCGCGCCGGCGCGATGGCTTCCGGAACGCGAATGGAGTTCGAGCAGGGCACCAACTACGCCAATATGCTCCCTAACGATACGCTGGCTGAGGTTTTATCGCGCGCGATGCACAAGGCGGGCGGCTACACCTACACTCCGCAAGAACAGAAGCTCGCCGAGGAAATTCAGAAGACGCTTCCCGGTCCGGTGCGCTCGTCGGGGCCGGATCAAGTCATCACGGACACTTCAGAGCCGGCCGGCGTGGCATCAAGCGACGCCGGCGACGTGAGCTGGGTGGTGCCGACCGGACATTTTTCGGCGGCGACGTTCGTGCCGGGCGTCGGCGCGCACACCTGGCAAGGCGCCGCCTGCGCCGGCTCGAGCATCGGCCGAAAAGGGATGCTGGTGGCGGCGCGCACACTTGCCCTCGGCGCCGTCGAATTGTTCGAGAATCCGGCGGAAGTCGCCGCCGCGCGCGAATCGTTTGAGAAGCGGAAGGCCGGCAGACAATGGACAACTCGCATTACTCCCGATTCCAAACCGCGCCTCGATTACGCGATAAAGTAGGGGCATGCCGCTTTGCCAGCACGTAAATCAGATTCGCGACGTCACGCCGAATTCACAAGGATGCGAAGATTGCCTGCGCATGGGCGACACCTGGGTGCATCTGCGGCTATGTCTTACGTGCGGGCACGTCGGCTGTTGCGACTCGTCAAAGAATAAGCACGCCACAAAGCATTTTCATGCGAGCCATCATCCGATCGTCCGCTCGTTCGAGCCGGGCGAGACCTGGTGCTGGTGCTATATCGATCAAGTCATGCTGGAGCTCGCCTGAACTAAAGCCTCCAGGCGGCGCAAAATCGCCGATTTTGGCTGCGCTCCAACGATCCGATCCACCTCACGCCCGTTTTTGAAAATCAACAGCGCGGGAATGCCGCGAATATCGAATCTGGAAGCGGTCGCGGGATTCTCATCCACGTTCAATTTCAGCACGCGAACCCGTCCCGCCATTTCATGAGCGATCTGATCCACGATCGGGGCTAGATACCGGCAGGGCCCGCACCATTCGGCCCACATATCGACAAGCACCGGAATTTCCGACCGCTCCACTTCATCCGCAAAGCTTGCGTCGGTAACGGCCGCGGGCTCGCAAACCGCGAGCTTAACTTTGCAACGTCCACAGGCAGGATCTTCCCCGCGCTCGATTCGCGCAACGGGTACGCGATTCAGAGCGCCACAGGCGGTGCAGCGGACCAGCAAGTTTTCCGGCATCTCTATCTCTAAAATATGAAAAAAAAGCCCCGCTCGCCAGCTTTGAGGCCGGCGGCGGGGCGCGATGCGCAGGGAAAATCCTTTACTGCGGCGTGACCGTGAAGGTCCCCTTGGCTTGATATCCGCTCGACATCCCTGATTTATCGCTAGTGTACAGCCAGACGGTTCTCTCTCCCACAAAGCTGCTATTGAAGCCGATAGTTACCGTTACGGAAAGCGTATTTCCCGCGCCCGATGCCCACGCGCTCCAAATCGTACACTGGCTGTTGGAAAGCTGCTGAGATGAAATGACTCCCGAGGGACTCACCGGCATCGCCGACCAGTTTGAAGTGCTGTCGTTGGCCAGCATGATCTGATTCGTAGCCTGATTGTAGTAAAACCAGCAGGAATTCACTCCATTGAAGCTAGAATTAATGAGCGCGCTTGCTCCGGCAAGGTTCCCATACCCGGTCGAGTCAGAGTAGGTAAACGTGAAGTTATGACCCCAGCCCGTCCAGGGCGAAGGACTCACGGTCCCGGTAGTGACTTTCGGCATAGTCGCCGGAGGCTGCGGAGCCGCGGTCGGCGCAATACTCACGGTAGTGAATGACCAGACCGGAGATGAGCTGGATCCGCCGGCATTTGTCGCCACAACTTTCCAGTAATAAGTCACGCCATTGCTCAAAGCCGATGGTGTATAGCTAGCCGTGCTGGTGGTCGCAACCTGCGGAGGCGCGGACGATGTTCCGAAATACACAATGTAAGACGAAGCGCCGCTAACCGCGTTCCACTGAAGAGTCGGGTTCACGGAGACGCCGGTCGCGTCAGGCGCGGGCGTCGGACCCGTGGGCACGCCAGGAGCGGATACCGAAGACAAAGTTATGGGGGTATTTGTGCTCGTATTCGAACCGCCCATCAATTGATTCAGCGCCTGGCCGATTTGAATGCGAGCCGACATGACCGCGCTTTCGCTGCGCGTCCAGTTGCGCCAATCGGGTCCGACGGATTTCGCGATCTGCATCGCCAGACTCGAATTCCCCGCGTTTTTTAAAAGCTGCACGTAGTCGTAATCTTCGACACCATCGCGGAGCCATTTCAAACGCAGCGATGGAACAACCTGATTGAGCCCAACCTGCGCGCCGGGGTAAAATAACATGCCTTCTCCAGGATAGTTATTGGAGCTGAATGTACCGACATTGTTCGGATTGGTCCAGGGATTTGCCGTGAAGTCGTCCACCCTCCAGTAAAGTAGCCCGGTAAGTCCCAGGCTTTGACTGATAAAACCAGGTTGTAAGCGAAAATTTACCGGCGCAAAATCGATTTCCCACTTCGGCGAGTACGCATCCTGCACCAGAGTATTGTAGGACCATGCGGAATCGCCTTTTTGCAACGCCGCGTTGACGTTCGATACATTGCTGTCATACTCGATCGGTAGCATAACCCAGATATCCACTACAGACCGGCCGGTACCGGTTCCGTCATTGAACAACGCGGGATCGGGAGCCATCGTCACTAAGTTTTCGACTCCAGCCGCGTGCATATTCTGCGCCCACTGGGTCAGAACTGGATAAAGATTTGTGCAGCCGCTGATTTCATCGGCGCTGTAGTCATAGCGCATCAGTCCGTTGGCCTGGGAAGCCGCGGCGGCTTGAAACTGGCTCGTGGACGGCGCTGAGGACATCGTGCAGTTGCCCGCGTACGCACCGCCGTAAAAGCCAAGATTCACCGAATTCAGTCCATAATTACTCATCATCATGGATTGATCTGTACCCGCCTCTCCGGAAGGCATCAGTCGATGACGCTCCAACTCTTCGAGTGAAGCCGTATTTCCCGAATTCCAGAACAAAAACGAGGACTTGAAATACGAAGTCATGGGCATCGTGAAGTTCCAGACAGTGAGGGAAATCGAACCGGTAAAGTTTCCCTGATTCGAAGTTACGGTATAAGTGCCGGTATATTGGCCGGCGGCTGCTGTCGCCGGAATCAATAGATCGACCCAAATATTCGTATTCTGCCCGGGTGTGGCCGTAAAAGGTGCGGCGACATAAGTCGCTCCGGAACCCGACAGTGACTTTCCAGTAGCCGGATCGGTAAACGGAATCAGAGGATCGGCATACCATCCGGCGCCCAGAGGCTGATTCGACCCGCCCCAGTTCGGACTTCCCGGCGAAACATAGACGTATAATTCTCGATAAAGAGTAAAATTACTGCTGGGAATCGTGCCGGGCCCGGTCAGGTTCGAAATCGTAACATTGGTGTTGGTGAATCCGGCGCTGCCGCCGGGAATGACGATTTGGAACGAGTCAATGGCTCCTTTAGCTCCGTACAAAGTTGCTTGTGTGACTCCGTTCGAAGCGTCATTCATTCCGACCCGATGAAGACTGGGCGCAATCCACGGTTGAGGTTGCGAAAAAGCCAGACAACAAGTTATTACAGACAGTGATAAGACACTTATAGTGCGTGAAAAGATAACTTCCACTTATGGGACCTCCAGCTAAAATTCCGCTTACAAACTCGGGCCGAATTGAGACACAACTGTCTCGTATGCGGCGGAGCCGCTTTCAAGACAGGCATCCTGGGTCAGTTAGCGCACGCGCCTACAATCGGATCGTCAGGTTCGATTCAGGCGGCGCGCGCGGGCCAGGCGAAGGACTTCGAAACGGCGAGAAGCCCGGAACCTTTGGCGAGCAAAAACGAAGCGGTTACAACAATCACAACTGCATCGTACTTTCGTTTGGCATGGCCTGCCATTCGGAAGCCGCCTTAACGTTTCTTAGGATTCGCCCTACAGAAATACTGGAAGAGGAGCCTGCGTAATGCGGCTAATCTTCGCTATCGACAGAATTTGTCGTTTTTTGTAGGTTTTCGGATTGGCATTCGAAAGTTTCGCCATTTCCCGGAATTCGTAACGCACGCATCGAAGGCGGCGGCCAGAATGTTACGGTGTGCAATTGCCTTTTGAGCCACTGGAAAGAACGCACAATGTGCCGCTATTTCTGTCCAGGGTTTTAAACCGATAAATTCCAGACTAAAGGCGATCCAGGATGCCAATCATGGTATGCTGTGGGCGGGAGTGTTTGCCTTCGCGTCCGGTTGATGCTCCACGCAAGGAAAATCAGGAGGATCCTCGAGTGGAAGAAGCGGCAAAGGTATCAATCGACTTTCAAGACGCCCTGCGAAATATCCGGATTCATTGGCTGAACCACATCGTTCATGAGATGCGAGGGCCCTTATTCGCGGCCCGAGGATACAGCAAGCTTTTGCTGGATGAAAAAGGCGGACCCGTAACCGCCACCCAGCGTAAGTACCTCGAAACCGCCCTTGAGAGTATCAATAAGATCGGCGCTACTGTCGATCGCTTGCAGGATTTTCAGATTCAGGAAGAGTTAGATCTGGAGTATCTGGACCTTTTCGAGTTATTCAAGGATGCTTTAGCGCGTTGGCAATCGCACGAAACGTTACAAGTTTGGGCGAATATCGCGCCGGGGCCCATCCCCACCGTTGGGGATCGCGCTAAGCTTAGTGCCTCCGTGCATAAATTGCTCGACGCCATAGTCGAATTTTCCCGGTCTACGGGCAAGATAGATCTACAGGCCAGCCGGGAAGGGGACGAGTTTCTGCTGCGAATGAGCGCTGTGGCTGGCGGACCGGAGCAGGAAGCGGACACTTTTTCGCTCGCCGGGCATCTCGCGGGACCCTGTCAGATCTTACGTTTGCACGGCGGCGTGGTGTTCGCCGACTCGCGTCACCCCGGCATTGTTAACGTTACGGTTCGGTTGCCACTAGTCGGACCTGAAATGGCTAGGGTTTTCCCCGGGGTAAAAGGTAAGTAGAATGCACTACCCCGGATCGATGCGTGCAGACAAGTCCGAATCGGAGAAACGTACTGTTTGGGTGGTGGACGACGAAGACGGTACCCGTAACTATCTATGGGATTTTCTTTCCACCCGCGGTTACGAAGTGCAATCGTTCGACTCCGGCGAGCAGGCGATACGGCGTCTAGGGTCGGGCCAGCGTCCGTCGCTGCTTTTGCTGGATATTCGTATGCCGCACATCGGCGGTCTGGAGGTTATGGCCCAGCTCGAAAAACTGGGCAAGCGAGTTCCCACCATCGTTCTTTCCGGAGTGGATCAGGTGTCCACCGTGGTCAAGGCGATGCGCCTTGGCGCCAGCGATTATCTGCTGAAGCCGTTGAACGAAGCCGACCTGGAGCTCGCCATCAGCAAAACCATCGCCCATCACGCCGCGGCCGAGCTTCAGGAATTATCATCGCTGACCGCGGACGTCGTGTTTCCTTCCTCGAACCGCAGGATGATGCAAATCAAGGCGATTTGCGATCAGGTCGCGCGCGCCGATGTCCCGGTGCTTTTGCTCGGCGAATCCGGAGTCGGCAAGGAAGTGCTGGCCCGCTATATCCACGCGCAGTCCGGACGCAATGAGCCGTTCGTCAAGGTGAATTGCGCGGCGCTGCCGGCGGACCTGCTCGAATCCGAATTGTTCGGCCATGAGCGCGGCGCATTTACCGGCGCAATGCGCGAAAAGCCCGGAAAATTCGAGCTCGCGGGAGAAGGCACCCTGCTCATGGACGAAATCGGCGAAATGAGCCCGCTGCTTCAGGCAAAGCTTCTGCACATCCTTCAGGACGGCGAATACGCGCGCCTGGGCGGAACTCGCCCGATGCGTAGCGAGGCCCGGATTCTTGCCGCGACGAACAAGCGTCTTCAGGAATTGGTCGCCGCCGGCGCCTTCCGCGAAGACCTGTATTTCCGCCTGAACGTCATCACCATTGAAGTGCCTCCGTTACGCGAGCGGCCGGAGGATATCGTTCCGCTGTGCCGGCGCTTCGTCGAGCGCTATCGCCTCAAGTACAAGAGCAGCATCCAGGAGCTGCCGCGCGAGCTCGAACAGGCCTTCGTGCGTTATCACTGGCCCGGAAACGTGCGCCAGCTTGAAAATTCGGTGAAGCGATTCCTGATCCTGCCCGATCTTCAGCAGGCGCTGGCCGAGTTGCAGAAGCCATCGCCCCAGCGGGAGAGTCCGGCAACCGGGCAGGACAAGCTCTCGCTGAAGGAGCTTTCGGCCGAAGCAGCCGAGCGCGCCGAAAAAGAAGTGATTCTCCGGACCCTTGAGGAAGTGAATTGGAACCGCAAGCAGGCCGCGCGGCAGTTGAACATCTGCTATAAGTCACTGCTGAACAAATTGCGGCGATGGCAGCTCGGCAGCCGGCCCGATTCCGAAGAGCGGGAAGAAGTTCAGGTCGCCTCCGCGGGTGAGCGCGGAATCTGATTTCCACACTTCTTCGAAACTGATTGGCGGCGCGCTTCGTCAGGTCTCTGGCCTTTTCGCCGCGCTACACGGAACGCTCCTGACCTGCCGCGGAATCCAACTCGACGCCCAGGCGCGCCTCGACCCGCGCTGCCTGCCGCGCGCGAAACAGACGAACTCGAGCGGTGGTCTCGCGCCAGCCGTAACGCTCCGCGATCTCGGAAAGCTGTAGACCCCGTAAATAGTAGTCCCGCAGCATCCTGCGATCGGGAACCTTGCAGCGATCCAGAATCGTCTGCGCATCAATCGCCGCCAGATTCAGATCCGGACCGAGAATATTTCGCGCCAGCTCTTCGTACTCAGGCTCCCGGCGCAGCAGGCTGCGATGCAAATTGAGCGCGACGCGGTTCAGCCAGATCACCAGGGTCCCTTCGTCACGAAGCTGCGACAACTGCTCCCAGCCGCGTGCCCAGGCGGCTTGCGCCGTTTCCTGGGCCGCATCGCGCGAGAGCCCGTTGGCAATAAGGAAAAGGACGGTTTGCCTGAAATGGCGTTGATAAGCGGCGCCGAACTCATCTCTGGTCACGTTTCCTCCGGCTGTTCGACGCGTTTCAAAGCAAGCCGGGGGCCAGCGCGCCGCCCGAACGCGGGACTTGATCCCATTCTGATTCAACTTGATAGAAGGCAAAATTCGAAGGAAGCGTGGTTCCCTCTAATGGAACGGTGGGTGCAACGATCCCCTCGCCGCCTTAAGCCGCTGCTTTGTCTTGTTCCATTTACTGGAGCCGCGATTCTGGCTGGCGGCTTGCTAACTGCACTTCTTTGTATGCCACCGCCTTGCGGCCTAGAACATGAGACGAGCCAATGTTAAGTTCGAAATGCCAGAATCGCCAGCTCTTGTCGCGGAACAATCCTCCGAATTTCCTTCTATATCGGCCCGTCTCCTGGCCACGGAGGAGGAAGAGCGGCGGCGCGTTTCCCGCGAGCTTCATGACGAGCTCGGCCAGCGTCTGGCGCTGCTCGAAATTCAGATTGAGGAAATGACGCGGCGCCTGGAAGCCAACCCGGAGGTTACCGCCTGCCTGGCCCGGCTCCGCGCCCAGGTCGGCGAGATCGCCGACGATGTGCATCGCATCTGTTATCGCCTGCATCCGGCGATTCTGGAGCATCTGGGCCTGATCGCCGCTATCCGGTCCTATTGCGACGAGTACAGCACCTGGAGCGGCGTAAAGACGCGTTTCACGCACTGCGGAGTCGGCCCCAAGATTCCGCCGGCCGTCGCCTTGTGCATTTATCGCGTGGTTCAGGAAGGCTTGCGCAACGTCGCTAAACACGCCGGCGCGCGACGGGCTTTGATCGCGCTGCGCGGATCGGGTGGTCGGATTCAAGTTGTCGTGAAGGACTGCGGCCGCGGCTTCGTGCTGCGCGAAGGCTGCACCAAGGGCTTGGGGCTCACCTCCGTCGCCGAACGCGTTCGCCTAGCCGGTGGCACGTGCGTGATCCGCTCCGCACCCGGCCGCGGCACGCGAATTCAGGCCTGGGTGCCGCTGGCGCAGCCGCAAGCCCAGGCGATTCTGGCTTGTGCGGGTTGAAAAATGACCACTGCCCCTCCGCCGCAGACGCGACTGAAGGTTCTCATCGCCGACGATCACACGCTGGTCGCCGAGGGCTTGGCGCGACTGCTCCAACACGATTTTGACGTGGTCGATATGGTCCAGAACGGCGCGGATCTGATCCGCGCGGCACGGGAACATGCTCCCGATCTCGCCCTCATCGATGTCTCGATGCCCGAGCTCACCGGCGTCGAGGCGGCTCGAAAGGTCCTGGAAGTCGCGCCGAATTGCAAGATTATCTGCGTGACTATGCACTCCAATCCCGAATTCGTTCGTGAAGCGTTTCGCGCGGGCGCGTCCGGCTATGTGCTGAAGCGATCGGCCGCGGCGGAACTGTCGGAAGCCATTCGCCAGGTTCTGAACGGCAACGCCTACGTGAGCCCGCTGCTGACCAAGGACGTGTTATCGATTCTCTTGCAGCCGCGAACGCCGGCGCTGACCGCCCGGCAGCGCGAGATCCTGCGCTTCGTCGCCCAGGGATTATCCGCGAAAGAGATCGCCAGCCGCCTGAATATCTCCGTAAAGACGGCGCACTTCCATAAGACCAGCATTATGGAAAAACTCAATCTGCACACAACCGCCGAACTCACCCGCTACGCGCTCGAACACGGTATCGCGTCGTAGTTTCCCGGATCTGCGCGCTTTCGCGCCCTCCCATGAAACTTCACGGCTTAGCCGAATTCTGCCGTCTCACCAATCTCTTCCAGGACGTGCGCTCCATCGTCGGCGGGCGGAACGCCTGCTCGATCAGCTCGGCCTGCTCCTGATTGTGGCGCTTCAGCGATCCAGGAGCCGTGCTCGCGCTCTCCGGTCGCCCCGCATATCCAAGCTGCCGGTGCTGCGATTGAATCATCGGTTGAATCCATCCGCGTACGAACGCCCACGCGCCCATGTTGCGCGGCTCCTCCTGCACCCATACAACTTCGCCCGCCGCCGGATATTTCGCGAGAATCTGCGCGAATTCGGCCTGCGGAAAGGGATAAAGCTGCTCGATCCGGATAATCGCCGTTTCCGTCAACTTGCGCTCATCTCGCGCCGCTTCCAACTCGTAATAAACTTTTCCGTTGCAAACCAGGATCTTCCGCACCGCGGCCGCGTCCAGGACCGATGCGTCGTCCAGCAGCGGCTGAAACACACCGTCGGTGAATTCGCTCACCCGGGAAACTACCTTCGGGTGGCGCAGCAGGCTCTTCGGCGTCGCGATAATCAGCGGCTTTCGCAACCCGCGGCGGTCCGGCCCGCCGAGCATCTGGCGGCGGAGCAAATGGAAATACTGCGCGGGCGTCGTGCAATTGGCCACGCGCATGTTGTTGTCCGCGCAAAGCTGCAAAAACCGCTCCAGGCGCGCCGAGGAATGCTCCGGGCCCTGACCCTCCTGACCGTGCGGCAAAAGCAAAACCAGCCCGCTCGGCTGGCCCCATTTGGATTCCGCCGCGGCCAGGAACTGATCGATAATCACCTGCGCGCCATTGGCAAAATCGCCGAACTGCGCTTCCCACAAAACCAGCGTCACCGGATCGGCCACGCTGTAGCCGAATTCGAAGCCCATCACCGCGAATTCGGAAAGCGGGCTGTTATAGACTTCAAACCGCGCCTGGTCCGGAGCGAGGTGTTGCAGCGGCACCCACACGCGATCGTTTTCGTAATCGTGATATTCGACGTGGCGCTGGCTGAAGGTTCCGCGCCCGCTATCCTCCCCGCTCAGCCGTACCGGCGTTCCTTCCAGCACCAGGCTGCCGAACGCCAGCACTTCGGCGAGCGCCCAATCGATGTGCGCCTCCGCCGATTGAAGACTCTCGCGGCGCTTCTTGAGAAAACCAATCAGCTTCGGATGAATATGAAAATCCGGCGGAAACGCCGTCGCCCCTTCGACAATCCGCTCCAGCATTTCACGCTTCACCGGACCCGGCGGATGATCCATCGGGATCGCCGCCGCGGGAACCGCGCTCAGTTCCTGAAGCTCGTACGTCTCTTTATGCTTCTGCGCCTGGTCGTATATTTCGTACAGATGCTTGCGCTGCGCCTCGCGGAAATTCCGCGCTTCCTCCAGCGTGATCAGGCCTTCCGACGCCAGCCGCTCCGCGTATTGCTCCGTCACCGGCCGCTGAGCGCGGATTTTTCGATACAAAATCGGCTGCGTATAGCTCGGATCGTCGGCTTCGTTGTGGCCGTAGCGGCGGTAACAGACCAGATCGATCACCACGTCTTTGTGGAACTTTTGCCGGTAATCGAAGCTGAGCTGCATCGCCCGCACGCACATCTCCGGATCGTCGGCGTTCACGTGAAATACCGGAGCCTGAAACGCCAGCGCAACGTCGCTGCAATAGGTGGACGAACGCCCCTGCTCGGGATTGGTCGTGAAACCGATCTGATTATTCACCACGATGTGCACCGTGCCGCCGGTGTCGTAGCCCGGGATCTGCGAAAGATTCATGGTCTCGGCCACGATTCCCTGGCCGGCCATCGCCGCATCGCCATGAATCAGCAGCGGGATCACGCGCTCCCGCTGCTCGTCGCCGATGCGATCCTGCTTGGGGCGCGTCAGCCCTTCGGCCACCGGATTCACGGCTTCGAGATGGCTCGGATTAAACGCCACCGTGACGGTCACATCCTTGCCCGTCGAGGTCTTACGCACGCCGGTCGCGCCGAGATGATATTTGACATCACCTTGCCCCTCAATCGATTCGTCCGATTCGCCCTCGAATTCGGAAAACAACTGCACCATGCTTTTTCCGACAATATTCACCAGCGTGCTCAGACGGCCGCGGTGCGACATGCCGATCACGCATTCCTGCCCGCCGGTGGCGGCCATTCGCTCTAGCAATTCGCTGATCATGGCGATCATCGCTTCGCCGCCTTCGAGCGAAAAACGTTTGTGACCCTTGAAGCGATGATCCAGAAACAACTCGAATCCTTCGGCCTCGACAATATCTTTCAGAATCCGGCGGCGTGTGGCCGAATCGAGCGGCCACTGATTCGCCGTCGGCTCCAT